>Ga0307376_10001074_pt1 | contig 30927 bp, 46 predicted proteins | sample TR2MG_FD_202536 | JGI IMG/M metagenome (GOLD analysis project Ga0307376, IMG submission 202536) | Soil microbial communities from Risofladan, Vaasa, Finland - TR-2 | ecosystem: Environmental > Terrestrial > Soil > Coastal area > Acid sulfate soil | place: Finland: Risofladan, Vaasa | collected...
AATTTCCATCTCGGTAGCTGTCAATACGTGTGTTGCTGTTACTTTTTTCATGATACTATTCTTTATCGGTTACATAATCCCAAACGTCCCAGGCTAATAATATCAGCCCCCATACAAATATGGCAACTATAGGCCAAAGTTTTACAAATAATCCTTCCATGATAATTTATTTATTGGTTAGTACAAAATCATATTTCCATACCCAGGGGTTCTCGCTCCATGAGGAGAATCCATGTATCTTAATCCACCAGTTCTCAAATTCTGCCCTGTCCCTGCATCCTTCCAGTACTGCATCAGCCTCTGTTATGTCATGAGCCCTCTCTACAGATACTTCTTTGATCTTGGTAAAGTATCGGGCATACATCTCTGGCATGAATAATTTGTTCTTCCAATGATAGGTATTCTTTGAATTAACGGAAGAACCATAAAGGTACTCTACATTCTTTACTCCTCTAAGAGTTTCTATCACATGAATATTCGGAGCATACGGCTCCTTCAGGTAAACGATCTCCCCGGGCCGGTACCTTGGATATATAAATTTACGATTGTACTGATCATTAATAACCAGTAAAGATGGACCCTGTGGAGGTCCGCATGGCCCACTCCTTTCGTATTTATATCCTTCTGGTATATTAACCAACCTCCGCGTCTGGATCTTCTCCCCTGACACAACCTTGTTGAACAGGGGCTCTTTGTAACACATACCTTTCATGTTTAATCATTTTTTGGTGATAATGGTGTCTCGTTTGGCACAACCTCAATACGATCAAATACATATCTGTCCGGTGTGTCCTGTTTTGCATATTCTTCAAGTTGCTCCATATTAGTATTATCAGGAACTTCAACAACTTTAAACTGATCTACAGGAATCATATGTACGTTAGGATTAAAGGGATTCCTGATTATTGGTCTCCAAATTGCTTTTATTTTCATGTTTTAAAATGTTGGATTAGTCTTTCTTCTTCTGATAACTGGCATTCGTCCAGATCTTCATATCTTCCAAATGTGTCCCATCTGCCATTAACTATGTAGAATAGCTGAATCTTATATACGGATTCACAAAACAGGGACATAAGCTCGGATGCATCAAAGAGCATTTCATGGAAAGCTGAATTAACACAGTGGACCTTCCACCACTTGCCATCCCTGAATACCCTTACGAGAGTGCTCACGTATATTGTGTTATTAATGATCTCTGTTACAACAGAGGGATAGTAGTGAGACTTGTCCTTTAGCCTTTTGACTATCTCCTTAAATTCATAATCCTCCAGGAGGATCTTTTGCACTAGTTCTTTCATACATCAAAAATTAATTTTATCTTATCTACTGAAATATCTTCAAGCATTTTATCAATCCTTTCAGGTGTAAGCAGTACCGGCACAGTCCAAGAGTCAATGTTCCTCCCATCTATAAACTGAATCTGGTACTTTGCGTTTTGCAACATTGCGAGTTCTAATATTTGTCTCATCCCGGAAATTCTTTAAATGTATCTATCAAAGAGGGAATTCTATCTAAGCTGGTAGTATTCTTATGACTTCCCCACTTTTTAAAGAACAAAGGAGTGGAACTTGTCTCACATTGTTGCTGTATCTGATAAGCCCATTCAGGTTTCATCTCTCTGGCTCCCGGGCCGGTCTCCCCTCCGACAATTACCCAATCAAGGCCCATAAAGCGCATGTTATTATGAGGAGATGTAAATATACCAGTTAGTCCATTAATGATATAATCACTTCCGGCTAAAGGCATGTAAGTAAGATCAATCTTGCTAAGCATCGGTTCAATGCTTATAAACCGGCAGACTGCCGGTGTATCAAGCAAGATAGGTATTCTGAAATTGGCATCATCCTGATCACAGACAGTCACTCCAAGCCAGACGTTAGGGAGGGGCCATTTCATGTTTATGCGCTCCATTGAATCAATAAAGATCTTCATTGCAACCGGCCTCTTAGTGAGTATCTGAAAGGTATGCTGAGGGTGCATAGCCATTGCGCTAAACAATTTGATAACATCGAGCCTTCCCTGCTTGCTCTGAGAGTGCAGAAAAATATCAGTCATAGATCCGACAAATATCTTCTTAGGCTTTTTGAGCATGGAGGGGTAATTCAGTAAGTGATCAGCAAAAAGTGTCTTTCCGTTCCACTTACCATTAGTGATAACCTTGTTATACATTTCCCCTGCATGATTATTCATGTGTGATATTCTGTTCGCCATACGCTCTGCATAACAGTGATCACACCCTCGGCTAATCTTATGGCATCCTATGATAGGATTCCATGTTACATCGGTCCATTCGATCTTCGTAGTGCTCATCTTAGAATAATTTTCCTTGGTTTTTTAACTTATCTATTCCATCATGGATGAATTTTCTTCCTTCCTCAGTCCATGTGGTTAATTTCTTTGATTCTTCTTTGCTTGTTTTCTCATTCCAAAATTTATGAGTATAAGATGATGTATATCCCCTGTTCTGATATTTCACTGTTAAAACATAAGTTCCTCCAACCTTTCGCTGGACTCCCCATTGAACAAGTATCTTATTCAGTTTAATTGCAGATATTCCCAGGTCATCTGCAATAACAGTTATCGGATGTCCGTTTTTTGTCATAAGTACTTCGTCATGATACTTAGCTTTCGGGGCAATTTCCTTTATAGTATTTTCTGCTAACTGCAACTGCTCCTGTTTTTGCTCAACCTCAATTTCAAGTGCCTTGTTTCTTTTATCGAGTATTTCTAGGGCCCTTGCAACAATAGCATTATCATCTCCTAGTATTTGAATAGCCTCCTGCCCTTGATTAAAGGCATCTATGAATTTCTCTTTGAGCTTGCCAGCATCCCTGCCGTTATATCCAAGAACTAGAAATAGGAACCCATCCTTCGTTATATAATACATCGGTTGTTTGTTCCCTCTGCCATCAATATACTCATGCAAGCCAAAATTGGCTCGCATAAAGTCCTCACTACATGATAAGTTAGCAATATCACGTAATACTTTTCCATGTGATTTGTGAAATTTCTCTGCTACTAATAGCGAAGTAGTTACCTTCTGACCCTTGGGATCATTTGGATTAATCAACACAAGTTCATTCATTTAAAAATAGTTTTAATTATATTAATAACTCTATTCGTACAAGAACCAAGTATAATGGCAGCCACAAAGAATGCCAGTATTGTGGGCATTCCCTTTGCTCCATGAATCACATCTTCAGCAAAGACGATAACCAGGCCAAATCCTAACAGGACCACAAGCGCCAGGAGTGCTATAACAAGTATTGCTGGTAGTAGTATTTTCATAATTAATTTATTAAGACTTCGGTATCTTACCGTCTAATTCGGTTACAATATCAGATAAACTATTCCATAATACCTTTAAATCTGATACGTTCATTTTAGTATCGCTATCAACACGATTTGATATTATTTCCATTAATGCTCTTAAATGAATTCCGGGCTCATCGCTGATAGGTTCTACTGGCTTTAGATACCAGTCAACAGCATGTATCCACCATGATTTATTTTGCATGGCATTATATCCCAGAGCTTCATAAAACTCTCCATTCTTTAACTTAACAGAATATGATGTTCCCCATTTCGGCAAATCAGCCTCACTTTTAATAAAGACCTGAATAAACTGTTTTGGTGTTTCTTCTTTCATGGCTTTACTTTTTTGAGATTATGATATTCTTTTATGTCAAATCCATTATTATGAAAAAATAATGTCCCATCTTTTCTTCGCTGAATAGTACCAAATACTTCTTCCTTATCGGAATTAATAAACGATACACTATCCCCAAACCGAACAACTTCTCCATTATAAAGAGTTGTTTTTCTCTGTTTAAATATTTGCGTTATTTTCATTTCTCTCCTTTCCATTTGTTAATCCGATGAATCGTGGTTTGTAGCTTCCCACTTCCAATTACCATTTTCATCTACGGAAATATTTCCACTTCCCCATGCTGGTTTTTTCTTTGCCTCTTCTTCTGTTATTTCAGTAGCCGTTTCTTCAAGTTCTGCTAAACTAACTTTTCGGTTTCCAAAAAACATACTTCTTGGCTCATGATGTTGTTCTACGTTAAAATATTTCATATCATTCTCCTTTCTTTATTTCTTTAGCGGGTATCAAATATCATTTAACAAACGTTTGAGATTCCATGAATCAGTATGATTTATTTGTAAATCAAATATTCCATGTCCGGTTTCTTCTGTATTAATACATAATCTGTGAGTATTAAAATCATCGGCATGCTGCACAAGATTAGGTAATTTCCCAACACACATTAAATCCTGAGATTGTTTCAAGCAAATACAATCTTTATGAGGACACCATTCAGGTCTTTTCATAGCTTATTTATTCTTTAAGTATTCATCAACAAGAAATTCACTGATTCCTATATCTGGTTTTGTTGGGGTATTTCGTTCTTTTATTACCCATGCTATAAACTTTAATAATTCCTCCCTCATCCGCTCTTTGTGGTATTGCTCGACTTGATCTGCTATAACAATAAGACCATCCATAACTAAATTCCAATTAATCTCTTCATTAAAATCAATATCACTTTGGATTCCTGTTACAATATTCTCTAATCCATTGATTATTTCCTCAGCACTCTTGCCGGATTGCTCTCTCTCAAAACTTTCTATGATGAGTTCTTTCTGTTGCTGCTTCTCAACTGGGGGTAATTCTATCCCCTGCTTCTCTAATTCGGCTATCTCGGATTTTAATTTATCCGATTCAATAAGTTCATCCATTGACGGACGTGTCTTTGATACAAAATAACGATCTAATATTTCAATCAATTCCGCTTGTAATTCAAGTTTTGTTTTCATAACTATTTATCTTTTAATTTTAGCCCAATAGATTCAAGTAATTCAATTCCGGTTGTAAACATTTTTCCGTCTGGTTCAAAATAATATACTGTTTCACTTTTCCCAAACTTTCCGAACTGACCTTTCCTCTTTTTAGTAATTGTTTCACTATAAAACTTGCGTTTATTCTCAAAAGCGTCGGGAGTTATTATTGTGTATTCGTATTGCAATATATGTTCCGTTTCCATAGCCAGATGACTTCTCATGCTTCTAGTTATTTCTACTTCGATTAATTTATTTGTCCCCATTTTATTTATCTTTTATACAACGTACTGAATACCAACTCCTGCCAAAATGACATCCAGAGCTTGCCATATCTCTATCATACTCTAACATAACTCCTACACTTTCTTCATATTCGTGACTATCAAGACCATAAGATGAAGTCATAAAGAACGCATACTTTCCAGGAACAGGTAATATTCCACCAAAGGGTTGAAGAAAGTAATCACCTGGCAAGGCTGTGAATCCTGCCTCATTCGTTGCATTATTAGGGCTTTCCCAATGTGTCGTTCCTGTCTCTTTTAATTTTCCACCTATTTCATCATAATTCACATAAAGACTATCGTTCCCTCTTGAGATTCCTTCTAAATAATCGAATAAAACTGTCCATTCACTAATATTTGGAATGTGCCAGCCTACAGGACAAACCTCATAAGGGCTGCCGTATAGCTTGCCGTAAATACTTTCATAAGTAGCCGAGTCAATATTAGTTATTGTAAGGTCATAATCTGACCAAATAATAGCTTCTTGTAAATCTAATCCATTGCTCAACTTAGTTGCTCTGAGGTTTTCCCCCATCCAGTACTGTGTTCCAATACTTATTACTGGATAATTGTTGTTATTAGCATCAGTACATGGCATGAAATCAAAGCTTATTAACTTATCCTGATCTATCACCCCGGTTAAAATTCTCTTATTCTCACCGGATATGCCTGTAATCAATAATCTATCTCCCTGTTGGTAGTACATCTCCACATCAGTAGAAAGCCCTTTAAAAGCGTTCTTTGATGCCTCCTTGTCGATTATTACATTTTCACTGCTCAGTCTGTTAATTTGAGGATAACCCCCGGAACCATTTGAGATAAGTTTCCCCGAAAGTTGATAGTTTTTACTTTTTACATTAATCAGGTAAAATCCTTTGTCGAGTCCTGAAATACTTAATTTCTGAACGTTGTTTGACAAGTAATCCTGCATCTGTATCACCTTTTGACCTGACATATCAAAAACAGATATACGAGCTTCCCCGGAAACAGGAGGGGAGAGTTCAATAGTCGCACTCTCTGTCATCGGGTTGGGATAGATGTTAATTCCGGTCTTAATCCAGGTGTCTTCAATGTCTGTACTGCCTGATTGACCTTTCAGATACAGAACGTCACCACCAAGCAAAGTAACTGTTTCCTTTGTTGTCATGTTTTCTACTCGCACAGAATCTAAAACATCTGATCCGACAAACGTGACATAATGTTGAGCTTTCGCAATAAAAGCCAAATTAAATGCTAAAATTAATAAAATTGTTTTCATTGGTTATGTTTCTTTATGTGTTACCATCTTAGTAGATACTTCCAGCTCAATCTGAGGAGTAGGAAACATCACCTGTTTTTTCTCAATAAGATCAAGAACATATTGAGCCCTGGTCATATAATCTTTCTCTAATGCCATATGCTCCTGTGCTTTATTCTTTGCGTATTTCATTGCCGCAATCTTGCGACCAGTGATCTTAGAAAGTTCTCTATAGCTGTATTTTTGAAGATCGACCATTACATGGAAATAGAATTTTCTGGCATTCACGTATGGCTTCTGACTCTCTCCGGGAACCTTGGGCCTCACCCATTGTGTTGAGTTTGTCCCCAGGTATTCCGTATCAAAGATCTCGGTGCTACCAAGAACCTTATCCTCGGGTATTTCCCAGGCCTCGGCTATTACTTCAGTTATTCTTTTTTTTCCTTTAATCTTTTTAAAAGGGTATTCAAGGTATGGAGCCACGTATGGGCTCGGGCCAGATACTTTTTGATTAGTTTGTGTATTCATCCTACCATAGTTTTAATTGGAATTGGAATAATTTGATCTATTGGTCTCCATAAGTGTAGAACATATGGATGCCGATTAACGTACTCACTTTTAGCAGGATGATACTGGATAACGCAATCCTCCTCATCCCAAAATAGTGATTTGATATAACACATCTCATCCCAAGTCGGGCAACGCAAAGCTTCTCGCCCTGGGAGAGCAATACTGACAGATGCATGCTCGAATTCCATGCCATCAGAGGCCTGAACACGATATTGAAGGCCGTTAGGTTTCTGATAAGGGATAATAAAAAACCCGTTATTCCCATAAGAATCATCAGTGCTAATATCCGGTGTTTCCTTTCTCTGAATTTGTTTGGTACATGAAACATAGTTTTGAAATTAATTTGCTCCCCGGGCCTGAATCGAACAGGCAAGAGCTCCTCCCCGGGGATGACCATTAAACTTCTATGATCAGAAGTTCAGGCATAACCTCCTGAATCTTCTTGATCTGCTCATCAATGATCTTATTCTTTTCTACAGCAATATAATCATTGACCTCAGGGCTTATCAGACTGCAATTAAGGTTCTCCGCATTGATATTTATTTCAACCTGAAATGTCAGAGCATGCTCTCCTTTAAAGATAGGCACAACGAGCTGAAAAGATGCAGGGATGTTTGAATCTACAGCCTGTGACTTGTGCATGGTGAAGTTTGCACGATCATCTGAATGCTTCTCAATATCCTTGTCAACCTTTGCCTTAAAGCTTCTCAGGTCCTTTACAAGCTTCATAGCAGTCTCTTTATCCTTAAAGGCTGACCGGTTCATCTTGAACAGTTCAGCCAGGGCAGTAGTTGTTAACTCTTTCCCTGAATTAATGCCAAACTTGACAAAATCCTCATGTAGCTCAAGCTTCCCGGTTATTTTATCAGGATCTTCGCTTTTAGGATGGACAAATAATGCCATTGCCATATTCTCCCGGTCAACAATGACATGTGCCATAAAAATAGATTTTCCATCGGCAGTAGTTCCATATATAGGGAAATATGCTTTCTGTTTCTCAATGTAGCGCAATGGAGTATCAATATTCCCGGATATGTTCATAGGTAAGGGGATAAACACTGCCCTTGCAGGTCCTTCCCTGAAAATAATCTCATTGCCTGTTAGGCCGTTGATTGTGATTCGTTCTGTTTTCATAGATAATTCTTTAATCGTTAGTACCTTCTCTTGTGATAGAGAATATTGTTTTCTGCTTTTCGCCTGGCAGTATTGGCCGCTGATAGACAAGTTCCCCCTCAGCATTGTAATAGCCTACTTCATCACCTTCAGTTATGATAAAGCATCTCTCATTAACAAACTCAGCTTTGTTCTTGATGTTCGTTAACAGAAGTTTAGTTTCATCCTTTAAGGGCTTCATCCTTTGCTTGAATGAATCCTTAATAGTATTCAGTTCATCTTCCAATGCATTGTAGTTAAGCATTGTCGTTGAGAGCTCATCCTTAAACACGCTGATCTGATCAGGCGTAAAAGGTTTCGTGTAAGAAAAGTTTTCAATCTTGTCGGCTGAGCTTTCAAGAGTCTCCTCCCTTTCCTTGGCACCTACGTTTTGTAACAATCGTTTTTCCATATAAATAAAAGTGTTGGTGAAATTAAAATATTGGCTCCTGATGGATCGGCTTCCAGGATTTCTGTTTCTTCTTCTTGTCAAACCGATGTTTTAGCTCGTAAGGAAGATATTCTCCAAACTCCCTTATCATATTAACCTTGGCAAGTTTATGATGTTCTGCATTCACATCAAAATCCTTTGCCAGTATGTTCCATGCTGCTCCCCGGCTTATTCCTTTATTGCATAAGCTTGCTCTGGTCCAGTTAGTAATGCCATTCTTAGCATTATCAAACATCTCCTGCAGCTGATCATTGGTGATCACATCTGCTATCTGCCTTGCGAGTGGTCTGTTCATAATATGGTGTTAAGGTTTATTTGTTTTCTTAGTCTATAGTCTGCTCCAATTTTCCTACATTCTTCACATCGGCAACCCCTTCGATTATATGAACTCATGCTTGGATGCTTCATTCTTAATTGTGCCTTTTCCTTCATCTTGATTATTGTTTCAGGAGAATGTTTTTTACCGAGATTATTTTTATTTCCTCTCTGTTTCTCAGTCATTAGTTTTCTGGATTCCAGAGAGTGTCTTCTACCTAACCCCAAAAGACGTTTTTTCTCACAAGTTTCCTTTGATTGTTTTCTTCCTTTATTCTTCCCTATTGCAGAAATTGAATGTCTTAATCTCGTTTCATCAGATATTGGAGGTCTATTTTTCTGAGAATTTCGCATCTTCTTTCGTGTTTCTTCAGAGACAGGTGGCCTATTTAAAGCAACAGTTCTTAGCTTTGATTTAGTTTCTTCAGACAGGTTCCCATTACCACCTCCGGCTCTTAAATTCAATCCATATTTTGAATTGAAGCAACTATATAGATCAATATAATATATTTCAAGTTCATCTAATTGATCTGGCTCGCAAATGTGGATGATCTCAAATTTGTGCTTATCAACTCCATGTTTTCTTAGAGAATGATATAGAAATGTCTGTTTCTCACACGCCATCCTTTTATAATACCTGAACCGTAGGAGGACATTTAGGCTCTGCCCTATATAAACCTTCTTAGAGGGGGATGTTATTTTATATATACCACAAACTTTATTCATTTAGTAGGGTTCAATGTTAAAAGGTATTTCAAGTTCTTTCTCTGCAACAAATACCTGTTTACAAGTTAGTTCTTTAATTTCCTTTCCAAATAGTTGTGCATCAGAATTACCAGAACTAAGATGCACTAAAATAATATTGATAACATTGCTCAAATCAAGCCCTCTGAGCACGTTCTTACAACTTTCTAACTCCATATGGCTGTATAATAGCCTTGGCCTCATAAGCGGATTGAGGCCTCCGTAAATGATATTATGCTCCAGTATATCATCTGCATAGTTGCATTCAATGATAACATGGTTAAGGTGCGGAAAAGTGTATTCGCACATATAAGTATCTGTGATAAACATGATATTGCCTGACTCCGGATGGTTTATCAGGAAGCCAAGGCAGGGTACATCGTGCTGTACCTCGAATGGGATGATCTTGTATGGTCCAAGCTTATAGCCATGCTCCGGTTGTCCTACCTTCACACGATTATCAAATTTGCTCAATAGCTTATTTGCCTGTACCGTTTCACTCGTAAGAATGGTGATACCTGCATCAGCATACTCTTTGATATATCCTGCATGATCGTTATGTAAATGAGAGATCAGGCAGCCAGCAATATTGTCGGTTTTAAAAGACAGGGCTTTTTTAACTTCAATAAGTCTTACACCGGCTTCTATTATTAATACCTGGTCCATTGCTATCAGAAGATAGCAATTTCCCTTACTGCTGCTGCCTAATACTCTCAGGATCATGGTTAGGTTGGTTTAATATCCTGGTTCTCCCGGTCCTTTGTCTGCCTGTTCTGCGCTGTGAGATCCTGAATGCTCATTATGTCGAGCTTCATTCTCAAGATCAGAAAGGCTCCCCTGTCGTCCTGGGGCTTCTTTCATCTGTTCGAGCTGTTCTTTTGGAACATTATCCTTTACCTCCTCAAAGGTAGTGTCCTGAATGTTGAGCTCCTTCTTCCCGGATTTCTCTTTGATAGCCTCATTCCGGGAATTGGTGTTTTTATCCTCATCAACTACCTCTGAGTCGTCACTGGCTCCGATCAGTACTTTAGTTGCCCTATTGATAACTGTTTTTTTGCACATCTCGTCGGTAAAATTCTGATGCGCTCCGGTGTTGCCTCCCCCGAACCCCTGCAACCATGCTTTTTTGATCTGCGGCAGGGACATGACTGTGAGAGAGGTTGTCTTATCATTGAATACCACAACTGCGTAGGCTCCTCTGATCTTAGTAATATCCTGATTCTCGAAAGCTGTCTCATGGCTGACAAGTTTCTGCCGGCCTGTTTCAGAATCTACATGATAAACGAATTTATCATCATTATAGATCACCTGAGCATTAACTTCTTTAACGTCTGCATGACGTTTAGCCAGTAGGATATGGCCCCGGTAGTCGGGCTGCCAGTTTAGTTTATTGCCATATACAATAAAGTAGCCCTGCTTCTTCCATACGCTTAGCCCATCCACTACCATAGCGATCATGGCATTAACAATACTTGTAGGGGTGCAGACCTCAAGGGCCGGCACATGGTTTTTATCCTCTACCATCTGCAATTTGAGACTTGCGCCTTTGATTGCATTCTCCATTGAGTAATCCTTTGGCAGGTCAAGATTACCGGTCTCTGCAAGTGATTGCAGGTGTTCTAACGTCTTGTTGACGTATTCATCGAGCCTGGCTTTGATTGTTGCCGGGACTGTGCTTTTTTGTGCAGGTACACTCCCTGCTGTTTTTTTGTCTGTCATAATATTAAATGTATTAAATGGTTTAAAGCTAGTTAATTATCAATGTTTTATCCAAAGTTACGTATAATTTCACCATCTGAGCTTTTGTAGGGATAAACTCATTGGTGCTTTCAGCGTTATCAATGAAGATAGGTGCAATGATGCCATGTGCCCTGCTCATGGTGTTAATGATATCAAGGCCGATGTTGATTTTTGCAGCTCTGTTAAGATCTGAATAGGGCACCCCTTTATAATATACTTCGCAAGTCTCGACAAGCTGGCCATTGATCTGCATATCAAACATCTTGAATTTTGCATGATCAAATAGGCTATTTATCTGCTCCTCGAGCATGGTGATCTTACGGAAGATGAAAGATTCAATGGAAAACTGCATCTGTTCCCTGTCTGCAATCTCCTGTGAAAGTTTCTTTTGTTGCCCTTCCAGTTCTGCTTTGCGCTCATTAGCCTTGGCGATAACTTCTCTGGCTGTTAGCGTGGTCTTATCCTCCAGAATTTTCTCTCTGGCAAAGGATATCTCCTTATCAAGTGCTTCCGTATCAATGGCAGCTATAGGGCCAAGCTTTTTAAGAGTGCTTTCAAGATTTGTATGCTCAGCGTAGATCTTCTGATATTCCTCATGCGCTGCAAGTCTTTCCTCCACTGTTCCGGTCTTTAATGGCTGATCAGCCTCCGTCAGACGTATGCGCACTGCTGCCCTGTCAGTATTAAGCTTATTAATCCTTTCAATAGTCTCATTAATCTGAGCCTCTTTGCCTGATATCTGGTTTTTAACAATAAGGCCTTTCTCTTTATTCTTAGCGAGACTTGCATTCTTCTCTCCGCTAAACTTTGCAATGGCCTCCTCTGTACTGCTGTTCAGCATATCGTCAGGAAGTACCTGATGGCAATTAAAGCAATGAGTGTTATCCTCGCTGGTTTGAAAGACGTTTGCATTAATGGCTTTCCAATCATCGATCAGGATGTTGCGCTTAGATTGAAGTTCCTGAAGATCTTCTTTGTAATCTGCCAGGCTATTGGTGGCGCGTTCAATAAGACCCTCATAGTCACCTAAATTGCTCTTGATCTCCTGTATTTTCTGTTGATGAGTGCGATATTCTTCTCTTATGGAATTTTCAATCTCGTTCTTTATGGCAGTCATTCGTTGGCTCCGGGTATTTATACCGGATTGCAGGTCTGCTCTTTTTGTTGACTCTCCCTCTACGCTGGCAAGCTTATCAGTCTTCTCTGTTTCTTTGCGCCTTACGAATGCTTCTGCTGACGATATCCTTATTTCAAGCTCAGTCCAGTTCTCAGCCGGAGGCATTCCCCTGTTCACTTCATCGATCCTTGCAGGGATCTGATCAAGCTCCTCTTTCAGTTTGCGTTTCTCGGAAGCTATCTGTTTCATGTAGTCCTCAACAGTCTTATCCTTGGTTATAATCTTAATCAGATCATCAAATTTGCCCTGCTCCCTTGTTTTGAGGGGAATAGATGCAATGATGTCCTCGTTTGTGACTTCCGGTATCAATGCAAATAGAGAAGCTCTTTGAATGCTCCAATTAAGCCCGGGGAAGTAGTTAGGGTTAGTAAGTAACTTGAACAGAGCCTCAGGGCATAAACTATCAATCTTATCCATGTACTCTTTCATTGTACAAGGGACCCCATCCACGTTATAGATTGTCTCATTACCGACAAATTCAGCCTGCGGCTTACCCCTTGGCTTCTGCCATTTCTCCCGGAATGTTCTTTTCAGGATCATGGTCCTGGGGATTGCCTCCTCCGATTGCCAGATATTGAGAGTGCCGGTGACTTCATGGTCCAGCATTTGTGTTACCTTTCCATTCTCAATAGTCTTTATTCCAAACTCTTTCCGGTCAGTTGAATCCTTCCCGAACATAAGCCAGAGCCAGCCATCAACAATAGTTGTCTTGCCGGTCTCATTCATACCTCTGATAGTTGTATCATCGGTAAAATCAATCGTCAACGACTTTAAGCCCTTGAAATTGACGAAGATCAGTTGTTTTAATCCAATTCTCATAGTTTACATATTAATTAGTATCTCACTTTAAATCCTGTTCTGACTCTAACCCCTGTCATTACTGCTGCCTGTCCGACTCTTAGCCTGACAGGGGGAAAGGTGAACAATATCTTTTTCTTACGGATAGCTACATAATGGCCAACAATGTCCTCTCCGGCTATCTCATCTATTACAAAGCGTATCTCGTCAAAGGAAAAGTTGCTGGTTCTTGGGGCCAGCCTTCGGATCTCTATTACTACATTCTCAGCCTGCATCTTTATTTAATTAGTGCTACATGACATACAAATATCCCGGTGATTGATTCTTCTTTCAGGTAAGTCAGATCAAGTATAAAAAACCTGCCGGTATTACCTGAGGAAGTTTTCAGAAGAAGGATATCACCAAGTTTTAACCTTCTCCTATTGTAAAATCCGACAACATCATAGATCAGCCCATTGTTAAAAATCGCCATAATCTTGGCAGATCCCTTCTCTGAACTGATAGTTAAGTCAATTTCCTGAGGATATTCACTTTCAATCTGGCCTATGTACCTGGATAACTCGCTCTCGTTGCACCTAATCAGGAATTGTAGCATATTTTTCTCAGGATTAGGTCTTCTGGCAGCGGACCAGTATTTCCAGTTAGTTATCAGCAAGACAATAAGGCAAAGAAGTGTGAATGCTCCATTTATTATCCAGAATGGTTTAGTGTTGTCTTGCTCTATCCCGAATACAATCAGGACACAGCCTATTGCGACTAACTGACCGGCCCATAAATACAGGCCGGACAGTCTTAATGATGTGTCTCCTTTCATTCCTCGTCCTCCACTTCTTTATCTTCTTTTGGCGGGACCTGGTAATCATCGTTCAGGTCTTCAAATTCCTGTTTGAACTTATGCTCAGCATTGTCGCAATGACGTTTGCACCTTTGCAGGAAATGGATAGCCTCCTCATTGATTAGTTCCCGTAGCTTCTCTGGAATTTTGCTATCACCACTTTGTTTGATTCTTCCATTTTCAGGATAGATATCAATTAACCTGCCTGAATTATGCCCTCTTAATTCGATATTGTTTGCAATACCAAACTTGGCTTTAAGCTTCTGAACTGACTCAATACTCATGGTCAGGTCATGCCCTCTAAGAAATGTTTCTTTCTTCATAGGGCTATTTATAATGTGGTAACAGTCCCTCGATCAGGTGAATCCTCATCTGCAAATGATTAATTGCTGCCTGAAGTCTTGCTTTTTCTTCTTCCAGGAGAGTGGCAAGGCTTGGATGTCGTGCAGGAGTCTTGACAGTTGGAGGCAACTCCTCTTTTTTGTCTATTATAGCATCAGGTAATTTGCTCAGTTTACCTTCCTTGGCAAATTCGTCAATGATTATTTCAAGTTTAGCATCATGTTTGTGCTTCTCATGATACTCCTTAATAGGCAATCCTGAGTTTACCCACTTCAGTACCTTATCCCATCCTGTATTACCCAATCGGGACCAGTAGTTTTTATTAAACAGGTAAGATACCTGTACTGGAGTCAGATCAACGCTGTCTCCTGCTTCTTTTTTTGATAGATGTTCTTTCCTTAATGCCGAAAGGAACCTGTCTGCCGTAGCTTGTTTTGCAATTTCATTCATCGTAATAAAGTATTAATTTTATGGTTTCTTATAATAATCATCAATGTTTTGAAAATAATCTTCTGCTATCTCACACATATGAATAACTGTAAGAAATTCATTCTTACCTGATAGAGTGTGAAATCTTAATTGCATCCCAAGTTTATGGAATAATGGCTCTAAATGGTCTGGTAGCTCTACATTGCCATTTTCATCGGGCATTAACAACTGTCGGTTGTTTTTCATATTACCTCCTTTCTCTTAACCAATCCTGATAACCAGTATTGAATGCGATAGGGTCATTTGCCCTCATCCATGTACCCCAATGGATTGTGGAGGCAGGAATCCTGCCCCCATTGCTCCACTTGTCGTCTTCCGGAATACCTAAGTCGTTCAGGTATTCCTCATAAGCTACCCTCGTATTGGGTGCTGCTGCCTGATATTTTAAGACTCTTGCCATTATAACTGATCTTTAAGGTTCCTAAGTTTATCCGTATGCTCTATTTCGAGCTTCATCATCTCCTCAAACTGAAAACTATCAATCTCAGCCTGAATAGCGTTATCTAAGAGGCGATCTAATACCTCCGGCGGTAGTGCATCCACTTCCCAACTACTTTCACCATGCTTCTCTATATAAGCTTTGGCCCTTGGATCGGTTATCTTTGCAGGGTTAGGCGGTGGCTCATGTGTTTCAATCTGCTCCCAAGTCAGGGCAATAGGGCTAATGGAAAAATCATAGTTACCGTTAAATTCTGCAATCCTGTCAGCTATGTCTCTGATCATGTCCATTCCTGAGGGGTCAAAGTCACCAACATAAATAACCTTGATCTCGCTGGCTCCTATCTTAGCTATTTCATCTTCAAACCGGATATGTGCATCATGCATAGCTGTTGCGGAACTGTAACCCCTGTTAACGACAATGTTAATGCCATATTTCTTAGTCACTCTTTTGAGGACCCCGGATAATGCATCTTTTTCAACCCATACTTCCATGTATGTTGGCTGCCCCTGCATACGGTCCACCCTGTACTGGCTGATACATGCATCGACTATCTGTTCTGGTGAATCCCAACATGGAGGCCTGTCAGGCTGGCGCAAACGATCTTCTATTGCATCCCAATCGACAATACCAGCCATACGTCCCTCTTTCAGGAGGGTAGAGAGCTTTCCATACTCTTTGACATTGTTAGATATCACATCCCGGCTAACGAGCTGATAGTAGAGCTGACGGAGCGTGAGCCTGTAGCCCTGCTTCTGATAGCTGACGATAATTGCATTAACTTCGCCCAGACGTATCAGGTTTGCTTTTGACAAGTGAATGTCTCTGTATTTGATTTTCATGATGTAGTTATATTAAAATGTTACTCCAAATAAGAATCCCCCCTCACGTTTGATAAAATCCATAGTAAAGCCGGCATTGAACCATTTGATTCTGGCTCCGGCTCCAAGGTCAACGGAGAGAGGGAATAAAACCTTTCTATTAAGGTCATCAAAATATTGCGTATTGCCATAATGATGATATGACAGGCCAATAGAATACAGCAATGTTGTGCGGTTCATTGTTCCTGGCACATACCGGATAGCACCTGCTGACAGCTTAACGTGGTCGTCTATGCGCTGAAAGGCATCAATCCGGTAGTTACCGTAGCTTCCTCCTATATATAGCCCTAAATCGCTTATTTGCCTGTCATAGCGCAAGCCCAAGGCCATATCGGTAGGATTATGAGTCAGCCAGAGGGTATTCCTCTGGCCTGTTGCCTGTAGGGAGGCAAGAAATAGCAATACTCCCCAAACAACAATTAGCAGGAGAGAGAAGTATATCCTCTCCCCCCTGCTGTCTCTTGATGTAGTTTTAGTGTGTCTCATTATCCGAAAACTAATTCGCCCATTACTACATACTGAAAGAATGTATCTGCCTCTCCTGCATCCATGTCAGCGGTAAAGCTAAGATCCTCCCTGTCAAAGAATAGCTGAATACCCCTTTTAATATTCTCCTGTGAGAGGTCGCCAAGCTTTATTTCCTCTTCCTCTGCATCATGCACAGGAATGACTTCGTTATGGTCAAGGACTGCCCTGATCACTTTCTCACTACCTGCAAGAGTTGTTCCCTTGTAATGCTTAGTTGCCATTGTTATGTCGGGGAGAAAGTACCAGGAGTTGCTGCCTCCTTCGAGTGCTGTTATCAGAATGTCCTCGATAACCTGATTTGATATGTCTATTTCCATTTTCATGATTACCATTTATTAGAATGATACTTCATGATGTAGTCAAGTAAGTCCTCCTGATTGTGTGAGGTCATGTTCTGTACCCATGTAACGATTGTGCTAACGTCACAATGGCCGGAATGGTTGATCTTCTGGTAATAGGTAAGCTTATCCATGAAATGATTTGTCATGTGATCCCCCCAAGGTTTCTTAGCTTTGATATCCTCAACATCAATGTAGAATAAGAAGTGCTGGTAAGCTCCGAATACTCTTATCATCTGCTTGCGCTCTTTCTCCCTTACAGCTGTTGCAATGGGGGATAAATCATCGGGCTCTGATAGATCAATAGTCTCAGGATCGTCTTTAAGGGTAAATACTTCCTTTGGTTTGAAGTGATCAAACGCCTCCTGGAAGTGCTTGTCTGTCCGGGTTCTCGAACTTTCTTCTTTGAATGCTTCTTTTTTCATTTGTCAGATGTGTTAAGTGTAATACAATTCATAATCATTAGTGACTTCTTCCAGTGTGGTGATCTGCTCTCCGTATGCCCAATGACCATTGGAGAGAGAAAAACAACAGAAGTCTTTTAATTCTTCCGGAATGGAAGTTACCTTATTCCCATACTTGGATCGTTTTACTGAGCCAAGTTCAATAGATTCAATGGTGGCTTCTATTGGAAGCTGTGTATTAAAACAGCCTCTCCATAGTACCACATCGCCTTGTTTGATCTTGTTTGTCATTTGTCAGATGCTTTAATTGGTTCATTACTCCCGGGGACTCGCACCCCGGCTCCTCTGTATTTCTGCGGACTTGTTACCGCCAATTAAAGCCTATACCAATTTGAAAACATTCAGGCCTACCTTTATTATAGCCCCTCCGTCAGCCTCATCCGATTTTAAACTCTGATTGCCCTCTGTCGAAGCAATTACAATGCTCTTGCCTGATTTACTCATTTCGCCCTTCTCAGTTAAATCAACTGTGATCGTCAGGGTGTCCGCTGTTCTTTCCATTCTTACGTTTCTCATTTTGTCAGATTTTTAAGTGATACATTAATATTAAGTGTGAAAATTAATTTTTTCTGCTCTGAAATCCTTTCTGGTCCTTCCGTAACCAGTTTTATCATACGATAATTGCTGTTGCTGTAGCCTCTCAATTTCTGCCTCTGCTTCCAATAATGTAAAGCCTGTGTTATTCATATAACGCTCTCTTTGCCCTGTTTTAATAACTATGTAGGTAATCCTATACATCTTAAAGCATTTATTTTATTAGTTGATACTTATTGGTTGAATTACTCGCTTGATCATGTTAAATAATATCTCTGATGCTGTTTCTTCATCCTCCGCTGCTATTACTGTCCATTCAAAACCAATCATCTCAACAAACTCCTTATGTATCGTCAATTCAAATACCGGCCATTCTAATCGCTCTGGATGATCTCTGCACAATCTTTCCTTGATTATTACCAAATCAAAACCAGAATACTCTTTAAATATTCCGTAATTGCTTAATACCTTGATTGTTATGCTTTTTTCGCTCATTTGTCAGATGTTTTCGAGTACAATACTACAGCTTTATTAACTAACATCCAAATATTTTTAACAATTATTTTACCTATTCTGTTAGCGGGCCATATAAACTATGTTTTATAACATATCTCGGCCATATCGGGCCAATACAGAACAATAAAACTAATCATTGTAATATATTGAGCATTAATTCGATAGCCGATTATTGTGAAACATTTCACAATAATCGGCTATTTAGGTCATATAAAAACACACTTTCGTTGGGCCATATGGTCATATATAAATGTAATTACATGGATATCAGCACTATTTATTGGCCCACTTGGTCACATATAAATGGGGAAAATGCTATAAATAGCCTTGTAACATGCTGAATAATATATCAGTGCCAAAAGGACAAATAGGACATAAAAGTATAATTGCAGATCAGCTCTCCCGGAATGAAATTTACTTGACAGGTAGATAGTTATTGTGAAAGAACTGCACAATAAAATTAGTTAATAAACTCCCTGAGAAAATTGATTGTCATTTCAGGATAGGTTTATCTTTGTGGTGTGATAATTAATTTGACATGAAGTTAAGCAAACACATAGTATTTACGATATTGAGGCCCTCCTGGTGAACTCCCCTCCTTTGTCTGGTTAGTTATCACACACCAGGTAGGCTGCCTCATTTTAATAACATTGCTTATGAATCAGGAAGATATCAGACGACGGATTGTCTCCTTATCCAAGGAGCTGGCAGAAACAACTGATTATAATCAGGTCAAGAAGCTAAGGCGCAAGATTGCATCACTAAAAGAGCTTTACACACCACAGGAACCGAGAAGTTTATCTGATTTAATCTCCGGGAAATGAGTAAAAGGTTTATTGATACTGGATTTACAGATCAAAAATGGATAAGGAAATTATCCCCTGAAAGAAAGATCTTTCTTATTTATCTAATGCTTAAATGTGATAACGCCGGAATAATTGAGCTTGACATGGAAGATGTGGAATTTTGGATAGGGAAGAAAATAGGTGAACCATTGAAATTTTTACCTGAAGGTTACCTAATACTTATCCATGAACCGGATAAATATTTCATGCCAAAATTTATTGAGTGGCAATATCCAAATTTTCCGCACAGTAAAGTTCACCAGCAGGAGCAGGCAAAGGATATATTAATAAGAAATGGCATATTTGATATTGATAATCAAGCTATTATGTTACCTGAAAGTTGCCTAAAAGTTGGGCAAACTTTGCCCAACAGTCAGGCACATGCTAATGGTAATGCTATTGTTAATGGTAATGCTATTGTAAAAAAGGCAGAATTTGATTTTTCATTTCTGGATGAGAATTGGAAAGAGTTGTTTTTTGAATGGATTGATTATAAAAGATCAATTAATGACAGATACGCATCTCAAAAGACTATTGAAGCCTGTTATCGTAATTTACGTGCCCTTTCAATGAATGATATAACAACAGCTCGGAAAATAGTTGATCAATCTATCGGAAATAAATACAAAGGTTTATTTCCTTTAAAAGAAGCATTAAAACCAAAGAGTGACATTACAGTAAGCACTAAATACATAAAATCATGAAAGCAACTGACAATAACGCTAAGTATCAAACCTATTCGATGTATAAAATACGTGACATTCCCAGGGAGCCATTGTGTGAGATTATAAATGTAGTCCTGATAGAAGCTTCCCGCAACATGGGTAATGAATTTAACGACAAGATGCTCGATGCTATTATCTCAACAATAGAAGAAAACAATTATCAACTGCCTTTGTCTTACATTGTTTCAGCTATTTATAAAGGTTCAATGGGGCTTCTTGGTCCTGGAAGATTAATCCCACGTACAATATTGACATGGATAAGGGAAGTATCAGCTGAATACTTCAAAGAGATTGAGCATAAGGAGGTACAGGAAAGATTGAAGATCACAGGAACCCCGGTTGATCTGAAACGATACCCAATGGGGACTGCACTGAATCTTAAAATTGACTGGCTCTCGTCTGGTGCAATAATATCTGAAGAATGGGACAAAATACCATTGAAAGAGCTCGCAGATATCATAGGGCAGAAGAAAATACCACAACTAAGTGATTTCGGGATATACAAATAGATCCTGAATTATTTGTATCTTTGGGGCTGATCAAAACATATAAAGTCATGGCTAAGAAGAAACAAGAACCAAAAAAAGAATCCGCAGCTGAAGAATTAAAAGCTCCTGTCGGACCATCCCAGGATGAAAAGGAATTACAACTCCTGAAAGCTAAACTGAAGAAGAAATATCATCTATTGAAGGATGAAGACCTGCAATTTGATGATAAAGAGGCCCTATTGAGTCGTGTATGTCTCGCACTTGGCATAAGCAGACCAAACCTTGATTGGGTATTAGTTGACCTTTAGAATAGGGCTATCTGGCTTTGCTGCCAGAGAAAGACAATGATTATGTGATCAGTGATAAGTGGTTAAAGGCCACAGTTACCTCCACTTTTCCGAGTGGTTGCAGCTTCTCACAAAGCGCTAACGGTTTGAAAAAGTATCACAGTCGCCCCTATTTCTTAGAAGCATGACGCTGTTTCAGGTGATCACCAGCAAAGTCATGCTTCTTTTTCTTTTTGGCATGCTCAGGCAGATCCTTCCCTTTACTGGATGAATCCCATTCCGATACATCGACTCCCTTAGCCTCTAGCTTAGCTTTATTGGCATGGAAGTACTTTCGTTGTGCATCACTCACATATGGCATAGCTCTGAATATTAAATGAAGTTTGTATATCTTACTGCATTTCATTACATTAGCTTAGTTATATAGCGCTTTTCAATGTCAGCTATCAGGCCGTTTATGTATGAGTCATCCTGCACATACCCACCAAACACAAAGATAAACGACTTACAACTGAATGAAGATCTACCAAGTACAATCGACTGTCCCGGAGAGATAACATGACTCGCACTATGCACGAACCAATGCTCACCGTCAGCACTCCCGAACAGGTAGAATGAGAAGGGCTTCGTGTCTCCCGGGTTAATCCAACCGTATAATAGTGTTCGCATAATCTTTTTAAAGCTTATCATTTCCCCAAACTTGAGAGGTCTGGTCTCTGCATGTATCATTATCTCCTGATCAGGCACAGTAAGCTCTTGCGTTAGATCATATAGGTTGAATAATGTGTCTTCATATTCTGTCCCATATACAGTCGGGAAGTCATGTATGAATGTCGCCCATGTCTGAGTGATACGATACCAAGACTTGGCAGCCAGGTTAAACACATACGAGTAATTATAGGCAGGATTACAGACAATGATTTCCTTACGCTCTGTAGCATTTAGGAGGCTCACGTTGACAAAGGCTATATTAGCATCCATCGCATAGGTAGCAAATGAATCCCCATCAGCATATAGTGAAGGGGAATACACATTTGCATCGCTGATTATCTTATCATAGATGTTCAGGCCGGTCAATGGCGAGATGGCAGGTCCGATAATCTGATCACTGATAGCAACTGGATCTCTCCCTGAAATGATCATCAGACCTTCATTACTCAGGAAGATAACGCCTCCATCAATACCAAGGATTGACTTAGCGCTGATACAGACAGTGCCGGATAATGGTCTGACACTTTGTATCAGGATATCGCCATTGCCTATGTCAAGCGCCCATATTCCCTTGGTTGTGAATGTCAAGATAGGGAATTGTCCAAACTGGCCGGGGGAAAGAGGAATGGCATTAGTGGCCATCCCCATTATGAAACCTTCCACCCGATATGAGTTGATAGCAGGGAAGTAAAAGGGGTTCTGAAATTCAGTAGCTTGCGCCCTGTCCCCATCCCAATAGGTTTTAGATACAACAGGTGATAAGATTGTATAGTTTGTATATGGCCCAATGACCTTAGGATAGCCTACCCCAACATCGAGAGTAAAATGGAATACAGGCAGAGCAAAGGAAAAATTCATTGCAATAACCTGGATCATTGCAATTGTTTTTATGTGCCGGATCTCTCCGCCTGAGCTTTTATACCATAAGTCACATTGGGTACACCTTGCATCAGGATATCCCAATACATCACGCAGCGTAAACTGAAAGTAATCAGGACTAGAATCCTTGTAGTATGTGCAGCTTTCCCACTCTGATAAAACACGCTTTGTCCCTTCAGTGGTTTGAATATCATAAGAGATAGCGATAAAATATTCCGGGCCTGATACATTATCTGAACCAACGAATAACAACCCTCTCAAGCTTTGTCCTGTATAGAGGGTATTTTTGACATTTCCCAGGAATATACGTTGATTGTAGGCGAATAACCTTTTTGCAAAGAGCCTGTGAGGCGAGAGGTTCCCCGGAGTCATTACAGTGCCTGATGATATCATTGAGGTATCATGGATGCTTACATTAGCCCATGTCTCAGCTATTAAATTAGATAGCCCTATCTTTTTGACACTAAAATACAATGTCTCATCAGAATACCATGTTAATTCTTCCGTAGCTGCTACAGCAGGCAATGTCATTGAGTAGTGCTGATCATCAGCCATTGCAATAGCTTTTAACTCCGATAGAGACTTGCTGTTAGTGATATAGATGTTAAATGAAGCGACAATTCCCTTATATTGAGCTTGCAGTGCGATAAGATCAGCTGAGGAGATGTTAATTTTGTACTGTAAATCATAACCAATGAAGTCAATATTTGCGGTATCATAAGCAACCTCAGCATGGCGATAACCTTCAATGTCGCTTGATATGACGTAAGCAGGGATTGAATGCATTACCAAAGATCCGTCAAATAGCTCCCATGCACAGCGAATGAGATATTTCCCGATAAGATATCCCTTTTTTGATTTTCTTGCAAAGATATCCTGGGCAAGGCCTTTGAGAGCCTCATCAAGCCTTTCCATAAAAGACTCAGGAGGAGTATGGTCTATTTGAGCTGATATTGTTTCGTCATCAGTAGTATTAGCGACTCTCTGGAACTGTATCAATGGCATGTCAGGAAGAAACGCATCAAAAGAACGGTAGTCTTCATCGTCAGGCTCATAGAGCATTACATATGTCTTCTCCCCTGACTGATCACTGATCATGCATGCATTGCCTACATGACTGAAGGTTGCATCCCCTGTGATAGCCTGCAATGTGAGGTTTTCAGTAACAAGTACATCATTCTCGTAAATGGCATACGCAAGGTTAGCACCCGATATCCCCCAAAAGGCATAGACAGTCTCCGATATGATATGCTTGTACATGATTATAAACTGAGGAGAGGAATCCAGTTGCAGCTTCTCCGCAACAGGACGTAAGGCTCCATTGGTGAATCTCATGTTTATCAGGTCAAGAAGCCCATCAGGCAGGGCATCATTAGGCCTCCGATCAATCCCCTTCAATGATATCGGCATCCGTAATTGGTTTTCCTTGGTAGCCATCGTCTATTAATTTTTGATTGAAAAACTGAAACATATTTACTGTGTCGGCATTGACTCCGGGCATGTCGCTGGGTTGTGGTGGTGCAGACCGTTCAAGATCATCCAGTGTTTTCAGTGTCCTCTGTAGTGCATCGATATTCTTTGTACCCTTGGTGAGGACTAAGATCCGCTTTAGTATCTCTCTCTTTGCCCTGAATATCTCTTTTGTGAAATGAGCCCGTTCATGTATAGCAGTATTGATCTCATGCTCAGGGATGATAGGGACAGTTATGGGTTCTTCTTCTTCTTCTTTAGGTAATACACCATCCTTAATCCTGGTTTCCTGTGCTAAGTATTTCTGGTAATTACGGGTAAGCGTTCTGTATTTGACTCCTGCTGTCTCCGCAGCTTCCTTCAAGGGCATATTCTGTTCAATGATATAGAACAATGCCCTGCCAAGAGCTTTTTGATTAGTCTGTTTTGGCATATCACCGTATATTTCTGCAAAGTTTGCAATAAATCATCACGTATTAGCGACAAAAAGTCAGAAACTTGCGCCAAAAAAACGCTTTACAACGGATAAAAACTTATAAGTTTACAGTTTATTAAACCTAAAAATATGGTCGGTACAGCATTGGCTATAGCTTCACTTGCCGGAACAGTGGTCTCACAGGCCGGATCTGCTGCAGCGAATAAGCAAGCAGAGAGGGAACTGGCCCAACGCAGGCAAGAGCTTGATCTCGAATTCAAGTATGACTACAACATGGATTTTCTCAATACTCCACAGGCTAAGTCAGCACTCAGCCTACTTACTCAGAAGTATATAGAGAATTCAAAGAAGGTAGCACAGGGAGCAGTTATCTCTGGTGCCTCCGATGAGAAAACAGTTGCAGCCGCAGAGGAAATGCAAAAGCCCTATGTTGGCGCAATAACAAACCTTGCCGGTTACGGACAACAGAGGCAGGACTACCTCAAAAGGAATCAGCTCAGTATGGATCAGCACCTTGCAGACCTGCAATATTCTAATACACTACGGAAAGGACAGAACTGGTCAAATCTTGGGACTAATGCCCTTAATGCAGGTATAGGATTCGCTCAGGCAGATGCTTCCGGAGCATTCGAAGGGATGGACAGCTGGTTTAAAGACCTTGGAGCAAAAAACAGAATCAAGAAAGATATTGTCATGAATCCAGGCAGCTCAATGAATAAGGCTCTTAACTATAATCTCAGAAACTAATGGCACGATTAGACCTGGAAGACAAAGCACCAGCCGCCCCGATAGCAAAAGGTCCATATTCTGCACTATTTGATTGGGACAAAGAGACCAATTCGGCAAAGCAGGATAATGAAAAGAAGCAGGCAGCGCAGAAAAAGATCATGCGCACCAATGCCCTGGGGGAAGCATTCAGGCTACTTGCCGAAGGAGTAGGCGCAACACAAGGATCAACAATAACACCACGCAATGTAAATCCCGGAATACTCTCAGCAGTCAATGAGTACGGTAAGAATGATACTGAATACATGCAGAGGATGTCAGGATTAGACACTAAAAAGCTTGCACTCGCATCAGAAGATCTCAAATACAAGCTTGGTACAGAAGCCGCAAAAGCTGACAGAGCATTCAAGCAGCAGGAAGCAGAGAAGGATAGAGCAGCCCAGGCAGAGAAAGAGCTGAATAACTTTATCAAAGAGCAAATGTTATTGGAGAAACAATACAAGCTAAGGGGATTGGAGAATGAAGCAGAAGCAGCTCGCAAACTTCATCAGTCCGCAACAGATGCACTCCTTGGCATTGAGCGAGACCGTAAGAAAGCACAGTTCGAGAGAGGGCTTGATCTTATACCAGGTCAGGGATTAACGACAGGGATAGATATACTCACCCCTCCTCAAAAAGGAGATAAAGGCTCCATGCAGTTTATTACACCAGACACACACCAAACCATATACCTTACCCCGGGACTTATCAATTATATTTCAACTCAGTTATCGACAGGAAAAAGTCAGTATGACCAGACAATACCAAGAGTATTGAGGGATATTATGGCTAACAAGAATCCTCAACCAGAGGCATTAGCCAAAGCTTTTACGGATAATTGGGATTTTATAAGGGACAACATATTTGCCCCTGTTCCTGATCTTGCAGCACAGATAGGACTAAAGCCGGGAGAGGAACCACCACCTTCACAAACTGCCTCATCAGCACCCAAAGCGGTGAAACAACCAGACGGAACAGTTGACCTGGACGATGAATCCAAAGTGCAGTTCATGATAGATTCTCAAACGATACTTGAATCTAATATTAAAGACGGTGACAAATTGAACAAAATAACTGATTTATTTATAGATAGATATAAGCAGATAGGGCGAATGGTCCCAAGAAAAGATGCAGTTTCGGAAGCAAAAAGGGTAATGCATTTATGGCGACAGGAAACTCTTAAAGCAAAATCAGATACAATGACAGTTCAATAAACCGTACATATGACAGTTCAGGACGTTGATGAAAAGAAACCACAGGTAAAATCAGCATACGGATTCCCTTCTTTTGAAGATATCAGGAAAAGAAAAGAAGCAGGAACAGCATTGCCTGTCAGTACTATTGATCCACAAACAGAAGCTGAAAAGCTGAAAGAGGAGGAGTGGCAACAGAAAAACCCGCTACAGAAGTTTGGCGCAGGTGCAAAGGCCGGAGGATTAGGTATGATATCCGGTGTAGAGACAGCATTTGGGGAAGTGTTGAAGTTTGCAAGTAAACTGCCGACAGGATTTCCCGGGAGTGGAATGATAAGCCCTGAAGATGCACAGATAGCATCAAGAGTACTTCAAGAGAAAGCCAAAGAAACACTTGCTAAACGAAAAGAGATATACGGTCATGGCACCATGTTTGAATTTGGAACGATGGCCCCACTGCTTGCAGGTATTGTCGCATCAGGAGGCGCAGGAGTAGCCGGAGCAGGTGTAGCAGCCTCCCTTATCGGAGAGGGAACACTGGCAGCAATGACAATGGATGTTTACGGAAATTCAATACTCGAGCAGAACCTATACCAGGAGGAAACAGGAAAAGATATCAGCGAATTTCAAAAGCAGGCAGTAGCATTAGGATCAGCAGTCGCTATGCTTCTTGCCGGTAAGGTTGTAGGAAGTGGTGTGAAAGGAGTTAATAAGATCCTTGGAGAATCCATATCATCAACTCTTAAAGAATCCCCGAATATTGCAACTAACATTCTCAGGAGATATATAGCGGACACCCCATCAGCAGTACAGAAAATAGGCAGGCTGGCATGGGAGACAACAAAAGAAGCCGGAAAATCAGGCGTAACTTTTGGTGCAATGACAACAGCGCAGGATATACTTGCCAACCTGAATAAATATCCAGAAGATCGCCTGGCCTTTGAAGAAGTAGTCACCAATACCCTACAATCAATCAAGATGGGAGGAATGCTTGGGGCATTCCTTGGTCCCTTTGCCGCAGGACAAAGTGAGATATATCACTACATGAGGCGCAAAAAATCAGGGTTTAACATCATTCAGACAAAGGACGGTCAGACATACGAGAAAGTAAGCGATCACCCACTGGATGCCACTAAGGTTACGGTACTTGACAGGAAAATGAATATCAAAGATATTCGCAGAGAGGATATTGTTGACCAGGTGACAATGACAGCTCCTGAGAAAGAACAGTTACTCGATGCATGGAAAACTAATCAGGATGCACTGCCCGAGATCGAGAAAGCTATCCTCACCAATAATACCAGACGAGTACTTACTGACCTGACTAACAGGATTGCAGAGATACATCCCAAGACAGGACAGCCGGTATCAGTTAATATGATGACTGATAAGGATGGTAATGGCTATTTTCGCAAGGTCACAAAGGAAATGCCAGACGGCACCTATGCGATGGTAAGTAAGATTGAACGCAACCCCTCTGATGGCTCTATGGTAGTCAATGACAAGATGGTCAAGATACTTGACAGAGAAGGTAATCCTGCTAATGGATGGCGAACAGACAAGACATTGACACCTGATGAGTTCATTCAGATGGGAGTCGATGCATATCGGGGTAAAAAAGGATGGATTCCAGGGGTGCCCGGAGAGGAACCTCCTGTTGATGCAAAGACAGGCGAGCCAGTGGACCCTATTACAAGACAGACAAATCAGGATGCAGCCAATAAAGCCGCTAAGGTAGGCGATGAGATCAAATACATGGGCCGGGATTGGGAAGTACAGGAGGTAGGATTCGATGGAAGTATCAAGATAACAGGGCTTAAAGACGGTGAGTACACAGGTGAGGAAATGAGCATCCCTCCTGAAAAGATATCAGAGATCAACAAGGATATTGAGGAGCCGGCAGTTGAAACGGTAAAGGTTGATGGAGTAGAACAGACAGCACACCAGGGACCTCCTTCATATGAAAAAGACGGAGCACCACAATCAAAAGCATATATCAGGGGAGCCATCCGCACAGCAAAATCACCAAAGGACTTATACGGTCTGAAGTGGGAGAACGATCCTGAATTAGATGAGATGTATAAAGCTAAGTTCCCTGAAATGGTGCAAACCTACATGATCGGAAAGGATGAAGTGGAGAGGGATGAAGTTCTTGGAGCTATCAACCATGCATCAGACCCGGCAGACCTGGCAGATATAAAGATCAATCTTGACCCCGAACTGCAGGGAATGCTCGATACTAAACTAGCATCATTGGGAGTAGTGCCTGAGGCTGCCCCTGTTGAAGGGGAGACAGTTACGGAGAAAGGCCCCGAAAAGCCCCAAAAAGCACCGGAGAAGAAACCGGCAGAAACAAATCCTATTGATATTTTAAAAGATAAACAACGTAATTTATCTGAGAGAGAATTTGCTGATTGGCTTATGTCACCTGAGGCAGAACAACTATATGATAAAGTTGAAAAGAAGCTTGAATGGAATAAAATTATTAGCAGTAAACCCGACTATTGGGCTGAAGATGTAAAGAAACCAGCTGCAGATAAAGAAATTAAAACCAAAGCATCAGGAATTGTTTATGATTTAAATGAGGCTCTTGGTGATTCGGATATGGTTGATATGGGGATTGAATTACTTGAAGCAGGTCTTAAAAAAGGGAAAGATCTAGGGGAATTATTAAAAAGCTCAGATTGGTGGAAGTTACCACAAAATCAATTTGTGGAGCTCACCAGACTACTTAAAGATTCTCCTGAAACGATAATTCCTGGACTGAGAGAGGCATTTGATCGGGATTTAAAGCCTGCAACTGAAGCAGAATCCCCTGCCTCAACCAAGCCAGAGAAGAAAGTCTCAGAAGGCGCAGCTACTATTTCAGCCGAAGATAAGCAGAAAATAAAATTGGCAGAGGACCAGGGACGAAAGCTACTCACAGAGCAAAAGAGCCGATTATTAAAAGACCTTAGAGATGCTGAGGATATCCTTTTTGGGAAAAAGAAATCAGAGGCCATGAGATACCTGAGAGAGGTTGACGATAAGCCTCTTGTTAACATGAGTGAATTCTATGAATATGATGATCTTACAGGGCTCCCTAAAGATATTATTGACAGGTTAGCAAAATTAGGCATTACGGTTAAAGACGGAAGCCTTGTTATCGATATCTATAAAGACGGAACAGTTATCGTTGGAGATATTCGGGCAGCCATTGATAGGATAACTAAAGAATGGCCTAAGAAAGAAGCGGCATTGCCTTCATATACTGGTCCAAGGAAACCCGGGAAAAGTGAATACACTCGAATAGCTGAGTCTTATGGCAGTCTGGCAGAAGCAGAAAGAAGGGTAAAGATTGCAGAGGAAAACCTTGCAGAAGCTAAAAAAGGACTGAAAACTAAATATGGACAGGCAAGCCCTGGATTAGTAAAACCAATGCAAGATCAGTTAGATTTTGCAAATGTTATACTTGAAGCAGCAAAAGATATTGACTATTCAGAAATAGCAATAGAATCCGAAGTAGTTGAGGGAGGTCGCAAGACTGCAGACGAGATCAGTACAGAGCTCACAGAGGCCGGTGATAAGGTAGAACCAAGACCGTCAGAGGCACAGATAGAAGCAGGCAACTATCCCAAAGGGCATATCTCCATACTTGGAATGAACATCTCCATTGAGACAGCAGCAGGGGGGATAAGATCAGGAATCGATCCCTCAGGAAAGAAGTGGAGCATTATGATGAACCATGATTACGGTCATATTCTTGGCACTGAGGCAGCAGATGGAGACTTACTTGATGTATTCATTGGTAAGATTGAACCGGGGCAGGAAGTTTATATTATTGATCAGATAAAACCAGAGACAGGGGAGTTTGATGAGCTGAAAGTAATGCTTGGATTTAATTCTGATTTTGATGCCAGGGCCGGATATCTCTCCAACTATGAACCAGGATGGAAGGGATTGGGCAATATTACTGGTATGTCAATAGAAAACTTCAAAAAGTTTGCATTTGATAATACTAGAACTACAAAACCATTTAACTATGAGCAAGGACAAATTGAAGAACCGATTCAACCAGACAGTACTACAAAGGGCGAATTCGCAGGGGAAAAGGTAAAATACACTCCATTTGATGAATGGGACAAAAACCTGATCAAAGCCCGGGACTATGCGAGACATTTATTCTCTACTGAGGAGCTTGATGCATTGCAGGCAGCCGGTGATCTTGTATGGAATAATCTTGATAGTATCGTTGGTGCCATCAATAAGAAGCTTGGTGAGGTTGAAGTAAAATCAGAAGTTCAGGCAGAGGAACCTAAGTCTACATTTGCAGGGGAAGCAGTAATGGTCAAAAAAGAAACTAAGAGTGTTGTCACAAAGAAACTTGATAAACAATCAGCAATCAAAGAGGATAAGATATTTAAGGAGCAGAAGAATCAGTTACTCGATGACTTGATTGCCGCAGAAGACTTA
>Ga0307376_10001076_pt1 | contig 30881 bp, 28 predicted proteins | sample TR2MG_FD_202536 | JGI IMG/M metagenome (GOLD analysis project Ga0307376, IMG submission 202536) | Soil microbial communities from Risofladan, Vaasa, Finland - TR-2 | ecosystem: Environmental > Terrestrial > Soil > Coastal area > Acid sulfate soil | place: Finland: Risofladan, Vaasa | collected...
AAAAATGAAGATTCAAATAATCAGGTACATATTTTTCATCGACTGATTTTAAAACTTCGATAAAAGTTTTATAATATTCAGCAGCACCGTGATATGTTATGCCTAAAAATTTCATATTTGATTTTATAGCATCAGGTAATTTATCCAAAACAAATAAACCACCATTCATTATTTTAGCATTTGGAAAAGCACTTTTAATATAATCCCACCATTTTATATAATATACTGCATATAAGGCGGGTGACATGTAAGGGAAAAGATTTGGTTCGTTGGCAATTTCAAATACAGGTTCTTCGTTAGGATGATGTTTTACCCAACTAGCTGCAAGTGCTTTTATATTTGATAATCCCGAACTACCTTCATATTCACCTGTTTCATTAAGAAATTGTTCCATTAAAATATTATGCTTGGTTTTATTACCTACATCATGTAGGTAACTAAGATGACCATTTTTAAAATACACACCTTCTATTTTAAAATGAAAATCCATTAAAGTTTTATAATTATCAATAGGATATTTATATGGGCCGTTTCTTGAGTTATCCACTTTACCAAAAGTAATGAAATCGGAAACACCGACACCCATTCCCATTCTACAGGGTAATTTATTATTTCTCAATCTACCGTATGTTCTATAACGATTATCCATGTAAATCTCCTACGTTATAATGAAACCCCTGTCACTACACCATTTTCATTCAATATTTCTTCAAATGTATCATACGTGAAATCAGCATCAGATTCCTTTACGACAATACAATCATGTACAGTAAAATAATCAATCTTATTTTTATTCATGGTTGGGCATAATTTATTATAAATGATATTGGATTCTTTCCGCTGCAATTCATGGGCTAACGATTTATGATCACCTTTTTTAAAATGCGTTAATATTTTTGTCAATAATGGAAATTCAATTTCCCAAATAGATTGCATTTTTTCATTGTATTTAACATTGTTCCTACCAAATACATGAGTGATCCATTCCTTTTTGATCTCATCCCTTGTTTTTTCCTCAGAAAAATAAAAATCCATCCTATCTTGAAAAAACTCATACAAACCAGATTTTAAAATTATTTTATAACGCCCTAATTCATCTATTGCTTCCCGGCTCATATCGGAGTATGATTTAAACCCAAAACTCTTGATAGTGGGGTTAAAACTATTTTTATAAATATGTTCACCGGAATAAGAATTGTTCCGATTTACATATTTATCCCTTACATCTTCAGCATTTGGAGTTATTTCAAAAGGGGACATGTAAAATTCATCTTCTCTATACTTACCCGATTCATCTAATATTTTATTTAAATAATTTTTAAATAATGTGTAAAGTAGTGCTGGTTGACAAGAAATAACATCCAATTGAACTAATTTTTCACCATTTTCTGAGATAAGGAAATTTTCACGGATATGCCTTGATATATTCGTGAAATTGGTATGTACCCGACCAAAACGATCCCTTGTCAAAAATAAAGAATGAACATCATCACCGTTGATTCTTTCACATTTGTCCAATTCTAATCGAGCTTTTCTTTTACTGAGTCTTTTATTTTTAACTTCATTGTCTAAATATTCTTTAGCTCCCCTGATATCTACCTTAAAAGTTCTCATCATGTCATATAAGTGGCCTAATAGCTCATCATTTCTCATTTTACCAAATTTGTCATTTTGCCACTTCAACATTTTTTTAAGTAATGAAGGTTTAACAATTTCGTAATTGACAACCTTATCATCATTGTACCTTTTATGCAAACCATAACATTTACACTTACCATCAGTTTTATTTTTACCCACAATATAATAATTATCAGTATTGATAAATTTAAATTCAAGCAGATACTCAAGATAACGCTTATAGTGCTTACCTAACTCCATTCTTATGATTTTTGATGAAATAGGGACTTTTTTTAGGTTTTTGAATTTAGAAAAAGAATTTAGATAAATAATCTTGCTGGCAATAAATAAGAAATAATCAATATTATACTTAAAAGGAAAGTTAGGTGAGTTATACTTTAAACAACGTTCAAGCTCATCCTTGAATTTTTTAGGGAGTTTTATAATTGGCTTTATCTTGCTCTTATCAATATTCATTACAAAGAAATTTAAATTATTTAATTCAGAAAGTAGGTTTTTTTATTTTTCTTTTTCTCTTTTCGGTTTGGGTTCCTAAGAATTTGGGAATAGGGAATACCATTTATGTTTTCCCTTTTTGGATTGGATATAAACTCTATTAAATATATCTTTTATTATAAATTATGCTAAATAAAGACAAAATCATAGAATCCCTGAAACAGGGGAAACCCAGAAACATTAAAATTTCTAACAAAATAACCAAAGATGCTTTGATTGAAAGTTTGTTGGAATACGAAAGCACCGATGCGCCAAGTGTGATTGACCTTGAAAAGGAAGTACGGGAAGGCGGTGTAGGAACTTTACCAACCATCAAAAAGGAAGAAGGTTCGGATAACAAGTCGTTTCAGATTAAAATGGGGAAAAACAATAAAGACGAGAAAAAAACCAAGACACCTATCAAATTTGCAACTGATTTGGGCATGAAAACAATTATATTTGATGAAAATTTCATGGGTATAGATGAGCAGGGAAAAGCTTCAATCTCAGATATGTTCAAGGAAGAAGAAGTAAATCTGATTTTAAAGTCCCCCATTGCTAAATGGAGAATGGTTGAAATCAGACCAATTTATTGCATTGAAAAATATTTAATGACCGGAACTACAGGGAACCGCATTACTTGTTATAATCCCAAACTAAATAAATTTAAATCACCCAACCTAAAGGGTTTCGTAAATGCACTTTATGAAAGAATGGATGACAAGGGAAAAGAACCAGTTGAATTAGAAGGGAAAAAATTGAAAAGTGGTAAAACTATTAAATATAAATTCATCCCAATAGAATCTACCATTGATAATTTGGAAATAGGAGTTATGCAGGTAGCCAGAAATAAATACGCCATTGCTTTACAAAAACCCAACCAAGAACATCCTTACTTGTTCAATATGACACCAGACGTGCTTAACTTTTTCTTCAAAGATAGATAATGATAAATATTAAACGATTAATTATTAATGCAGAGAAAATGTATCCCTTATTAGAGGATTCTTTCCCTTCATTGAAAAGCTCATCTGATGCAGCAAGAAAATCCCGTGCTTCTTCCATAACTGTTTTTTATCAAGGATTGGATCAAGCCCCGGATGGACACGCCAGAACTAATTGGAAGGTGCCAAGTCAGTCATCAAGAAAAAACGTTGGTAAGAAAGGTAATGATTATTTAGTTGTTGTTGAAATTAAAGTTAACTTGAACGGTGGTTTGTTTACCATCGCAAAAGAAAAATGGAACATGAAACGTTTTGCGGAAGTTTTTGCCACAAGTGATGTTAGAGTTCATTGTACATGTCCAGATTTTTATTATGGTGGTGCCAAATATAATTTAGGCCCATCGGGCGGTCATAAAGGTAATTTAGCTTTAAACAAAAACAGTGGTTATGCTGGCGAACCAACCAGCGTTGGAAATAATTTAGCACCGGATGTACGAGATCCAGAAAGAAAGCATGTGTTATGCAAACATTTGATAGCAGTTGCTACTTGGTTTCCGGGTAACGCAAGTAAAATAATGTCTGATGCTAAAAAATACAATATTGAAATTGAAGTCACTGATAAAGCAACAAAAGATGCAGAAGATGGAACCCCTGAATTGGAAAAAGATAAAAATTTAGTCGAGGTCTCTGATGAATTGAAAAAAGCTATTATCGACCCGTTGATTAGTGCTGCTGAAGAATTAGATAAGAATCAGGAAAATCTTGGCGCAGAAGATATTGTAGATGAGGAAAACATATCAACCGAACATGAAATCGAAGATGTTCCCGCTGAAGAAACCGAAGAAGTCATTGAGGACGAAAACATTGAAGCCGAAGAAGTGGAACCGGAAGATGAAACCGAGGATATAATCAGCGATAGAAATGAAACCGTCATAGAAAAAGAAGACGAAACAGGGGATATCATTGAAGATGAAAATATAGAACGTGACGAAAAAAAGAAACTGGAAAAGGACAAAGATTCGGAAGATTCTAAAGTTTCTGATGATCCAGAGGAATTATTAGGCCGATAATTTCACAAAAACGATTGATTTAACCTGCTATAATTTATATTTTAAATTATGGATGCGTCAGTTATTTTCGACCAATATAATGAAAATGATAGTTTAGTTGTCATAAATGCTATTGATAAGCAAAGTGAGAACGAACTACTTGCTTTCCTTTACAGAAAACTAACATATGAAAATACAAAGGTTAAATACGCATGGGAATTCAAACAGGGCTTCCATGATGGTAATGAACATGTATTTAACCAAAGAAAGCGCACCATCCCTATTGGGTTAATACCTAAAACCGTTAATTACTTAAGGGACTCATACCCACAAGTTAAAGTTGGAGTTTCTGATAAAATACGAAAAATATTTTCAAACCCAAATGGGGAAGTAGGATTAACACAAGAAGTAATAAAGAAATATTGTGATAAATTAAAATTGTTTCATGGTGTAAAAAAGGTAAAGATAACTCCATACGACCATCAAATAAGAACCATCGAGAGAGGTCTTAACGGTAGGCGCATATCTTTAATGGCTTGCACTTCTTCTGGTAAATCACTTACCATAATGGTTATGGCAAGATATTTAATGGAGGATGAAAAAAGAAAGGTACTGATTATCACCCCTTCCTCTGGATTGGTAAAACAATTATTCAATGATTTTTCAATTGATTATAGTTGGAAGGAAGCAAAGGATCATTGCACTTTAGTTTACAGCGCATCCAAGGATAAATTAACAGCAAAACAAAAAAGACAATTGGAAGAGTTGAATCTTGGTGAAGAAACGATGCACAAGGAAATTACCATCTCTACATGGCAAAGCCTTCAACATAAACGTGCTAAGGAATGCCCTGATTGTAAAAAAATAAGGGTGAAAAAAAACAGGCCAAAAAATTGTCCTAACTGTAAAGACATTAGAGCAAAGGCAAAGAAATTTTTTAATTCCTTTACTGCCATAATGGTTGATGAAGCTCACAGTGTACGTGGGGAAATTTTAAGGGATGTGTTAGGTCAATGTCATAATGCAACTGATTTTAAAATAGGATTATCAGGTACGCTACCGGATGAAGGTATAGAATCGGCATGGATTGAAGGTGCGCTTGGTAGGAAAGAAGAAGTAGTGCGACTACATGAATTAATCACATTAGGTCTATTACCACCTATGGAAATTCATGGTATAAAAATACCCTATAATAAGGAAATAAGACCTTTTATCTGTAGACAAAAATTTGACCCTGAATATTATCTACTTACCAACAATGGGAGTAGGAAAAAAGTCATTGATATATTGATCAATGCAAAGAAATTAGGCACTAACCAAAACTCTTTACTTCTCTTTAAAAAAATCGATACCCTTAACCAAATGCATGAGTACTTAAAAAAAGAACACCCCGAATTTAAATACCATGTTATTACAGGAATAGTCCCTGTTGCAAAAAGAGAAGAAATGCGGGTTGACTTGCGAGAGTCGGGAAGAATAATATTAGCAACGTATGGAACGATGAGACAGGGGGTTAATATTGAACTTCTCCATAATTTAGTATTTGTCGAATATGCAAAGTCAATGTATTACATCGTACAGGCAATGGGAAGAATTGCTAGAGCACATCCCGATAAGGCAATGTCTACTGTATTTGATATATATGATGATTGTAGTTATATGACAAAGCCAAGGGCTGGTAATTTTCCCACGTTAATGGAGAATTATTCTGTTCAACATTGGAACACAAGAAACACGTATTACATAGACCAGAGGCTTCCGGTAACAGAATTTTCACTTGAAGGAATATACGAAGCTAGTGTTAACCCCGATGACTTGGAAAATCGAAAAAAAGTGAAAAAGGAAGAAGCACTTGAAAAGGCTAAAAAGAAAAAGGCCAAAGGTAAAAAGAAAAAGACACCTACAAATACAAATACAAATACAAAGAAAGTTACTTTAGCGCAACAGACTCAATTCGACTTATAATTAGTAGCCTTCGAAGCCTTATTACCCCAATATAGCTGTCTGGTTATCAGCAACTTTATGTTGTTCGTTGATAATATTTATTTTTCTTGGATTTAACGTATTGATATTTTGTTTTTTTAATTTAGCCTTAGCAAGTTTTAATGTATCCATTACGTCTTTGTCTTGTTTAGTTGAAAAACCATCCATAATAACCTCAATTGAATTTATATAATGAGTTTATACACGTTAATAAATTATTTTATAAATTTATCCAATTTCTCTTTCCTAATTGTTGCAATTTTAGTTATTACGTCATTAACGCCAAGGGATATGTATAAATAATCTTCATTATATAATAAACCAGTTGCAAAATTAACACGATTCAACGAACGCCTATATGTCTTAGTTTCTTTTACTTTCTCCCAATCAATAGAACTACCATGCTTTGTTCCATCATATAAATTCTCATCATAATCTATTTTTTCTATGTTTGTAATGTTATAACACACTATTATAAATATCAACTTTAGGATGTATCAAGCTATCTATTTTCATAACAATATTTAGTTATCGTTCATTAATAGTTTATATTTTATGAAAGGATATGCAAATAGCTGGAATAGACCCCTCAATCGACTCTTCGGGAAAATGTATAATGACACTGGATGATAACTACGAAGTTATCAAAATTAAATTCCATGGTTACAACAAGGTGAAAAAACGTTGTATTAAGGGAGAAAACTTTGAAGTTTTCCACGTAGGTACTAATTATTCAAAGTTGAATTTATTTGAAAGACAAAATTTGGGATATGAAGTTATACACAAATGCATGCATAATGTCAAATATGTCGCATTTGAAGGGTATTCTTATTCTTCATCTGCCACTCGTGCTATTTTCCAGTTAGGGGAATACATTGGTGGGATGAAAAAAATGTTTTATGAGCAGGGGAAAGGAATAATGATTTACGCTCCCCGGATGGTAAAACGGTTCGCTACAGGCGATGGTAATGCGGAAAAGGTAACCATGTGTGAGATGTTTAAAAAAGAATTTCCCCATTTATACCCGGAAGGCTTCAAAGATTTACGCCAATACGAAGAACCCCATTCTGATATGTGTGATGCGTTCTGGATGGCAGAAACACTAAGAAACCATATAATTTATGAACACTTGGGTGCGGGGTATTTGGATGAGGGGACGGTTGCTTTTTTGGAACAACAATCTGATAAAAAATCCACATCGATAGTTGAAACAAAATTGATTAAAAAATCTGTGTAATGAAAACCCCTTTATTTCAAAAATAATTTATATTTTTACCATGCCAGATTATTACAACCCACTGAAATCATACCCATATTCTAAAAATCGTTTATTAATAATTGATTGGGCCAGTTTGTCTTATCACCAATTATTTGCGTTGGTTTCTAAAAAGAAGACCACAACTTATTTCGATATTAGTACTCCAGAAGATGAATTGTACGCTTGGAGAACTGGTATGGTAAGTAAATTGATAAAATATGTAAGATTGTTCAATCCAAGAGATATATTGCTTACCTTAGAAGGTAATAATGTATGGAGAAATGATTATGTTAAGGATTATTACAATAATAATTGTACCGTATTTTACGATTCTAGTGGATATTATGTTAAGTTTGATAATTTTCTTTACAAATTTTACAAAAAAGAGGGTGAAATTGATTTTCAAAAATGCGATCCCATAGTAGATCAGTCTTTATTAACTGGTAAGCAAAAGAAAATTACGGAGTTACCTGAAAGAATCCAAAAATTATTTTGGGATAATGTATTGCCGAGGTATAAAGGCCAACGGGCTAAAGCATTTTGGCCGTTTATGGTAGATAAAAAAGAGTGGAAAGATTATAAAGAAGAATTTACGCAAAAAGTATCAAAAGTTTTTAGAAGCCATGTAATTGGTAGAAAAGATTGTGAAGGGGATGATATTATCTATGTAGGTTCCAGATATTGGAAGGATAAATATGATTCTATTATCTTGGTTTCCGGCGATGGTGACATGAAGCAATTACTAGATCAGCCTAATTTAAAATTATATAATCATAGGGCAGATGAATTCACTGAATGCACTAGACCCAAAGACATGCTTGAGATAAAAGTTTTATCGGGTGATAGTTCAGATAACATAAACGGTATGGCCTTACCCAATAAAAAAACACAATTGGGAGAAAAAGGTGCAACTAAATTGTATGAATCAATTGGTAATTGTTTACAGAAAGCCCAAAGTGAAGGGTGGGATAACCAATATAACAGAAATAAAAAATTGATTGATTTGAGTTTTATTCCAACTCATATACAAAGATTATTATGTAAACAATTTGACGATTCTAAACCCTCTTTGGGAGATGAAAAATCTTTATATGAGCTTGCTGTTACTGAAAAAATGGAAGATGAGATTAACAACCTAAAACAATTGGGTTTCTATGCTGTACATGCATTAGAGAGCGTTGAAAACAATCCCAATATTTTTGACCCAAGTATATTTAATAATGATGGGGGAGAGGAAAATTCTGTAATGAAAACAGAAAGAACGTTTGAAAAGTTGGGCGGTGTATTTGACGATCCTCTTGCAGAACCACAACCTGAAAGTGAAATGCTGGACAATATGTAAGTTATGCACGAAATAAGAATTAATAGTTTAACATACTCGAATTTTTTATCCTATGGGAACAATGTAAATGAGTTCCCTTTTTTAGAAGGTTTAACGTGGATAAGAGGGCCAGTTGGTGCTGGTAAATCGGTTAACATAGATGCGTTATCGTTTGTCTGGTTTAAAAGGCAATTTCGTGATGTTGATAAAATAATTGATTTGAAAAATAACGCAAACAAATCAAAGTTAAAAGCTGAGATAAATTTCGATAGAATATCTAGCGGAGTTGATAATACTACCATAACCGATAATTACATCATCAAACGTGAAATGACCAACAGTGGAGGGGTTAAAACTGAAATCATATTGAATAAGGTGTCCCAAAATAAATCGTCTGGAATCACTCAGAAACAGCTTGAGATGGAAGTGTTGGGATTCAATAAGAATATTTTCGAAAATATTATCTCTTTAAATACCATTCAAACCACCCCCATAATCGATATGACCCCTAAAGACAAACGGCAGTTGATCGAATCAGTTCTTACCTTACATATTGATAAATACAAGGATAAAAATAAAAAAGAGTTAAAAGAAGCACAGACCAAGTGTATTTCAGCACAAAGCGATGTTGAAAAATATTCCAAAGATGCCGATGAATTAAAAAATATACTTGAGAAGCTAAAAGCCGAAAAAGACGATGATATAAAGCATTTAGAAATTCAGGTAGTCGATCTTGGAAAAAAGATGACTGAATTATCTAAAGACAAAGATAATCTAAAAGAAACAGCAAATGGGCTTACAGCAAATGGTGTATCAAAGAAAAAAGAATATGAAAAATATGAGAATTTATATGTTGAGATATCCAACTATAATGTAATAATAAATGATATACAGGGTATCGAAATAGCCCGTAACGATTTGGTTGCTAAAATAGAAGAAGTTAAAAAAGCAAAAGAAGATAATGATGTATCATTGGAAAAAATTAATAAAATAAGTGCAATATATTCAAAAGAAAAACTTGATATAGTTTCTCAGGAAAATTCACAAACCAATAAAACTTTTATTGAACTTAATGTGGGTATTGCGAACGCATTTAAAGAACTAAAAAAAATCGAAAAGGAAGCCAAATCATTAAAAGCTGGTGTAGAATGCCCTACATGTGGTAAACCTTCCACTGAAGCTGATATTAATAAAATAAAAGATGAATATCGGAAACAATGGAAAGAGAAAAATAGAGAGGTTCAGGAAAACACTAAGGAATCCAAATCATTAAAAACATTATACGAAAAGCAGTTGGTAGAAATGGCTGCTCTTACAAAGCAACAAAAAGAATACAATGAATGTAAGTTAAAAAGTGATTATGCCAGTACCCTTCTTAAGAAGGTTACTGAAGAAGAAGTAACATTAGGTAAATTAATCGACACACGTATTAGCCGGATTAAAGATTTATTAAAATCAGAAGATAAAAATTTTAAACTTCCCTCAGAAGCTGATATCCAAGGCAGGATAAAAGAAACCGAAAATGAGATAAATAAAGGTAAAAAGATAAAAGAGCAATTGGATGCTCTTAGGGGCGAGTTAATAAAAACCAACGAGCAAATAAAATCACTCGAAACCAGTATAAATTCAACCAATGAACAAATTGGTTCTTTAACGATACAAATTACTGAAAAAAAGAAAAGGGATATCGATGGTGCTTATTTCTCAACTGAAGAAAAGCTTAAAGGTGCTGTCCAAGACCTTGAACGAGCACATCAGCGGGTTACAAAGTACTCTGATGCTATTTCCATACATAAGTATATGGAAACAATGTTTGCCGATGATGGTATTAAAAAATTCGTACTAAAGATATTCATGCCCAATTTAAACAAGACGATAGCTCATAATTTAACTTTATTTGAACTCCCCTTCGCTATTGAATTTGATGATGCCATGGAATATAAATTTTCCAGTAAATTTGGTTCATCCAAGGTATATGGTGGTTTATCGCAGGGACAACAGAGAAAATTGAATTTTGCCATTTCAATGGCTTTTAGAGATTTTGTTATGGTAATTGCTGATTTTAAGATAAACGTTTTATTTTTGGATGAAGTGGTCGGCCAATCAATGGATCTTGAATCTACTAACCATTTATTAGAATTATTAAAGAAAAAAGTAAAAGAAATAGGTGGTATATATGTTATGGTACACAGGGAAGATACCGATTTAGGCCACCAATTCGACAATGTAATAGAAATTGAGCACGATGGCAGATATTCCACGTTATCGTTAAAAAAATAATTTTTTATTTAATTAACTAAAATAAAATATCTTATTAATAAGTAGGAGATGTATTTCCTGCTTTTTTTTATTTGGTTATAAGCAACATGTCAAGAACCGGAGCACAAATATTTGACGATCTTCTGAATCTAAATGCAGACGAATGGAATAATTTATTGTCTAAAGAATTGAATATTTCTATCAATCATCTTAAAGAATTAATTATTTCCAGAGAGTTAAAATTAAATAAAAATAAAGTTAAAGTAGAAATCAATCAAAGTAAAATTAGAGAAGCTAGTGCCAAAAACGATGACTATGACGAGTTATTAAATAAGGTCGCTAAATTAAACAAATATGTAATTAAGTTATCAGATAATGAAGAAATTATAACATCCCTTTCATGCACCGGAAAAATAATTGTTGGAATGGATTTTTCTAATTCACGATTAGAAGACAGTTATTTTTGTCACTGTAATTTTTATAACTGTAAATTCACCAATTCCAATATGGGTGATAGTATAATAAATTCATGTACCTTTAATAATTGTGATTTACGTAAAAGTGATTTTACCAGTTCAGCCATAGCAAGAAGTAAATTTATTGAATGTAATTTAAAAAATGTAACCTTTGATTATAACATTTTAACCGATAGTGCTTTCGTTGTATGTGATTTCAGTAATTCAAGTTTTATACAATCTAAAATTCTATACACGGGTTTCAGTGATTGTCTTGGGATTAAAACAGATTGGAAAGATGTTGATTTTACTCAAATATCTTTTACTAAAATTGATTTAAGTAATTCTAATTTTAAACGCTCCAAGCTTTATGATTCTATATTGGTAAAGGTAAATTTGTTAGGTTGTGATTTTGATTCATTTGTTGCTACCGCCATTACAGCATCCATGTGTTTGTATGATGAGAAACACGAAAGTTTTTTCAAAACGGACAACTCAATTTTTAACCCATCAACGTTCGAGTGGGAAGATGAAAAAGAATGACAGAAAAAGAATTCCCATATATATACTTGGACGGTGGATATGAGCATACTGCCATACATAGAAAATTAATAGCTTATGATCCACGAAATACGAATAATCCAATAATCCAAGAATATTTTAACGAGAGTAATAAAAATAAAGATAATTCGACTATTTATTATAAATTAATTGAACGAGAACTGGATAAATATAAAAATCCTAGTTTTCCGTCTTCTCCGATATCTTTTCAAATGGTTTTCCATGAAATAAACATGGCATGGGTTGACCTCGTACATCAGATGTTATTTGTAGAACAGGCATTTGAAACTTTTTACGCAGAATACAAAAACGTTATAGAAAAAATATTATTATACGATACCATAGATATGAAGGAATCATTAGTTTATAGGTATTTTTTTACAGGAGAATCAATTTTTCACATCGGAGCTAAAACATGGTTATTTGAAAAATACATGCAAAAAGGAGACCTTTTACCATCCATCCGTATATATGATTTAGAAAAGGAAATGAAATTTATACTTAATTGCTATCAGAAGTTGGAGAACATAATGAATAGCAAATTTTCAATAGTATACATGACCGATTTTTATGATATAACACTGATGGAGTACTTGCAAGTTTTTTTAAATAATTTAAAAGAAAATAAATTTGTATAAACCATAAAAAGGAGAGGGACAGCTATGAGGATTATTTAATGGGTAGACCCAGAAAAGAAGAAGTAAGAACATTTACGCAGCGTGAAATTAAGTTAGCAACAATGCGTAATGGTAGAATAGAAAAGAAATATTTAAATGAATTAGTAGTGGACTATAAGTTAAAGAAAAAAATAGATCCTAACTTTTCAATGCCCAGAGAATTGGCAGAAGTTGTTCTCATTATCATCGATAAAATGTTGGGATCTGGTTCATGGCGCAGGTATTCGGAAGATTGGAAAGAAGAGTTCCGAGGTAGGGCAATAGAGCATGTTGTTAAATATGCTCATAATTTTAATCCTAAGAAGTGTAAAAGTGGGAAAAACGATCCATACAACTACTTTGCGATGATTATTGGAAATGCATTCATCCAAAGCTGGCGAAAATGTAAAACATACTCAGAAAATACTAGCCTAATGAACCATGATATAATATACAATGAAAATCATTGGTCGCATGACCAAAACATCACTTCTGACATACAATCCATTATTCCACAAATAGATGCTTTGGATTGGGGCCATTTTAAGTAAAAAATAATATATTTTAAAATTATATGAGTGAATTTTTAATATAAACTATTAAAAATGATTGAAATAGATTTTTACAAATATAAAAAAGAACTGAGTGTTGAGCATGATTTGCTCATAGACACTTCTGGTTTATCCCCAAAGGCTGATGCTACTGGTGTGTACATCAATGAAGAAGGGGATATTCAAGATGTGAATATGAACGAAATAGTTGATGAAAAAATAAATTTTATATTTAATGATGAAAAGGGAAATATACACAAATATAAGGTAAATACCGAAGATGGGTACGATGAAAATGAAATAGCGTATTTACATGAAGAGCCAGTTGTTAATGAGTTAGAGCAGATAAATTATCAAGAAATTGATGTACCAGCAACCTTAACAACAACCGGATTATCAAATGAAGAAGATTTAATTAATTATCCTATAGTTTCAATTATAGGTGATGGGGTAGATACATTAACTGTTAAAAGCAGTAAAATTTTAACTGATATTAGGAACAAAACTGGAAATTTCATACAGGTAACTGGAACCGTTAATTACAACACGGTTGAAGATAAGAATCCTTATTATACGATTACATCAATAATTGATGATTTTACCATAGTAGTCACGAAAACACCGAACGCACCGGATGTTATATCGGTTTCAGAAACATCAGGTACTATTACACTTTACCCACTTAAAGAATATTCCATTGGTATTAGACCACAGCATGAATTATTACAGGAACCGAATTCGAGTAGGGTAGCTATAATAGACAGAGAAATATATGCTGCTCTTGGAATGTGGGATACTAATGATTATAAAATTAGTTTCGACAAAGACGATCCTACGCTTAAAATGGATATTAAAGATTCCAGAGCAGCGGGTTATATATCAAGAAAAGATTATGTAATTTACCTGAGAAATTTAAAAGAGAAACTAAATAATATTGGTATTGATGTTTTGGTAACCGAATTCTTATCTTCCAGACCACTTGGTGATCAGGATGTTAATGTTTCCGGTTTAAAAAGGAGCAGACGAACCAAATTCGATGATGCTATCGTAGCAGGGGCGGCTTTTTTGTATAGAAAAAATCAATCTGATATATTAACGGAAATAGATCCCGATACCATATCACCTTTTCACATGTCTGTTAAGGAAGTTTTCAAAGCACAATTTACACCAGCAGATGAGTTAAGAGATCAATTAATCACAATTTTTGAAAAATTAGTAGCTGCCTTAAACATGCCACTGGGACGTAGGATTTTTGGTGATGTTATAGATGAATTAAAAAAATCCATAGTTATAAATCCCAGAGTACAGGAAAATGAACAAGGTAATCCTGTACTTCAAACAGGGGGTACAGAAATTAATAACGAAGGGGTTGAGGGTAAAAATTATTATCCTCATGGCTTTGTTGGAAATGGTGAACCAATACCAAAATGGGAACTAGACCCTATTGAGGTAGATCCTGTTACAGGAGAGGGAGTTATACCCATTAATGATGAAACGGGTGAGTCAATATATGTTGCAGAAAGCGATATTGAAATTTCTTCTGATGTTAATATAGTAGATGTTATAGATGACTTAAAAGAAGTTGTGAAAAAAATTAAAAATGCATCTGCACTTATCAGTGGTGTTTTTGTTAATTTTGCTCTTGGTGATATAAGAAATAGGGTAAACCAAATAGAAGATCTTATTAAAAAAATAAAATGGTATGAAAGATTTACCAATGAATCAATATTTGCTAACAGACAATTCTTAACCGGAAAGGAAGCAGATAAACGATTAAGTGACCCATCAGAAAACCCAAATAGAAAATTAGGAAGAATATTATTACCTGTAGATTTTGGGATTAAAAGACGAAGAAGGCGTAAGTGGACGTGGAGGGGTTACCGAACAGTAACGGTGTCAAAAGTAGACTTAGGTATTAGGTGGGTTGAAATTAGATTCATTGATACCAGAGTATTGTCACAATATAGAGCAAATGAAACAGCATCCGGTAAAGGGATACCCTTAGATATTCCTTCCACTGGAGATAAAGTAGTTGGAAAAACTGTTACATTAATCACTTCCGTACCACATGGTTTAGATGAAACAACCTTAACTATAACTGTAGATGGTGCAGATCAATCATATTATAATGGTGAATTTAAACCAATCATTGATGTGAGCGAACCAAATAAAATATCATATAATTTATTAGTCGGGAATGGCAATACTGAAATAACGGACACTCAAGAACTTCCTAAACCAACGGGTGACCCTATAGTACTACGTTCTGCAATTATTCCATATGAGACCACTGCCCCTAGTGAAGAAGAAGAGGAAGTTGAAATAGTTTTCAAGGTTCCCCATCTTCCTTTGGATGATGATTTAAGGGATGAGGGGTTTAATAATTATGGGGCGTTTGATCAAACCGAATTTTCTAATAGAGAGAAGCCTGATGAAATAGAAGTTACGAATAATTTAGGCAATACATCAACATCAACAGAAGTACCCGCTGGTTTTGAGATTTTTCATCAATCAAGTAAAAAAATAGAGGATATGAGAGACGGTATAGATATTTATAATAAGGTTCAGTTCTTGTTACAACTATTAAAAACCGAATTCAATGAAACAAGAGTCCAATTAATAGAAACCATGCGTTCATGGGAAGATCAGGAAGTATTACAGGTTGGTGGTGATCCAAGTAATTTTCTTTCATGGCATAATTTTGGGTTGTCTGTTAAAATTTTGATTACAAAAGAAGACGGTGTAAAACTTATCGAAGAGGGTTCAAAAGATTTTTTCAAAGTATTAAGAATAGCGGATAGCTTTATACAGGGTGCTAAATTGGGACATTTTGGCGAACCAATGAATGTTATCTGGTGTGCTCAATTGATAACTGGCCCTGATATGTTTGTTTGGGAGTTTCTACCAATAGGTACTAAACATGGGGATGCGTGGAAGTATAGAATGGAGTCTTATAATCAAATAGATCCGTTAGTGTCTATTCCATATATCAATACAACCAAAAGAAATTACATCATACGTACTAACGATGAAATCCCAGATGACAAACCTTACATTAGAAAATTTGACACAGCATATGATGAAGCAATTTTAATTGATGATGATAGGTATGTTTCACCGGAAGACATAAATCAATTTATTATCCCCAATAATTTGGTACTGAAAGATATACAAGAATTTTTGTTCATGGTAAAACAAAAGATGGCTGCTCATGGAACGCTTTTAGAAATCAGGGATAAAATCCAAGAATGGAAAACAAAAAACCCTATTTCATATGAGCAGTTATTGATTTATTATTCAATTATTGGTAACTTCGTTGCTGCTCGTGGAATATTGGCAAGTGATTATGTTGAAAAATTTGATTCTATTGTAAGTTCAAAAGCTGATAGCGATCCAGTACAATTTGTAAGGGACTTTGTTGGTGAAGAAGAATACAATAACATCAAAATATTTTTATCAAATTCCGGGGATAGTTCTTTTATAACATTACATGATGGCAGAATTACAATACCTGTTTTGGATGTTAGGTCAGCACATCCTGAAGGAAGCGGAAACACTTTTGGGCAAAAACAGGTTGATGTAGATAACGTTAAATTTGGAAGATTTAACGAAGAAGGAGTATTTATTTCAGAAGATGAAAACCCTATTCCGGTGATTACATCAGAAAACTCAGTTATTGCCGGATATAATGATGATAATATACCAGTTGAAGGGGATGCTATTTTCTTACATATTTTAGTTAAAAATAAAATTGTGGAAGAATTTAAGTTAATCAAAGAACTAACGCAGAATTTAAATATTGAATTTCTGTATGATAATTTAATGGAAAGTCCTAATAGGACACAATTCGATACATTAGAAAATGAATTTGGTGTTATTAAAACACAAACTACATTTGATCCAGATAATCCAGACAAAGACGGAAACGTTCTTTCTATCAAGGAGCTAGAAGATTTATTTAATAGAATGAATATCAATAATCAAAACTCATCCCCGACTGATGGTTCAGTAAGGGGTGCGGGAGTTAATCTTGAAAGTATAAATCAAGATATAGACTTTGATACTAACACAGATACAAACTTAGGTGCTGGTGGTAATAAAAACGATAACATAGAATCACAGTCAGTTTTTGAAAAACTTATATCAAATGCACAGCTTCAGGGTATTCAACGTGCTAAATTAACGAAGGAAAAACCCGTAATAGAACCATTACAGGGAAAAGCCACTATTGAAAATATTATTAAAGAAATTAAAAACGACAAAGAACCGGATGTAAGGGATATACTCTAAATTATTTATCCAAATTTATCTGGCCTTCATAATCTTTTTGTTCAACTGGTTTAGCACCAATTGCGCTGGCGGTACTGCATACAGTATATCCACCCTGTTTTTTAAAAGCATCTAGAATTTGTTTCACGTTCATTTCTGTTTTTGCATCAACTTCTTTCATGACTTCAGCATGTTCTTTACCATCATTACGTTCTACCGGATCGTATTCCATACGGCTCACATTTCTATTTTTTTCACGTCCCCTTGTACCATAAAGTTCATCTTCTGGAACAAAAGAATCCTGTGTTTGTGCTAATGCATGATAATCATGATCTTTAAATTGCTCGTATGCTCTTTTTTTGAAATCGTCACTTTCCTTGCCTACATCACCTATTCTGTTGACATTGCGCTGTATATCACTCCAGAAATCACGTTTTTCGTGTCTAATTAAGAAATTGTTTTGGCTGTATGTAGTCATATTATTAAATCCTTATTACTCTTATAATAAGTTTATAACAAACTCTATATTGACATAAATTTTTATTCTAACTTACTAACCTTGTTAACATATGCAGTCAATGCTTGGATGATTGGCTCTGCAATTTTTTGTAAGGGTTTTGCGAATTCTTCTTTACCTTCAGGAATCCAGTAATCCACTTCTTTTAACATTTTGATTGCATCATATAGATGTTTTATGGCAACACCCGTTGCATGTTTCCTTACATCTGCACTATCTTTATCAGAGTCGCCTACAATACCATTCATTTGATCCAATAAACTTGCCATTTTACCTTTATTCTTAAATGCTGTATCTTTGAATGTATCACTTTTAAAATTTGGGTTTTTTAAAGCTTGTTCGGCTTCCAATTGAGTATTAAACGTGGCATTTGGATTTGCGTTTTGGTCAGCACCATTGGCTACCATGTTGGTTATGTTCTCTGGATTTGATAAATTTAAAAATTGTGGTTGTTTATTCTGTTGTTGGGAATTTGATGTTCCTAATGATGGAATATAAGGTAAATCATCATCTAAGGGGTTATAGTCTTCCATTACAGCACCGCCATCAACCATTTCTTGCGGTGTTTCGTCATAGGATTCTGGAAGTTGGAATTCGTTTTTCTTTTTAGCCATTATAAAATCTCCGTTTATTTAAGTTTATATATTAAATATAGATTTTTAATTTTGGGAATAAAAAAAGCCTTGGTTTCCCAAGGCTCTTCTTTAGGTTAACTAGGGGATGATTACACAGAAGTGTCGCCTTCCTGATTTCCACAAGAGTCTGTTCCAACGCCACCGAGACTTTCTTCAGCATCGTATGTAGCACCTTCAACTTCCCAAGGGTAAGCATCTGAGCCACTATCGAGTCCGAGGATTGCACTGCTGATGTTGCTAAATGCGATGTATCTGTAGAACTGACCTGCACCAAGCAAGTTAGCTACGATAGCATAACGGGATTTAACAATCAGACGAGGTGAACCGTCTTCCTGACCTGCGGTCTTCGTAAAAATATAAGGAATGTAGGGCATGAAGATGATACCAGATTCTCCCTGACGTGGCCCCTTGTACCCAACGAGGGCATAAGAAGTTTCGGCATAGATGTCACGGTATACTTTAATACCCCCACCGATCAATGTACCAGCTTCTACTACTCCACCACCATGCTGTTGGTTGATGTTTGTGTTCAAGTAAGTAGGAATGTAGATACCTTGATTCATAGTAGAAAGAGCAGCGATAACATCAGGTGAGCAAATTGCCCAGTTACCTGAACCCATTCTTGAAGTCACAGCGATTTTCTGTGAAACAGCAAGGATAGTGTTAACGATACCACCAGCGATTCTTTCAGCCATCCAACGAGCGTCTACTGGCCCACCAGAAGCTAAATTAACCGTGATAGCAGCTTCTCCACCAAGACCCGGTGTAGTTGCAGCGAAAACTAATGCAGCTAAAATTTCTCTGTCGATTTCTTGCTGGATTTCGAACTGAAGGGCTTCTAAAAGAAGGGCTTCAATGTCTTGTCCATGAACGGCAGCGAGATCTTGCTGAAGTTCTAAAGTGTAGTGAGATTTGATGGCACGAGTACCAACGATTACGCTACCTTTTATAACTTTAATGGAAGCACGTTTGATTCTGAAACCGCCACCTGCTGTTGCAGGATCTGCATCAGGATCGAAAAGACTAAGATTGTCTCCACTTTCCATATAATTTGAAAGAAATTCACCTTCACGAGTACTCCAAGGAGTACCATTAGCTGCTGGATTCTGATCACCAGTATGATCTTTATTAAGATCAAAACCGATTTCCTGTTTCTGCCCATTACGGAAAACAGTACTCTTGGTGGTGTCATCATACAAGTACCTAAGTGCGAAATAAATTCCCTGCGGAGTAGTAGTAGGAATAACAGCTACAGTGTTCATTGCGAGAAGTTCAGGGAACTGTCTACGAATCAATGGCAATGCATATTGCTGATAAACTTCCACATCTCCAGTAACATTTGCTGATTCAGGAAGGAAACCTTTATTGAGTTTAACTTGGTTTTCTAACAAAGTAGCTAAAACAGAAGCTTCAGACTGACTTCGTATAGGGCTTCCAATATCAGACTCCAGTACGGGTGACCATTTCTGGATCAAACTTTTTTTCTGGGATTTTTGCATGAGTATATTACCTCTTTTGGTTACAACAATTAATGGCTTTTCAGCCTATCACACAATGTTTATAAAGTGTTGATAAAATTGTTGAAAAATCATTAAAATGTGTATAATGAACCGGGAAAAGGGGGCTTATATTACCGTGTAATATGAGATTTTATTTGAAATTTTACTTATTTCACCGATTTATTTGAAATTATATCCAAGGCTGTTAAAGTCGTTAATACGATCTTTTGCTTCCTTAACATCTTCCTCAACTTCAGCATTTTCCATGATGGCTGCTGAATCTGCTAAATCTTCGTTAGTGATGTTAGGTGACATTTTGGATACCTTCTGAGGTTTTAACCCCTTATTCAAACTTTCAAACTGAGATTTGTTTTTATCAGTTTCACGTCTTTCTTCTTTATCCATTTCAGATGTTTCCATTTTATCCAATACATCCTTAACTTGGTCTAATTTGACTTCTCCAACCATTTCATCGTCCCTGTCACTACCCAAATCAAGATTTGAAAAATCACCATCGAGGAAAGTCTGTAATTCGTCCTGAACATCCAGTATATCTTTATCTTTGAAAAAATCTAAAGCAGCATTAACAATTTTAGGATTTGCGCCCTTTAATTGAGCAAGAATAAAATTTTCCTTTTCGGAGTCAGTTAATTGACTTTTAATTGCTTCCATGTCATCCCAAGATTTTTTAAGATTCCCTTTTGCACTATTTAATTTTTCTTGCAACTCTTTGGTTTTTTCAGTTGTAGTGATACCAGCATTTTCTAAAAGGTTTACCATACCTTTTATAATGGTATAAAATTTCTTATTAATGCTATTGCTTACATTACCTTTTACATTTTCAACAATTACGGTGTTAACCTGATCATCAAACTTTTTGGTGATGCCTTCAACTAAGGTATTGAATTTACCAGAAATGGTTGTTTCCACTTCCTTACTTTTTACGTCAATAGCATTATCAACAATGTTACTCATAGCTTCATTGATGGATTTAATACTTTCTTTTGAAAGTTTTTTTAAATCTTTTTCTGGTAAAATTTTTTCAATCTGGAGTTCCATGTTTTTTTCCTTTTTAATTTAACAATGTTGTCTTATCAATACTTTCAAGAAGATTAGCTAAACCTTTTCTATCAAATTGTTTCCTACCAACTCTAATTTTTTGATTTACCATAGAATTCAACAGCATTTCTTTTCTGGCAATATTCACTGATTCTGTTAAAACGTGAATTTTGCTACCTTTCATTGCTTCATATACAGGGGTTATTAAAGCCTGTTCATCAAATGATGGGTTTCCAACTACATCAACGGTGATTAATCTATAATCTTCCGTTATTTCCATGTATCCTTTACCAGTATCAATTACAGAACCGGCACCACGAAGAGAAAAACCGGGGATATAACCATCATCGACAAGAGCTTTCAGCATTGCGCCAGCAGGATGCGCTTCAACAACTCTCATTTTGCATTGTAGCTCATTTCCTTTAAAATAAAGCTGCTCTATAAGAGCACATGCTTTTGAGAGATTCATTTCAAATACGGAATAATCTTTACCCTCGCCTTCTTTATCTAATCTTGGGTGATTTAATTCACCAGCAGCACGTCCTCTATTGAGAAATTTTTCAACGAAACGATTAACTTCAGATTCTAAAATGGGTTTAGGATAAGATCGCCCGTTGATACCAGCAAGATCACTTACAATGGCAACACCTTCAAGTTTTAACCTTTTAACTTTTTTACCAGCTAAATTTAATTCAGTTTCATAAAGTGGTTTAATATCAATGTTGTCATTGAATGTATTTTCTCTTAAAAGTTGGATATTAGACATTTGCATCTCCTTCAAAACTTTCCATAATAATTTTCATAATATCGTCTTCTTTATCAGGCAATATCGATTCAGATATCTCATTTACAAGCATCTCAGTTTTCTTATTGTCATTGACAATTAAGCTGCTTATTAACGCCTTCATCTTTTTTTCTAAATTACTACTCATTATTTACTATTAGTTTATAATATAAAAGGAATACTTTTTTATTCGGTGCCTTCATCACTTTCCATGTCAGCTTCTTCCTTCAACCATTTCTCATTATCAGAAATTTCTGCATCATTAAGTCTCAAACCTCTGGTCAAAGCAAAACGCTTAGATAACGTGCCATCGGGCTGTTCACTGCTCTTAACATGTTTCATGAGACCATCAAAAGTTTCCAAATTGGTCTTCAATATCTCAGCAGCCATGTAGTTCTGGAACTCATTTGATTTGTTAAATAAAACTGAAAAATTTTCTTCAATTTTTATTTCTTCGGCTATATCAGTTCTGGTATTGAGAACCATTATAAATAAACGTGTAAGTAATGTATCCATTGGCATCTGGTAACGCTGAACCATTCTAGCAAAAGCAACTTCTGCCTGAGTAACCTCACCTATTTTTCCATTGGAATAACTTTCACCATCACCCGCAAGCGCAGTAACACGCCCCGGTGGAACCATCATTGCGTTAACAAGATTTCTTTTAAAATATTTCAAATCTTCGATTTTAGCAATGTTATCACCACTATCTAATCTTTCGATTTCGGAACCCGTTGTTTGATTACTTGTAGAAATGAAGAAGTGTTCACCCAATCCGATAACTCTACCGAAGTTGGTTACTTCTCCAGTAGCGGTATTGTAGTCAATCCTTCTAGAAAGTAATTTAGCCTGATCCTTCATATGCTTTTCAGCTTTAGGCTTAGGCATCATACCTGTATCAATCTTAAACACCAATTTTTCTGATCCCCACTGTATCCTATACATTGTAATGGAGTCTTCTATTGCATTTAATTGGTTAAAAGGTTTAATAGCAGGTTCAAGGGGTGATCGTGGATCATTGATACCACCGGGGCCGTAAAGACCCAAATCAACATAAATAATCTGATTAGGAGAAAAATCTACAAAGTTTTTACCAGAAGTTTTACCAGTGGTGGCATATACACCTTCCAGCATTTGTCGATATCCTATAATAATACCATCTTGAATGATGATAACCATATTCTGAGAAGGAAGTAAGTTAACACCAATAATTTCATTTTTCTCAGGACTATATACAACCTCAATAAACATCCGACCTTCTATTAGAAGGGAACGCATTACATTCCACCCTTCTTTGTAGAAGTTCATTATTTTCTTTAATACTTCTCTTCTGAAAATTTTATGAAGCTTTTCTTGAATAGCTCCACCGATTTCTGAATCTGCATCAATTTTTAATGAACAAACTTCACCTAAATCATCTGGATATATACTTTCATCACAAATATTTGATAGTGCTTCTTTTATTTCACCCCTACCAGCAACCCTGTAATATTTCATTATTCTTTCACGGTTTTTCTTCCAGAATAAATGAACCTGATTCTCAGCGGTTACATCATATATCCTTTTAGGATCTACGTTTGCTGTGTTTACACCCAATGTTGGTGCAAAGGCACTGAAACCATCCGGGGACATGCCATTAGGGTAAGAAAGCTGCTTTACACCTTGGCCTACTAAATTTTGAGCTACATCTATTTCACGTTCAGTTTTTACTCGATTGAATAATCTATCAAATACTGAACCTCTTGGATTGGTAAGACCATAATCTCTAGCTCTAGTAAGAATCTTACTGGATATGGTTTCTTGTTTAGGTAATTGTTTAATTAACATTCAAATTTCCAAATTTATAACTAGTTTATAATTAAATATTATCCTTTATTTAAGTTATAGTCATTATTCATTCATTTATAGGTTTTTTCAAGTTTCTAAAATCTATAATCACGCCTTCGTAAAATACCCCAAATGCATTTCTATTTTTATCCGTCCTCGTGTAAAATTTTTTTACGTCTTCAGATTTAATATTTCTACTAAAAATTCTACTACCACTTTCAAAACAGTTAACTATGTATGAAAAATCACTGAAACCTACCTTATAAATAGGTATCCCGTTATATTTAAAATTCCTATCTGTTTCTTTAGGCATAATCCTTTTCTACTTTAGCCAATTTACCCCAATTATATGATTGATTTTCTACCCTTTTAATCTTATTGGATGCAATGTTACCATCAATTATATATTTGGAAATTGAAACTAATTTTTTAATACCTTCTTCTGAAATAACGGAATTATCGATTAACCCATAATCGTTACAATAACTTAAACATTTTTTGTAATCTTTTAATGGTGTGATATTAAACGTAATAGCCACCGAGGGAACTACATTCTTGTCAAAATCTATTTCGGTTGGGACTTTATCATTACGTAATGTGTATAGAAGAAAAGTCGCTACCGTTAATGCATTAGAAACTTTATCACAAAAATTCATGTTTTCATTATCATATTCAATATGTTCTTCGCTATGCTCCAGTGCGTTAGGTAAATATTCCGAATCTTCCATTTTGGTTACGATTAACCCAAGATTTTCCCTAACCTTTTTCATGTCAGTGCCTTTTTCCATATTCATTATGAATAATGGATCAATATCTTCCATATATTTGTAAAGCTTTAATAAATTTCTTAAATATTTTTCACCTAAAGAATTTTTTAGTGCTAAAATTAATTTATCAAAATGAGTGAATGACCAATCATCTTTTTGGCTGAGGATGTTACCAACAGAATCTATGACATCTTGGTTACACGCATCTGACTCGCCAATATTGTCAAATACCCTTTTGGAGAAGTATTTGATCAATACATCATCAAATTCCTTCTTTCTATTTTCTAATGATTTGTATTCCATGTTTATAGTTTATATCCTTTAATCTTCTTCTTCCTTTTTACCAGATACTGACAAATAATCATTAGACAGTGGTGCCATCCATGCTACATCACCCTTTTGAAGATTGGTATTGGCTACATGAAAGAATACTGATGGTAATGCGTTATTAGCATATGTATCAAATGGTACGGGTGTATTTTCACCTTTTTGCGGTATTTCAATATGGAAGGCGTTATCTTTACTGTTACCCGGATGTAAAAATTTTGCGATTCTACCAGCAAGCACCTCTGCTTCAAGTATATTTTTAAATCTTGTTTTTGCTTGTGGGTCAATTCTTCCCTTTGAACTTTTAAATGAACTTGGGGCTAAATCGAATACCCTTACTTCATCAACGTTGGCACAATGCCTAGATACATTCCCTTCTCCCCACCTATCAATTTCATTTTCCATAGCGGTTCTAATGTTTTTTTGGTGAGAAGTATTGATAACTGGTTGAGATCTGGTATACCCCAATGCTTCCTTTTTCTTAAAATAAACTGTAGTGACAGCAGCTCCGGGTTGCCTGTAACTGATAATGTTATTTCTGTTCAAGTTATTAAACATTATTCTAGCCTGAGTTTCTTTATCTCTCTGTGTACTGCTAATTCTCAGACTGCTTATCTTAGCAGCATCCATTAAACTCTTTAAATAATTTTCTGTTTGTTCTATTGGCACGGCCTGACTGTTTCCTTCGTCATCTCTTACTGCATTGGAACCATAGGTTAATGTAGCAGTGGATTCCTGTTGTTGTAGAGTAGGCGTTCCACCCGGAGAACCTTCATTTGAATATCTCCAGAAGCTTCCTTTTACAGCGTCCATCAATTTATGGAATTTTCTTTGCTTTAATCCATCTATGGTATGCTCAAATGAGATTTTAGAAAGCTCTGCACCATATTCTATTTTGGGTAATCCAAAACCAGCATAAATCAAATTTGCTTCATCTATCCTTCTTTTTCTCATTTTTTGCGCTAATTCTTCAGGTACTGAATTGTAAGTAAGTCTAGACAATACATCAGCGACCCAAATAAAATAACGTTTAGCTAACTTATCATTTTTCGGTAAGCCAGTTACACTGGTGGTTAATCCCTGATCAGCGGTTACTGGTGATTCAAAAGTTACCACGCCACCAGATGATGCACCAACTCCGGTTGAATCACCAACAAATAATTGTACTTGATCATTTATTATTCCCTTATCACCTTCAAATCCAAGGGCTTCGTCTTCTTCAATACCATATATCTTAACTGGATATTGATACCCTATTAGATAAAACAAACCCATATGAACCAAATAGCTGATAAGTGCAGCTTCTTCTGATTTACCTTCTTCAATAGCAAGACCATTTGACCAAATAAAGCTACATACAGCAGTCTTTACAAATTCTGGCATTGAATTATGTGTTAATGCTCCCCAGTGACCATGCGCCCAGTTTTTTCTATTACTGATAACCTTCCACAATTTCATTTCAACATGTTGGTTGAAAGCAGCCCTTATTTGGAATTCATTTAATTTAAATTCTTTAATTTCCTTATCGCCTTGTTCTTTATCTAAAGCAACGACACCTTTTTCTCTGGCATTTAATACCACATTGAATTCTTGTTGACTTAATCCACCCTTAAGATCACCTATCAAACCTAAATTTTCGTCTGCTGTGACTACATTGAATATTTTTTTAAGATATAACTCATTTCCTTCAGATATATCAATGTTAGTACCAATTTTTATTTTTCCGTCATCACCAGCGAAAAATTTGTTATTTTTAACTAATTCATGATCGTAAAGAAATATCCAGTTAGGTCTAAGTGTTCCGGGTTTTAGAAAATTTCCCAAATCCCCAAGTTTTCCAAAGCCATCTAAACCGAATGTAAACTGTGGAAGTATATTAACGCTGTAATAGCTTTTACCCAATATGGCACCCATCATTGACTTCATTGATTCCATAGCAGTTTTTATACCAGCACCTGCTCCGGGTGGAACAACACCACCAGCCAAAGCTGCTGTCATGGAATTTCCCATCATATCCAACTGAACATTTGACATTTGGTTGGCTGCATCCATATCATCAACGGTGTCTTGGGCAGATTTAGTCATCATACCACCTTTATCATCTCCGAGTACAAAACCAATCATTTCAGCTATTGCATTAGAAAATTGTGTAAATCTATTTTGATTTTCTGGTGGTACTTGAGCACGTTGTTCAGGTGTTAGCCCATTGTTTTCATCACTAACATCATAAAATCCATGTTTATTAAAAATTTCGTAAAATTTACCCTCACGGCCTTTGGCCTTCTTAAGGATTTTCTTTAAATCTTTCTCAAATTTACCGCTAAAGTGACCCATTATTATAAACTACCTTTATAGGATAAAATATTTTTTTATTTCAAACTAATTTTAATAATAACAGTTTATTATTTTTTCAATTAAAAAATAATTAAAAATAAAAATATTTTTTGATATTTATAAACTATAATCAAAGTTTAATTAATCAGAAGGACTTGAAAATGAAAATCAATGAAAACGATAAGAAAGAAAAAATGACTGCCATTCAGTTCATGAAAACATACGATGATACGTTGAAAATCATTGAAAGTATCGGAAATAAGACAGTTGAAGAACAAAAAACTTTAACTGAGAGTGCTAACACAACTGATCATACCAATGAAGAAGGCGTATTTGAAATGGGTAATTTGTTGGACGTGGACATACCAACCAATGATGATATGAATCAACCCAGATATTATAACTCTCCTATGGATGATCTCACGGATGGCGACAAATCTGTTATCGTTGATGAATTCACAAACATGTTAAAAAACATGCATGAAGAAGTTATTGATTTTTCGGATATCGGCCCTGTTGCCACGGTTATTCAAAACAAACTTGGATACAAACAAAACCTTGAAGATTTTCTTGGTGAATTAATTAACAGCGCAGTAGACAAACAAGACAGTCAAGCATTTGCCCATGGTGACCAACCAGTTCCGGGCTTAAAAGGAAGAACAGATGATATGGCCGAAGAAGGTGGCCCTGCTGATATCGAACCTACGCAAGTAAGTCCTGAAGGCGCAGCTCCAATGGATGAAATGCCAATGGATGGAACCGATGTTGACGTATCCGTAGAATTATCTCCCGATATGGACATGGCTCCTGAAGGTGACGTACCTCCAGTTGATGATATGGCTCTTGAAGGCGATGTTCCTCCAGTTGATGACGTTGTAGAACCAGTTGATGACATGGCTCCTGAAGGTGACGTACCTCCAGTTGATGACATGGCTCCTGAAGGCGATGTTCCTCCAGTTGATGACATGGCTCCTGAAGGTGATGATGTTGTTCCTGAAGTTGGGGAAGATGATGGGGTTGTTCCTGAAGTTGGGGAAGATGATGATGTTGTTCCTGAAGTTGGGGAAGATGATGGGGTAGTTCCTGAAGTTGGGGAAGAGGACGATGACGATGACGATGACGATGACGATGACGATGATGAAAAGAAACCCGTGATAGAAGCAGAGGGTGAAAAAAAATCATTGGATGCACAGTTGGAATCCATTAAAGTTGAATATGAAGAAAAACTGAAAGAAAAAAGTGTAGATGCTCAGTTAGAAGCAATTAAAGATGGACTTCTTAAGAAAGAAGAACCTGAAGCTAAAGTAGAAGCTACTGAAGGCGAAAAAGAACCCGAAGCTAAAGTAGAAGCTGCTGAAGGCGAAAAAGAACCCGAAGCTAAAGCTAAAGTAGAAGCTTCTGAAACCGATGATTCTAAATCACAGAAAGATGTAGACGATAAAGTTAAAGCTAATTTGGAAGCGATAATTGATGAAAAGAAAGCGATAGATGCCAAGCTGGAATCAATTTCAAAGGGTTACCATGATGGCGAAAATGCCAAAATGGAAGCTAAGAAAACCGAAAAAAAATTAGATGCAACTCTAGAATCAATTTCAAAGGGTTACCATGATAGCGAAAAAGCCAAGGTGGAAGCTGTGGTAGCTGAAAAAAAATTGGACGAAAATTTAAATACTCTTGTTGAAAATTATCACAAAGGCAATAAAAAAGCCAAGGTTGAGAATGTAGAACAAAGAAAGAAAACAAGAGAAAAAATCGAAGAATTAACAAAAGAATAATTCCAAATTAAATTCAATTGAAAAAAGCAGGTATAAAAACCTGCTTTTTTGTTTTAATAATTTATATTTTTATATTATGAAACTATTATTCAATGATGTAGAAACAACAGGCGTATACCATAATGTACAGGATGTTATCCAAACGGGTGGGATAATATCTGAAAATTTCAAACCTATGGCAGAATTTAATTTAAAATGTAAACCTGTTAATTGGAAGGCAATCGATCCAACCGCATTGAAGGTTAATCATACGACCATCCAAATGTTGAAATCAGATGTATTCGAAGATCCAAAAGAAACTTGGAAAAAGTTGTATAAGTTGATAGAAAAGTATTTCAATGGTAAGAAATATGTTTTCGCTGGACAGAATGCACATTTCGATAGAAGATTTATGAATTCTTGGTGGGACAAACACAAAACATCAGAAGCCCCTGAATTTGAGTCTTATTTAGAGGAAGGTAATTTAGATTTAAGAACCATTTCAGCGGCATTTAAAAATCAAGGTATGATACAGCTTAATGGCGCACCCGTTCCTAATGTAAAATTGGGAACCATTATTGAAGCGTTACAAATAAAGGTAAGTGGTAACCTTCATGATGCCTTAACCGATATTAAAGCAACTGCAAATGGTATATACATACTTTTAAAACGGGTGAAGAAAATAAAAGAGAGTAACCCAAAGCACCCTCTTGTTAAGAAATTTGATAAATGGTTAGTTTTATTTAACTAATTACTTTTCTAAGCTCTTTAGCTTCTTTTCTCTGTTGCTTCTTATATTCTTTCTTAGTCATGCCTTCCGGTATATCTAATTTATAAGTACCAGCGGTTAAAGATTTCCAAGTCACTGTTCCTTTTTTAGGATCGTATTTTTCTTCTTTCTTCTTTTCGATTTCTTTGTTTTTATCCAAAGCTTTTTTCAAAGAAGCTGAATTGAGTAAAGGCGCACTCATGCCTATGTTATTGTTCATATTTTTTAATCTCCAAAATCTTCAAACGCATCACCTAAACCACTCATGCCTTCACCTATACCACATAATACATCACTTGCAATATCGAGTAAAAGCATGTCCATTAAAAAGTCACCAAAACCATCAGATGAAGATTTCCTGAAAAATACTACCCTGATGATACCAATTAGTAAAAGTATCCCTACAACTACACCCAAAATTTGTAATGTAATTATCATGATCCAATCCTTTCTAATATTAAATCAATTATTATAATAATGGCCAATATTCCTAAAAATATCCACATTACCAAGAAACGGTAGCATCTTCAATTTTATACCCGTTATCAGTTAAATATTTTGTAAGGCCATCATCAGGAGCAGCTTCAAGAAGAACAGAAGTTTCACCCTTAACAGCAGCATTGGCAATTGCTTGTATAATGTTACCCATCTGAGTAGCGTTATAAGCAGCAGATATTTTTTTCATTACTTTTGCATCCATAATAGACTCCAAGGTTTATATGTAAAAAATATAAATTATTTTTAATTGAAATGTATTTAAATTAATTAAGCAGCGTTCATTCTTTTATAAATTTCAGCTTTTTCTTCTTCTTTATAATTATTTAAATGGTATGAATAATATGTTTCTTCGCCCTTTTCATAATAATCTCTGGTTCCTGAAGCATCTGTTGTAGACCACCAACTTGGTGTAGCATTCATACCAGATTCATTTGGTTCAGAAGCACCTTTATCTGATAGAAATTGAACAGTTTTATCAATAACTGTTGAACCTTCTTCTTGATCAAATTCATCGGGTTCTGTTGATTCTCCTTCTTTATCTTCCCAACCTTGATCTGCGTAATCACCATCTTTAGCCGATTCTGGTGTAACTGTTTGATACGTAGTTGTTATGTAATGACCCCTAATATCTTCTTTTGGGAATAATGATGTTTGTTGTTGCTCATTTTCTAAACATGCAGTAAAACCTTTTTC
>Ga0307376_10001079_pt1 | contig 30841 bp, 33 predicted proteins | sample TR2MG_FD_202536 | JGI IMG/M metagenome (GOLD analysis project Ga0307376, IMG submission 202536) | Soil microbial communities from Risofladan, Vaasa, Finland - TR-2 | ecosystem: Environmental > Terrestrial > Soil > Coastal area > Acid sulfate soil | place: Finland: Risofladan, Vaasa | collected...
AAATGTTGTTGATAATCCTAAATATAAATATTCATCCGTATCAGATAATATAGTAAACTCTTGTCCTTCTTCAATAGGTGCGTCAGCAGTATAATCGGTATAAGGTGTTCCACTAGCACCAGTATATAAATAGACACAATCAAAAGCTGTAGAGCTTTCTGAATCAGCTTCTCCATAAAAAGTTAATACTTTATCATCAAAATATAGAGCATTTAAAGGGTCATAATCATAATCTTCTGGAGTTAGTTTCCAAATAGCAAACCCTATTTCTGATTTTAAATGAGTCCAATCATCAAACGTAGTGAGGGTGTGTCCCAATAATACATTTCTTTTCCATTTTCTACTTAAAAAGGAATCTTCGTGTATTTGGTCTATTTCGTTTACGTCAAACTCACCTTGTGCAGTCTTACCGTTCAATTCAACTATCATTTGGTTTAATAGTTCAATTTTCTCGTTATCGGGTAAATTGCTGTTTAATATTGTTATGATATCAGACATTTATTTCCTTTAATTTATATAATTACTGCATAAGCTTTAGGTTTAATCCACGCTTGCATTTCATAAATATATGCGTAGGCATCAGTTTCTTGTCCCGCATCACTACCAGAACAATTAGTATTAGCCGAAGCATTAGCAATCATTTGAACTTTATCAGTATAAATCCTACCAAAATCATCGCTTGTTAAAGTAATATGGGCAGCAGATGTACCAGAACCAGCTGCTCCTGTAAAAGTTGTCCAAGCAGACGTATCGTAATTCCAATATTGATATGCCCAATTATTAGTACTATTACCTCCGTATACACAAGCTGCTCTATGAGAAATAGTAGAAACTCTGAAATCTATTTGTTTAATAATTCTTTTAACAGTAAAAGTGTGGCGTGAAACCATATTTATATTACTTGGACCTTTATGGCTAGGTACACCACGATACATAGCCGTGTTCCAGTCGCCATCCCAAGAAAATGCTCCATTAGAACCATCTTCGTAATAATGTATAGTAGACGCTCTCTGAATATAATCTAACATTAGTTTAAGTCCACCTCTAATTGAACTAGTAAGTTAGTACCTGCAATAACTGCACCCACAGCTTCTATATTTAAAGTTAGTTCGTCATCTTGGCTTAAAGATACGCTTCCAGAAGGAAAAGTAGTTTGAACTCCAGAAGTGTTACCTGAATCAATATCTAAAGTTGAACCAAATGCCCACAAATCAACACCGTTTATCGCTATATTAATTTCAAGATTACTACCTGTTGGTGCGTCTTTAACTGTAGCTTGAGCTTTAGTAATAATACAACCACTTGGCCAAGGTACTATAAATTTTCCTGCTATTTCATCTAAAACCTCTAATTCATCATCTTGATACCAAACAAAAACTCTCTTTGCCTGTCCTGTAGATAATTTATCTACGCTTACCGTACCATCCCGAAGTAAGCTTCCTTGTATAGCGCCATCATTTATTTCAATACCGCTTGTTCCAGAAGGAAATAACTTCCAACCAGACGTATCGGCAACATAATCTGTAGATGTAATATAACTAGTGCTTCCCATAGTTATATAAATATCACCGTCACCACCAGTATTATCGGCTGTAAATTTCCAACCAGTACTTGCACTAAAATCTTCTGATTCAATATAGCTTTGTGCTATTCCTGATTGTCCTCCTAAAGTCATCTGTAAACTGCCATCGCCTAGAAAATACCAACCCCAAGTAGCTCCACTATAAGGGTAATTAGAAGAACGCCAACCAGAATTACTATCCATTTCTATATCTACAGGGTCTCCTGATTCGCCTATAATACCACCAGATAAAAAGGATACTGATAATCTGCCTATAGTTACGTCAGAAGCATCTAATAGTCCTCTAATCCACATTGTGGCTTCTGATTTGTCCCAGAAAAAGCCCTGGCCTGCATAATAATCTCCCATATAAATATCACCAACATCACCACCACCTTGTCCTGGTGCGCCAGAAACATCGTCCATAAATATTTGGAATAAGAGATTTTCCGAATCATCGTAAGCAAAGAAAGTAGAAGTATCCATATGAATACGAGAACCTGAAATAGCAGTGAATATACTAGTTGCTAATAAATCGCCTTTAAGAAAAACATTATCTGAATATAAACCATATCCACTTAATGTTCCAAGTTCTGGGTCAGTTATACCTGCTAAATTACCTAATCTAACTTTAACTTCTATATCGTCCCAATCTGGCCCCGTCCTAGAAATTATATCTAAAAAGGGAGAATAGTCAGAAGTAGCGTCTAAAATTAAATATCCTTCTCCTGGTTCTCCTGTTGAAACTACAGTTGTACCTTTGTTCCAAGCATTTACCCCAGTTCCCTTTAAATCTCTTTCTATAGTATAAATAGGTGCACTAACGTCACTTAATATTCTAAGATATTCTTCCGTTCCACCGTCTTTCATTAAAACAATATCATTCGTAGAAAAAACAATACCTTCAGTAGTCATACTAGAATCTAAGACAGCTAAATCTTCTACTAAAACTGAAGCGGTAGCTACTATAAGCTGTCCGCCTACGGCAGATACCGATGTTTTCTCAAATACTGTAGCCTTTAAAACTCCACGAATACGAGCATCTTCAAATTCAGCATACCCATCATCTGTAATACGAAATCCACTAAAATTACTAAAGAAGTTCTGACTTTGAATAGTGTTCTTAGTAATAAGTATATTACCTACTCGTGCGCTATCTGTTGCAAACTTAGCTACCTGAATGCCATCAGTATCATAAAAGAATGTACCATATCTATTAAATTCAGCCATTCTATTATCATTTTCGTCATAAATTTTAACAGCTTTACTATTTAACTCTATAGTTCCTTGCGTATTAGTAATCTTTAAATCTTCGGATAAACGAATATTTCCGATTAAATTATCAGCTAATATATCGCCTATATTATTGCGTAGAACTTGTCGAGTATCTTCTTCAAACTGACCTTTACCGTTACCAAATAACTTAATTTCTTTAAAGTTTACTATCCAAGCGTCCCACGGATAGTTTTCTAGGTCTTTGTCATCCCTAATATAAACAGTTGTTCCTGGTTTTGGAACCACTATTTTAGCTATTGTTAATTTACCATATATAGGAGTTTTACTAATATTTAAGCCATCAGTTCCAAAATTAATATAATAAACTGCTTCGCCATCAGCTAAAGGAACAACTAATAGAGTATCTTTAATTAGCGTAAAAATTCTACCACCGACAGTACCTTCCCCTGCTTCTATCATAACTTGGTTAGTGATAGGAGTTGTAGCAGTAACCGTTAAACCTGTTTTAATTTGAGGGGGGATGGTGTGAAGCATTAAATCCATTATTAGATTAATGATATTAGAAACATCTATAATGGCTTGAGCTGTGGTGGTATCTACGCCAGAAATAACTTGGCTTCTGTCTAAAGCGCTTGAACCTATCAACTTACCCGTAGGATAAGAAGCACTTTTTAATATCTCTTTATAGACCAGGGTGTAAAGGTCTTGATATGTCATTGACGCCATTATTGTTTTCTCCCTAATACTATTTGCCCACCATCAAGATTAGGCATTTTATAATCAATTGTTGCGCTATTACCTAAAACATCTTTAACTAGAAGGGCTATAGATTCTGCTATACGAGGATTACATTGTATAGATAAAATGCCATTTTCTCCTAATAAATAAGCTACATCTGCTAAAAAATCTTTATGATATAACTTCTTTAATTCCCAATTAGTGGGGTCTGGAAAATCAAGTATAATAACGTCAAATATTTTAGACGCATTTCTTGGAACCCAGTATAAAGCGTTCTCTATATAAATACTACATTTGGAAAGACTATTTTTATTTAATTCTAATAAACGGGGATAAGTCTTAAAAACCTCTATCATTTTTTTATCTAACTCAACTAAAGTAATCTCTATATCTGGTTTATGTTCGAAAATAGTTCTAGCAGCTAATCCATCGCCTCCACCTAATATTAGACAGGTTTTAGCTTTAGTGTTTATAGCAAAAGCAGGTAATGCTAAATTATTATGGTAGTTCTGTTCATCTTCACCTTCTATAAACTGAACAAAACGATTTAAAGTAAGTATTATTTGTTTCTTATCATCTTCGTAGAACTTCATTAATTGGAGTCCCGTTTCTATTTCATCCCATAATGGAACCCAATCTACTACTTCTTGACCTTCTTTTATCTCTAATGGTTTTATTTCTAGCACCATAACCCCTTTACTTTAGTTTCAATCGAACAATCGCAATTAACGTCCATATAGACCGTTGTTTCTAAATTAAAATAATCTATAATAAGGTCAGAGACCGTAGTTGTATTAAACTGTTTACAAGAAGAAGCTATTAATCTAACATAATTATGTTCTGGCCAGTACCCTAAATATATACAGGATTCCTTTAAACCGCATAAAATATCAAATCCTGGGGGAAGTATATTAATGTGTCTATGTGTCTCTGTGACCTTTAAGACTTTAACCACTTTAGTTAAGAATTTTTCTGCCTCTTCAATAGTCATTAGAGTGGCAGGAGTAAATTCATAAACTACTTCAGTAAGATGTTGTCCTTGTTTATACTTCTTCATTTAAAGTTACCGTTAAGTTCCATCCTTTAGCTAGGTCACGAAAAAAGTTTTGGTCCATTTTACATCCGAGGCCATAATCGGTACCCAATCTCATAGCACACTCACAAAATTTAGCTTGTCTAAAATCGGTATATTGGTATTCAACATCAGTTAAAATAGCTCCAGAAAAATCGGCTTCTCTAAAGTCGCACTTTCTAGCAAACATCGTACCCTGAACTTCTGTATCACACCATTGGCTTCGTCTTGCTCTAGAGCCTGATATATTATTTACTTTTCCACGTTCACCTATTATACATTTATTTAACCTAACACCGTTCATATCGTCGTTAGTTCGAATAAATCTTTTAATTCTAGCTCCTGACAAGTCTTCGTGTTTAATACTATAATCTTCAATTAAATCTGATATATCTAATCCATTCTTGATATATGTTCTTATCTTCTGTCTCTGTTGTTCTGTCATTGGTTTCTTCATATTTTTACTCCTTACTTTAACTAGCAGGATATCTTGCAAGGACTAAACTAGTTACTCCTTGCGCTCTTTCTCTTACTGATTCTATAAAGTATTTTACATTTACCTTATTATTATAAGGGTCATTTACATTTACAGTTTGACCAATCTGTAGGTGAGGTGAATACATTACGTTCACTTTAGCTTTAGTATGGTCTTTATAAAATTCTAATAAAAACGCTTTAGACAAAGCATCTGTTTCAGCTTGACTATATAAGTTTCTATCGTTAATCTGATTTTGTTTACTTACTCTGTCTCCCAATTTAGGAAGTAATTCATCTTCATCATAAACCGTAGTATCTGCCGCTAAACTTTGAGTTACTAACGTTCCTGCGGCTTCACTTGTTCCTGTAGATATTTCACAACCAGTTAAAACATTACCACTTTCTATACCCGTATAAGTAAAAGATACATCTTTACCGAAATACGCTGTTTCTTCTTCCGCTGATTCTGGTTCACTGAAACCATGAGTGTTAGTTAAATATACTTCTGTATCTCCAAAAGCTACAGGAGCAGCTAAAGTTGTTGTTGCTATTAAAGTCGCTTCACCTTTTAAAACTATATTATTATAAACTGAGATTTCTGTTACAGCTACAACGTATCTCCCTTTTCCATAATTAACTCTTGCTACGTCGTATAAGTTAAATTTTAAGTATCTAGCCTGTAATCCTATACCTAAATCTGCTTCTTCAAACGTAATAGCTTTACCGCCACTTACTCTAAATTGTTCTGTTTTATCGCTAATAGGAAAAAAGTCTGTTCCGTTTATAGAAGATTGCATTGAAACTGTAAAATCTACATCAAATTTACGATATTCGTCAGGTTTATAAAACCCTCCTACTAAATCTATGGCTTGAACGTCATAAACTGCTCCCATATCTATAGTGGCTAAATGAAATCCACTAATAGGAGAACCAAAGAACTGAAGTTGTAGCTGAGTATCTCTTCTGCCATCTACTACGGCTCTAATATCTCTAACACCTACCGCTATAGACCAATACTCAAAAGTAGCTCTTACAACCAGTTCGTCTGGGTTAGGAACTAAAGATTTATCTACTTTAAATACTACGTCTTCATAATCTATCTCTACTTTACTAGAATCATAAAAAACATCATAACCAGCTGTAGAAATAGTTTCTGCTATTGCATTCTGCTCCATACCAGGGAGTGTCCAAACGCCCGTGCCATAATCCATATTAGGGTCATTAGGTTCTATAGTATATTGAAGCGTACCTTGTAAATCATAAAGATGGATAGGTTGAGTGGGCTCTATAGAACTATGAGGAAAGAAGACCGTATAATAGTAATAAGTATATGTACTTGTTTCTTTACTTTTTCCTCCACCTTCTGTAACCGTTTTAACTGTTTGTCTAATCTTAACTGGTACAGAATCAATTCTATGTACTTTATTATCAACTGGTATTCCATTTAACCAAATTAAAGGAGTAACGGTATCAGCTATAATTTTACCATATTCATTAGATATAGGGGTAGCATAGATTCTCATTCCAGTAGTTGGCTGAGAAGCAAAATCCTTAATAATATACTTATCTTTAATATAATTTATAACGTCTACTGTTGGGTCTGTACCATCAAATTGAGCAGCTTCTGTTAAATAAGTTTGAGCAGCTTCTGATAATATTCCAGACTTTTCATCGCCTATATACATCAGTTCTTCTTTAGAAGCTATACCTGTATAAGCATCTAAGTTATCTACGTCATAATCTACGTCGTCACCAAACATTACGTTATTAGGATTCTCATTTTTAGTCCAGATAATAGACCGAGTGAATAAATCTTCATCTTCAAGATAGTCCATATCTGTTATAAGATTTAAGTCATAATCAGCTCTAGATTTTTGAGTTAAATAAGAAGCCCATATTTTATCGTCGCCTATCGTTCTAATAATATAATTAGGGGCCAGGTACTTTCTTAAAAAATTAATAGCTTCAAATCTATTATCAAGTTCTCTTTCTCTAAAAACTTTACGATTAATTTCTATACCCGTAGCCTGTAATGTCTTAAAAGTGTAATCTGTATGACAGAGTATAGTGTCGTTTAAAAAATCTGCCACTGGTTCGCTTAAAATAATTCTACCATATCTTTGGTCTAAATAAACCACCTCACCCGTATAGCCACTAGGAAGTGTAAAATCAGAAGTATCTAAAGTAGATGTTAAATTATTATATCTTAATGCCCATAAAGTACCAGGTGCATAAGTATCGGTGTACTTAACATAACTACCAGAGGCTTTAGCTTTAAGAGCATATGAACCACTTGTTGGAATACCCCCTAAAATATAACCTCCACCACTAGCAGCAGTAATATCGTTATAAGTGGTTATGTCTCCATTAATACTTATCTGAATATTATCTCCGCCAGATTCAGGCACAGGAAATCCTGTTATATCGCTTACATAAAGTTCGGTATTTTCAACATCCGTAATACGAGTAATGGTAACTCCAGCTCTAAAATTTCGTTCTATTGGCGTAACTACAACTCCTGTTAAAGTATTACCACTTCCTGTTCCTTGATAAGTTATAGTATAATCGCCTATTTTAGCTGTACCTTCTATTCCAGACCCAGATACAAATTCAAAATCAGAAATATCTGTTAAATACATAATAGTAGGGTCGTAATCTTCTTCATTAGCTTGATAAGGTTCTGCTAAAGTGGTAGTATATTCGTCGGTAGGAGAGTAGTCTTGTGTTAATTGAGTTTCTATATCAGCCTCAAAATCTACTAAGTTAGTAACTAATATATCATCAACAGCACCTTCTACATTTTGAAAGGTATCTGTTAAGTGATTATCTATTATAGCCTGCGCACTACTTTCTCCAAATAAATAGTTTCCATAGCCATCTACTGCAGTAAGAATACTTTCTATTACATCTTCTATAAATAAACCCCTAGTATAATGAAAATAAGTAGCCATAACTTTATAGTTATCTCTAACATTAAGAGGCGCACCTAATTTCATCTGACCAACGTCATAATATATTTGAAAGCCGTCAAATTGGTCGTCTGTAAAATCTTCGTGGTTTTTATCTTGAAACTTAATTAAAGGTAACGGATTATCGGCTATAGCATTATTAGCAAAATTAAATAATTGAGCTAAAGCGTCATTAGGAGCAGGTAAATAAACTGGCTCCATTTCTTCATTTCTAACTTCTTCTTTATCTCCTTCTACAGCTAAATCTAAGTTCCAATTTTTAAGAACAGATATATAATCAAGACATTGAAGCGTTATATTTCTGTCGTCGCCTCTTTTGCTAACGCCTCTTTGACTAATAACGCCATAAAACTTCTTAAATTCAAAACTATCGCCTTGAAAATATTCAATTAACTCAACAACATCGCCAACATATAATGCGTTTGTTTCACCTTCATTAAAGAAACCGTCGTTATTAATTAGAGTAAAAGATGCGGCAGCTGAACCATAGTTCTTATCAAAAGATAAGCTCCAATTCTTAACATAAGACGTGTAGTTGGTTCCATTTATTTTAAAAATAAATCTAACACTTAATGCTTTAGCAGTTATTTGGTCTTGCGCTGTTTGTGAAAGTTCTCTTGCCATTTTTCTCCTACTATATTAAGTGTTTAATCCAGGCATAATTTCAAAGTCTGCCGAAACATCATATTTATCTTCTTCGCCTACTAACCACACAGCCTCAGAATTAACAAATCTACCATAGTATATAGTATTATTGTGGTCTGTTATTCTTAAATCATATAAATTTTGAACATATACGTCTATTTGGTCTTTATAGGTTTTTGGTAAATAACCCCAACTTAATTTTAAAGCTTCTGCATTATATTTAACTTCAGGTACGATATAACCATAAGAACCATCTGCTAACCGAGTTTTAGTTTGATTAGACTGCATTTTAATTGCTAAATGTGCGTTAGGTCTATATATAGTACCTTCATATGTCCAAACTCCTACTATTTTACGATATATTATCCACGTTCCTCTAGCCATTATTATCCCCCCAAAACCTTCTGATAACTTTATTATTTATCATTTAAAAACCTTGTGTTCCTCTTTGAGCGTCTATAGCGAACCTTTCAGTTTCGCTTCTTTCACTAAAGTAGTAGCTCTCTTTCATTATATATGTTAATTCTTGTTTAAGTTCAACAAGATTTCTATTTACCCATTCTAAAGAATTATTAGTAATATCTATTCTAGAAGCTATTTGAGTTGTCTGTTCTCTAACTTCTTCATTTCTAAATGCTGGTTTCTCTGGTTGATTCATAGCACCTAATATCATACCACCTGCAGCTAAACCTAATCCTATCCAACCTACCACTGGTATTGCTGCTAGACCAACTGCTCCTGCTGTTGCTCCTACTCCCATTGCGCCAAGACCCATACCAAGTGCACCTAATCCTGACATTACGCCTGCAGCCATAGCCATACCGCCACCACCTGCTCCTCCTGCTGCTTGATAGGTGCTAAATCCTGTCATTGCACTTTGTATTCCTACTCCTGCCATTTGACCGTATGTCATAGAATCTTTGGAAGGTGTGCCAACTTGATTGAATTGACCTCGTCCACTGACCCCTCCTCCATAGCCCATTCTTCCTCCTGTCATCTGTGAAGCTATGCCTGGATTCCAAATATCACCATAAATATCAGTCATATTCATATCAGTTGTGCTATCGCCATAAGGGGTAAACGGTCTAGTACCTGCTGGTTGGTAGACTGCTCCAGTTTTTTGTTTAAAAATAGAAGTGTTTGCCATCTTACCAAGAAAACTAGTTGGCCCAGTAAGATTTTTTATTAAACCACCAAATATACCGCCAGTGGTACTAGATGACCCACCAGTCACGCCTGCAGCACCTGTGCCCATCCCTACTTGATGCGCATTTATAATTATTTTAGCTCCAGCTGTTATTCCGTCTAGATGGGCTTGAGCTATAGGGCTTTTTAAAGTGTCGCCAAAAGCAGTCATTATACCGCCAAAAACGCCATCTAAACCTGTAAGATTAGTGGCTACGTCAGCAAATATATCTGAAAATTGGTCTTGCCACGCAGTTTTTAAAGCACCACCAAACTTTGTTGCAGCAGTAGAAAAATCAAAGTCTCCTGTTTCAAATATATCTTTAAAAGTATCTTTAAATGCATCTTTAACGTAAGCTCCTTGTTCCTTCAACGCCTTATTTTGGTCTAGAGTAAGTTTTAAACCTTTTTCTTGAAGCTTAACCACATCTTCTCTTATACCTGCATTTGTTTTAACAAGACGATGAAGTTTCTCTGAATTCTCTACCATAAAATCAGATATGTCTAATTCTTCTTTGCTAATATCTAATTGCTCTTTTTTCAACTCTACAAATTGGTTATATTCAGCTTGAAACTTTTTCATTTCAATAGCTTCTGCAGAAATACCAAATAAACCTAAAGTATCTGCTCTATTATCGGCAATAACTCTTTTAATATCAGCATCAAACTTTCTTAGTATAGCTCCAGCGTCTGTACCTTCAGGTACATCTTCTATGTCAGGCATACCAGGTTTTTGCAACATTACAGACTTTTGTCTTGCTATATATGCAGCAGAACCTGGCGTTAAAGCAGATGCGCCAGTAACATCTAAACTATCTTTAAGATTCTTTCTATACTCTTCATTACCTATTTTAATGCCTAATGTATTTATTAGTTTTTCCATCGCTGCTTGCGCAGAAATTATACCAGCGGTGTATTCTTGGTCAGTTTTAGTCTTAACTATCCATTCCTTATAAAGATTTTGCATAGTCTCTTCATAATTTGTCAAACCATAAGATGCTTGACTATTTTTAATTTTTTCGTCTGCAATAGCTTTTCTCTGTTTATTTATTTGTTCATAAGGGTCACGTTCTTGTGCTAATTTCATACGTTGCTCAAAACCCTGTATAGCACTTTGAAAAACAACAGTTCTTCGAGCGTCCATGTCCTTTATTTCTCTTTCAGTGTTTACTTCTTGGGGTTGTGCCGAAGCTGTACCCAAAGCACGAGCTATGGCCATTATAGGAGCGAATACAGTATCTAAGCTGCCTTTTTGAGTTTTTTCTCCAGTTGAAGAGACTAATCTATCAAGCCTACTACGATTATTTGCTTTCAAAGTCAAGTCAACTACACCATCAGTTATAGACTTACCTGAACTCATCATTTGTTTAAGAGCTTGAAGGCCAGTAATTTCTCCCTTTAAATATTGAATAATAGTAATCAAAGGAGTCATAAGAATTTTAAAAATATCAGCTAAGTCGGTAAAAGCACTTTTTAGTGGTGCAAATCCTTCTTGAAGTGCAGTAACTAATTGGTACCATAGACTACCAACAAATGAACCTATCCATTCAGAAAATCTAACAAAAAGTTTCATCAAAGTACCAATACCGTGTTCTATTTTTCCTACTGCTTCATTAAGCTGCGCAGTTTCTCTAGCATCAGGAGCAACTTGGTTCATAATACCTTGAAATATTTTTAATGCGCCATAAGCTAATAATGCAACTTTACTTACATTCTTTAATGTGCCACCTAAGTTCATCATAGCAGAATTCATATATCCTGCTTCTCTAATTGCGGCACCTCTAAACTGAGAAGCTGAAGCTTGACCAGTTTTTAGAATTTGTTGTTCGTGGCGATTTAATGTCCCGCCCATTTGTGATAATTTATTAAGTCTTGTAGGAGCTACCTCCGCCATTTGTGCTGCCCTATTTTCAAGTCTAGGATTTAAGCCAATAGATGGAGTGATACCTCTACCTAAAATTAAAGCTCCTACTCCAACACCAGCTGCAGGAACTGATTTTTGAAGCCTTTCACCTAAAGTAGATTCGCCTGATAACTTTTTATAAGTTTCATGTGCTCTAAACCGTTCTAATTGGTCAAATATATTCTTTAAAAAGCTCATCCATGGTTTTTCAACTTCATTTAAAACACCCATCCAAATACCAGTAAAAGAATCTCTTATCTTTTTAGCTTGTGCAGGTATATTATCTTCAGCAATTCGTCGCATTACTTCAGCAAAATCTAGTGATTTAGTCTTCGTTTCATCTAAAACTCGTTTAAAGGCTTCATAATTATTAAGTAGTAAACCTACTGCTCTACCACCTCTAATACCAAAAGTACTCATAACCGTAGAAAGTTGTTCTAAAGAAAGTTTATCACTTTGAATAGCACCATAAAGGCCATCCATAACCTCTATAAAATTAAGAGGTTTAGAAGTGTCTACGGCTATACCTAATACTCCTAATCTATCAGATTTTCTGGCTAATTGGATAAAGGCATTAACTAAAGAAGTACCTGATTTAGACCCCTTTAACATACCTGTATTAAGAACACCGATAGTAGCTACTAAGTCTTCAAAACTTATATCAACAAGAGTTCCTACTGAAGCAACGTATCCCATAGCTGTAGATAACTCTGCTAATTCTACCTGTTGAGTAGAATAAGTATAAGCAATAATGTCAGCAACTTTTTTAAATTTTTCACCTTCAGTCGTAGCATCTTTTAAACTTTTACCAAAAACATTAACGGCACCAGCTACTAATTTAGCTGTTTGTTCTAAATTACCACCTGTACCTACAGCTAAATTTATAACATGATTAAAACCCTCTAACTGTTGGGTAGCGGTTAAACCTGCAGAACCAAGAGCATATACAACAGAAGCAGTATCTTTAAAACTAACTTTCGACTTAGACGCAGAATCAACAATAGCTTGCTCAAGAATTTTAAATCCTTCTGCTGTAGTTCGAGTAACAGTGCCAACTCTAGACATTTCTGTCTGAAATGTTAACCATTCTGAGGTCGCTGCAGAAATAGCACGAGGTAAAGCAAATATAGCTGCACGCATAGCGACCCACAGAGGTATAACTGCTGCTGCACGTAATGCTAATTTAGTCATAGATGCTGTGGCTGCATTGGTCTGAGCGGTTAATGCGCCCATCCCAACAGTTTGCCCTACTATTTGCCAAATTACTGTTTTAGTTTCTGTTGCCATAATTTACTCCTATTTCCTTATTGGAGGTCTACTAAAGACGACGTGAGTATTACTAATATTAGTATCTTTGTTCTTAGATTGCTTCCGTCTATCTTGTTCTTGTGGTGTTGTTATTTTCTTGCTTTTATTTTTCTTAACTTTATTTTTATATGTTTGATAAGCGTCTTCATATATTTCATTATCTAATACTATATCGCTAACCTCATCCATATAAATATCTATATTTAAAGAATTATAAAATGTGCAGTATTGTAAAAAAGCTACTTGCATATCTGTATATGCAGATACGTTCTTAAACAAATTAACACATCCTTCTTTACTTTGGGCGTAAAGAGTTTGCCATTTATTTGTTTTAGCTGTTTTTCTCAAAATGCTATATATTAATGTCATACCAACAAGATTACTAGCCATAATAACCTCGTCTTATGTTGACATAGAATTAGAGGCTAAGTCTTCAGTTATTAATACTGTTGCATTTTTAGTGACTTGAGTTAATAGTTCATCTGGAGTTGTATTTAAAAATTCTGTCTGAGTTGACCAGATTCTCTGCCACTTATCTCCTATCTTTATTTCAGCTACTGCCCAAATTAAATAACTATAAACTTCCATCATAACTCTATTTTCTAAACTAAATTCTAATAGTTGTTGCTTTTCTAGTGATAAGCCTTGAATAGAATGCATTAAAATAATAACTTCTTCTTTATATTTATCTAATTCTACTTTAGGTTTATTTTCTTTTATAGCTTTACCTAAATCAAATAATAATTTCTGTTGTTGGTTTGAAAGTTCCATTATTTGTTTATCCATATCATCTATATTAATACCACGGTCTTTATATAGTTTTTTAAGGTCTTTTTCAAGTAGACAATCTTTATCTCTTAAAAGGTCCACATATATTTTCATTCTATATTTATTAGCATCTTGTTTTTCTTGAAAATTAGCTTTACGAACTCTATAATTTTTACCGTTAACTTCAAAAGGTATCTCGTTATTTTGGATAGCAGCTTCTGTTAATAGCATTGCTTCGTTATCATTAAACATTGCTCGAACTTTCTTAACGGTAGCTAAATTAATTTGCTTTTCAGTTTCCGCATCTATTATTTTCTCTTCAACAACAACCTTTGCTTCTTCAACAGCTACATCTATAACAGCATCTGTCTTTGTCTCTTTTTTCTTTTCTGTAGTCATATCTAACTCCTTATTTTTTAACCATACTAATGTGAAAAAACCACTTGCTAATATTTATTAGCAGTGGTTATCTTCTGTCTCTACTCGAAATTCTACTGTGCGTGTACTTAATACCCCATTAGAATGTGCTTCTAATAGAGCCTTTAAAGTACGGTATTCTTCGTATATTAATTCTTTGACTTCTTTCTTTAGTGTTTCTTTGTCATCGAATATATCTATTCTTTTTAAAACCTTACCAACAGTTGTTCTAGAACACATGTCTGTAATATCACTTAAAAACTTTGCAGTTAATTGTACTCCGTCCATATCGTCACCTACCTTTTTTCTACTAGTTTAAAACTTACAAAATATCATCTTATTAGCACTAATTCAAGCTTGATTTAAGCTTATGCAACTGTGTCAGATGGATGAATCCCATCCTGGGGTTAATACCCCTATCTGTTCATCATCGCATCTGACACAGTCTTTATTCTTTACGCATCAAGAGTTACTTCAGAAGAAGTGATTAAAACATAATCGCCTTCTAGTGTCGTATTTCTAGTAGCATAGTCATCTATCGTGTCGCCATCATCTATAGAAGTTGGTGACAAGTTATTTAGCCTATACCCCATCTTGAACGTTGTTTTCGTATTATCAGTATATACCTTGATTTTAAGTACCATATCATCTTGGTATTCTCTAACATTTAACTTACCATAACTTAATCCTGCAACACCACGAAGAACTTCATCAACAGTCCAGCTTTCTACTATCTGTCCTAAACTAGCAGTAGTAACAATATCTCTAGCTCCAAAAGCAACAACGTCTGTAGTACCGATTTCTTTGATATCAAGTCTATCAAAGTTACAATCAAAACTAACTGACTGAAGTTTAGATACGGTGGTAGAGGTTTCTAAGTATATAGTACATTCATCTGCCTTAATAGCACATAAATCACCAGTATTAGGTGTAAAAGGCACTTCTCCAGATACATAATCACCACAAGTATATACCCAAGTGAAAACGTCTCCTAACACACAAGTAGCTACTGCAAGTTCATAAGTGGCGCTGTCATATGTATAGTCTACGCCTTCGTCTAATTCTACGTTAGTAGAATCGCTTGCACGATACCTATAACATCTTAGAAAATAAGTGCCAGAAGCATCGGGGTCATCTACAGGTATGGTGTAAGTATCATAAGCACCTGCGCCTATAGTAATAGACACTGAAGTTCCAACTGCCGTATAGCTTAAATATACAATATATTTATTATCGTTCTGAAAAATTATTTCGTCTTCATTAGTTAACGTGAATGTTCTTTCTATTAAATCATCAGGTGAACCGATATTTAACGCAAAAGTTGAAACACGACAACCAGGATACCATAAAGTACCTCTGAAAACGTCAATATCATCTGTTAAATAAACAGAAATGTCAGAAAGAGCAACCTTATAATCGTCTGATATAATAGCAGTGTCTACTAATGTTGTATTAGCTAACTGCTGCCACATATCCATTTCGCCATATTCTAACTGACGAACAGTGATAGTATTAGTAGGTATACCTTTCTTCCAACAAACTAAGTCGGAGTTACCCAACTCTTTTACCTTTACACGATTAAGGGTTATTGAAGCCCTTAAATCTTGTGCCCTATCAATCTGACCCGCTGGTGAATTGTTATACACGGGGTTGATTCTCGGTTGAAATTTTGAACTATGAAACATAATATTCTCCTTTTATTAAAATTTTTATAGTCTTCACTCGGTCTGTTTTTGGTAAATTATCCACTCCTTGGAATAATAGCAGACGTTGTCTCCTTAACTATTTCGTACTTGGCATAACTTTTCTTGTAAACTTACCACTTCTCATTTCGGTAATTATTCTTTGGTAGGCGTAGAAAATATAATGAAATCCTTTAATTGGTTTTCTGGGCATCATTAAAAAACCTTGTCCATCTGCTTCAAACGTGCCTTTACCAGTTCCGCCTCTTTTAGTATAATCAGAACGCTCTCCATCACTCCAAAAACCATAAACATATTTTGGTGAAACAAAACCGCCATAATTAATCATAGCCCAATAATCTGGTAAGCCAGCAGTTGTCATAACAACTTGATAACTAGAAGTACCGTATTTCTTAAAATGCATACTTTCTTCTAAAGCTACAGCTAACTCTCCTGTTGCCCCTTCTCTTTTAGTCATACGACGTACTCTTTCAGCCATTAATTTACCTGCTCTAAGCCCTAATTTTTCAATTTCAATAGGTAAAAGCATTTTTACTTCTTGTATTTGTTTTTTAAGTCGAGCCATTTCCGCACGAATATACGGCATAGCTGGGGCACCTGATTTTGTTAATAATTTTGCTGATTTTATAACCATATTAACATCCTGTTGTTACTGATAGGATAATACTTTGTCTATATTTATCCCTTATATCGCCCATCTTACCTAAATCTACTTTAGTATTATCATAAACTGCATCAATTCGACACCTTCCTGCCTCGGTATAAACTAAAGTACGGTTACTACCACTAGACTGACTAACCTCATAATAAGTCCAGCCTGGATTAATAATATTCATTAACCAGTCACTTAAATCAATTCTCATTGCATCAGATGTAGCAAATATATCTATAGTAAATATATAATTCTTTCTAAAGGCAGTATTACCTAATTCTTCACGAGTATAATCAGTATCGGTTAAAGCGACACAAACAACAGGATTCTCAACTTTTTCTAACTGAGCCCAAGTTTTAATTAGATTAACTCCTGGCCAATCTGTTGCTAAATTATCTTGAAGAAATTTAAGCGTACTTAATTCGGTATTACGAGTGATAGTATAATAAGCCATTAATCGTTCCTCACCAGGACAAGCCTGACCATTTTAAATGCTCTCTTAGCAACTACTGTACCTCTTGGATTACTAGGAGTACCATCAGCATTTCCTTCTCTCATTACTCTAAAATCATTATCTTCTATAGTTATCTTATTAGCTAGTTTAAACCAATTATAATATTTATCATCTACTATAATTTCTAAAGCTCCCATATTACTTAAACCATATTGTTTATATATAAGTTGTTCTGGAGTAATTCTATGTATATAACCTCTTATAGTCTTAGGATTTAAGTTACTAGGCGTAGTATTTTGTTCAAAATCATCATACCCCTCTTCTGCTACTTCCATAGCAAAATAAAGAGTGATTTTCTCAGCCGTATAATCCTTTAGCATAAGGTGTTCGAATTGTGGTATATGTTTAAATTTATTTATCATTATTTCCCTATTCTACTATCGGCTTTAACTCTACCGTATATGCCTAATGCAGCTAACATACTATATACCCAAACAGGTATAAGTGGTAAAGCAATATGTAAATATTGTCCCATTGCGGGTACTAAAAGATTATCCCAAAGGTTGACAAAAACTATTATTATACCTGCTAATACGGCTTTAGATTTATACCAAGGTTTTGAGGCAGTTTGTAACATCATAACTCCTCCTTATTGAAAAAACTTTAAAACAACCCCCGCTACTATAACTATAACTCCAATGCTACTAAATAAATATTTACAAAATACTATGTCAAAATGCATTTTATCGAGTTTGGTTTTAAGTAAACCATTTTTAAGTTCGTCTATCGTAGCTTTGTTCGTTTCAGTTATAGCCTTTTGTTCAGTTACTATATCTTTAAGGGAAGTAGCTATCTTCTCTAGATTAACAACAGTTTTGCTCTGTACGTCTATCATTATAGCTATTTCTTCTTTAGTGATTTCTGATGACATATTATACCCCTTTATTTGAATAAGCAGGTTCTGCAGGTAAACAAATTGCCAAAAGTTCGGAATTAGATTCTAAAGAAATAGTAGAATGCATTACTGACGCTGGAATTTTGGCACATTCTTTTTCTTTTAAAATTCTATAACCATTATGAGGTAAAGTTATTCCAAAAGTCCCTTTTAAGCAAATTAAATACTCTACAATACCTTCGTGACAATGTATAGGATATTCTGCACTTTCGTTTGGACAAGAAGCTATAGTGACGGAACATTCTTCTGATTCAAATACGGTGTTTGTAGTGATAGAATTTTCTATTTCTAAACGTCTACGTCCATTTACTTTAACTAAAACTTGACCTAAAGTAATTAACTCGCTGATAGTTTGGTGTTTTTCTTGTAATTGATTTAAAGTTGTTTTAATTTCCATAAATCTCCATAAGGTTACGCATTTCAAACGTTGTCATATCAACATAAGTTCTTTCATTAACAGTTACGGAAATAAAAGCAGTATATACACCTGGCTCGTCAGTAACTCCACCTTGTGTACTTTGCCATAAATAACTATAAACGCTAGGAGTAACTTCAGTCATAGCTACATTATCAACTTTTACTCTATCCCACGCATCTTGAATTAGAATCGTAATGGTATCTGCGGACTCTAATTCATTTAATAATACTGTTTCAATTTCAACAGTCGTACCTAAAACATATTCTTTAGGACTAATAGTGCTTTTAGTTTTAACAAATTGTATGCCCATATTAATATGCCCCCTCAACTGGTTCATCTGAACCTAATATAGTGAATAATCCTGCAGGACTTTTCTTAAATATAGCTATAATCTTACTTATCATATCTGCTGTAGACATAGGATTTTTAATATTTACCGAAAAATCAGGAGTTCTAATACTCTGATTTTGAGGGTCAATTATAACCGCTGCTACCATAGCAATTAAATTTTGTTCAGCAAAACTAGGAGAGGGATATATATTATCGTCGTCTTTAATTTGCCAATCCGCATATTGATTAACACTAATATAACCCATAGCATGTTTAATATATCCAATTAATTCTGTATCTGAATAATTACTATAATAAGTATAATTGAGTTCTATTATATCATCCACTAATAAAGAACTAGTTATCGTAACTTTTTGTAAAGTTGAATCGTAAGTATAAGTAACTCCACTAGAAACATCGTTTACTGCTACTGATGTTACTGACTGAGTATTAGATTCTGATAAAGAAAACACGCTACTAATATTATATTGAGCAATATCTAAGCCAGTTCTTATTTCGTCGTTTAAGATGGCTCGTAAAAATGCTATTATTTGAGTTTTTATTGGGTCGGCCATAGTTTAATTATTCCTTTTATTTAATATCCGCTGTGTCCTAACGGCTTCCAAAATTCTAAAAAACATTTTAAACATCTCCAAGTCTCTTGACTATTTTCCGTACCCTTAAATTCAGTATTTAAAGAAGAACAATATGGACATGTCATTTAATTACCTTCCTTTGGTAGTGGGGCGGTTGCCCACCCCACTATTTTTATCCTAATTACGCTCTTGTAAACATCGCTGTCGCATAAGGGTTAACACAAGCCGCAGTAATCTGCTCATATCCTGTTATAGATACAGCTAGATACCTTGACCCACCCACAACGCTAACAGGGTTCGGGCTAGTGAAAACTAACCTTTCGGGGGCATCCCCGCCTGTTCCGTCTGTATCAAACATAACTCCACCAAGCTGTTTAACTGAATCAAGTTTCTTTCTTACGAATAAGAAAGGTTTACCTAATTCTGTATCTGTAGAAATCAAGTATGCTTTAGTAGCAGCCATGATATCTGTAGTAACCAGCCCACCAGAATTGTCTGCGTCAACATCAAATTGAGCAGCGCTTCCTGCAAGTGAAATTCTAACCTTATCAACACTTAAATCATCAAAAGCTGCCTTCATTGAAGTATACTTGTTGTCATTCCAATCCCACAGCTTAATATCTTTATCACACTGCGCACCAACTAACAGTACATTCTTATCGCCATAATCCTGCGTCTGTTCTATCATGTCTATCATATGAGGATAACTAAAGCGAGTAAAACCAGAACCAAGAGTATTGGTATGGCTAACGCCTGTAGCTGCCGCATCAACTAACTGCACCATCTTATAAATTTCATAAGCGTTCATAGCACGATTTATAGTCGCATTCTTTCTAGCAAAAATGCTTTCTTTCCTGTTCATATAATCCGTGATTTTGATGTAGTATTCAGGTGTAGCTACGTCAGTGTAGTTTAAAAGTACTGGTGTATCGGGAGATACATACTCCTGAGTTACAGCACCGTTTGATGTTATCAAGTATATCTTATCTGTGTCAACTAATGCATCGAAATAATAGGTATAGTCCTCAGGGTCTGCCGTATCCGTCATACATATCTTTTCGATAATTGTTGGATAAGGTTTCCTTGGGTCTTTTGGTTCACCTATAATCTTCGCAAGTTCTAATCCATCTATTGGGTTCATAATATTCTCCTATCTTTTTTTGTTTCTTTAAATTTAATCTTTAATTAAGCCTGGTCTTTTCCATAAGCTTTTTCTCTAACTCTTTTACCCGTTGCAACTGCTTCATCTACTGTACCTTTATCTGCACTACCTTTCGTGAGGTCGACTTTCTCGGCTTCAGTCTTAGGTGCTTTTGATGCAGCTTCTTTTAACTCAGCGTTTTCTTTCCTTAAAAGAGCAAGTTCGTACTTAACATCGTCCAGTATGTCGGCATCTTCCATACCCTCTGCGGTGTCACCAAGTGTCCCTTTTCTTTCAGTCAATTTAGCTTCTGTTATTTCAGCATCTCTACGGTCTAATTCAGCTTGCACTTCATTAGCCTTTGTAGTGATAGTTTCTAGCTCTGCTTTTAAAGTGGCTATTTCTGTTTCTTTCGCAACTGCGGCACTAGCAGCTTCCGTCTTTGCAGCTTCCTGCGCATCCGTAAGTTCCTGAACCTTTGCAGTAAGAACGTCCATTTCTTTCAGAACGTCGGCGAATAAAGTAGCCTGCTCTTCAACAGTACTCTGTTCGTATTTCTTTAATATATCTTTCATATCTAGCTCCTTCGCTTTATTTAATATTCTTTCCATTGTTTTGTCATAAGATACACCCAACTGTTTGAACGTGTCCTTGACGTTATCTTGTTCTAGACGTGCTAAGGCAATTCGTACATGAGTTGAATCATTTAGAGGAAACATACGTACCTTACGTCGTTTCCCACTAGTTTCACATTTAATTTTCTTAATTACTGCAAAATCATTATCATGCAGTTTTGTTCTTTCATCTACACTTAAATAAGCCATTTCAGGTAAATTAGTATCTGCGTAATCCATTGCGGTTTGCACAAATGCTTCTAATTCATCGAAGCTTCCATCGAATTTATTAAATTTATCTAAAAAGGTTTCTGTAGATGCTGTTCTAGACATCATATCATCTTCATCTTCATCTTCATCGTCGCACGGCTTACCTTTCTTTATGACCACAGACTTTGGTGTTAAGTCTACACTTACCACAGTCCCACTTGGCCTATAAGTTATGATAGCTGTACTGTTGTCAAAATCTATAGAGCTTACTTCTCTCCAATTTTCCATTTCGTCTTCCCCGTCAGGATAAGGAACTTCAGATAACGCTCTAAGTATCATATCAAATTCGTATTCACAATATTTAGCCTTTTCTAAAGCACTCTTAGTTTCCTCTGAAACTTTTATATTTTTTTGAGCTTTAGTTAACTCTTTTTTATCGTGAATATATTCTTCTGGTTCAGTCATAACTTTAGCAAATTCTAAAACTCTACTATTCTTTGCTAATTCTAAGACCCCAGCTCCTGGGAATGCAGGTTCAGAAGCTATAAGTAATGCACCACCAGCAAATTCAATGTCTACTAAATCGTAGTCACCATCTGTTCTTATTACGTGGTCGCCCCATGCTTCGAAACTTATTCCTAATTTACCTTGAGCCATACAATCTTTAATTATATCATAATCTTCAGGAAAATTACCTTTAAAGAATATACCGTAGCATATTAATTCGTCGCCCTCTAATTCAGCGTCTAAAAAATATCCTACAACTCTTTTTCTTAGGTGGTCAAAATCAACCGCCTTTCCTCTTAGTGTACCTAATGCTTTTTCAACTTCGGCTGTAGGTAAAGAACAACCATTTAGGTTAGTTCTATCTACAAAAGCATAAGTACCCCTGAATATAGCTAAGTCATTGGCGGGTAATTTTACGCCGAACTTTGATGCTAATTCTTGAAGTTTTTCTCCGTCGCTACCCTGCTCTAAAAAAGAGTATCTGGTATTGTGCGACATATCTTTAAGTAATACTTCAAATTTCTTCATTATTTCTCCTTCATTTCGTCTTCATCTTTGTCTGAAAGTATGAATAACTCTTTATTAGTCAACTTGTTTACTAAACTAGCGCCTTCAATAATAGCAGTATTTAAAGAAGCGTTAGATTTCTTTTTAACCCACTTACCGTCTTTATTTTTACTAGCTATTTTTTGAATAACGGTCCAAGCAGCTTTTCTAGCATAATCTTCTCCATTAGGATAAGCCTTATTAAAGACTTCCATCCAAACTTTTTGTAGAGTGCTAGACATTACGTTAGTTACGGTTTTAGGTAAATCTTTTACCATATCGTAAGGAGCTTGTACATAAACTTTACCTGATATACTTTCGTCTGCAATAGTAGCAAAGTTCTTTGCTTCTGGTCCAGTTCTATCTGGTAGTTTATCTTCGTCTTCAATATTAGTCGGTTTCTGGTCAGGGTCTTCTTCAGGACTTCTAGTTTGCTCCTGATTCTGAATAACAGGCGGAAATAATAATATATCGTCTCCATCAGCTGTTTCCTGAATTCTACGGTCACGTTCTTGACCATAACTTGTTTCACCTACAATTTCTACAAAAGTTTTCTTAGACATAACGCCTCTATCATATAAAGAGCGTAACATAGTCTTATAATCATCACTCATAAAAGCTTTAACTGGAGTGGTTCTAACAGCAATAGAATTCTTGCTACCAAAATACTTAGGATGAGTCTTCTGATTTTCTATTACTATAGCTAAGAGTACGTCTCTGATAAGCGCTTTAAAATCATTAACTCCTGAATTTAATTCACCTATAAAGGGTTTAGGATTAAGTGTACCTTCTCTTCTGCTAGTTTCTGCTCCTGCGACTATATCTATCATACCTATACCACCTAATATACGCTTTTCTATAGGAGCATATAAAGTTGGTTTTAATATTCTTTCGTACTCAGGTATCAAATGTTCAATATCGGTATCAAAGTTAGTTATATAGGAAGGAACTCCTGGAGTATTGGTTCTGTTATTTATTAATAAACCGAACTTTTCTTTAACTGCATTTAAATCCTCGTCACTATAAATAAACTCTGACCTATTCTCTTTTGCTAATGCCTCAGTACCTTTTTTAACAACCATTAGATACTCTAAAGCCTTCGCTACTACAATTTCACCTTTAGCAACTAAATTTTTTAAAAAGATTGCATTTTTATACAACCCTCTTTGTATAATAAAAGGAGTTGGATAATTTATGCCCCAAGCCGTATAAGGCTTTTGAACAAAAATCTTTTCACTTCTACTTGTAGGTAAAGCAAGATTCTTTTTCTTATCTTTAATATCTATTATTATAGAATATTTTTCATCACCTAAAGTAACCGTTGCTTGGTTACTTTTAACTTCAATATCTTCACCATCTACAAACCACATTTTTACAGGTAAGCGGATGCCGTCCACATCCTGCCACGCAGTTCTTAGTAATAGTAAAGATGAACCTTTCCATCTTTCTCTGTAATATTCTTTAGCTAAAGCCTCAATACCTATCGGTATTTTTCCTAACAAATCGGTGTTAATGCTCTGTAACCAATTATTTAATAACTCGCTTAAAGCTACATTATTAGTTTCTACGGAAAAGTCTACATCAGATGCAGATGATATTCCAAAATCTAATAATGAGGCAATAAGACCGCTTTCATCGTTTCGCATCAACTGTTTAACACTTAGTACTTGCGTCCTGTAGTCGGTTGGCACTGTAACGACACTACCTTGCATTAGAGCAATCATGTCGAGGAGCCAGGACATCGAGGGACTGAATCTGGGAATTGTCATATTTGAGTCCTTTTACGTTTATTAACAACCTGTTTTACTGAACGCCTTTCTTGGAATGATAGTATCATTAAAGCTAATTGTCCATTGTGCAAGCGACCACACCCTAAAAGCATCAAACAAGTGATTATTGGGAGCAACGCATTCATACACGGTACGATTAGAGAGCGTTAGTGAAATTACCGAATTAATCTGAGTATCGAACTTAAAATCCTGGGGTATCATCATCTTCTCGTCATATAATAACGCCTTTAGATGTTTTACTGAATATTCAGACATGAATTCTTCATCGAGTTCAGGCTTACCATTTATCATGATAACTCTGCCGTCTTCATCTTTTTTGTATCCTACTGCGATTTTTTTAGAACCATCGTAGTAAAATAGCTTCTCTCTACCAAAATCTTCTTCAAGTCGTCTGAATATTGCTCTACCAGTTCCGTCACCACAATCTAAGCCTAGAAAGTCTATTCTTAGGAGCATGATAAGATATTTAAATATTCGGTACTGCTGTTTATCCGTCAGATTGTATAAAGTAATATTGTAAGTATAATTATACTTTTCTGCGATTTTAAAAGTGACTACAATCTCAGTAGGCGCTGTCTCACCTATGTCAGCTCCCGTGATACATATTTCAGCATTGGCAGGTCTTTCTACCACTAAAATATTTTTGTAACTCTTAAAATTCTTTTTATTTATTTCAAAATTCTTTATTTTTTTAGTTTCGTTGTAATTTAAGCGAACTCTCTGCATATCAAAAACTGATATACCATCTTCACATACTTCGCCTTTAACGAATGTTCGGAAAGCTACAGTTTTAGTACCTCCGTAGCGTCTTTCCATTTTTAATTTTTCTTGTTCATCCCACATTGGTGAAATATATTGAGGAAAATTACATACCCATTGTTTATTATGCGGGTCATCATATATTTTTCCTGCAGGAGAATGTCTAGTAAAATCAGTCATTCCAGAAAATCTTTGAATACTTCCTAGCTCTGAAACGGCATCAACTATTTTTTCAGCTACATCATGAGTAGTTTTACTCATTTCGTCTATCCATAGCTTTTTAGTGTGATGTCCGAAGAAGTTAGAACCAGCGGTTTTAGAGGTAATGTTCATATTAACACTTTGTAACTCAAAACCATTTTTAGCGGTTATAACGTAATTCGGACTTCTTTTAGTTTTTATATCAAATAATTGGAAGAAAGGATGATTTTCCGCAGCGGGTATCACTCTTTCTAATATTTGTAAGATATGAAGTGCATCATAACTAGAATATAAAGTGTGCCAGTTATCTAAATGAATCATAGATTCTAACATATCTATAATTAATGAAATTAAACTTTTACCAAAACGTCTAGCTCCAAAGTTATAAAGAGTTCCTGCACCTTCTAATCTTTTAAAATTTTCTTTCTTAGTTAATTTAGGGTCATTATCATCAATTAAATATTCAAAGCTCATCATAGGAATCTGTCCTAATCTGATATTACCAAATGCTTTCTCGTCATATAATTGAAGGTTATCAAAATCATGAAATAAAGTTTCTGCCGTAGCTATCGGGTCGGCTAATAACTCCATAAATTCAATTTCTTCTGTTGTTATCTGTTCAAGTAAAGCCATACATTCCTTTGGTAAAAGTTATTGGTTAGGTGGGACTGTTTGCGTTACCCACAACTACTATACCCTTGCAATCAAATTTACCTATTTTTAATAGTAATATTTGAGGTAATATAGTAGTATACTTATCAGCAAGTGCTATTGTTTAACTCGCCTTTTGCGCCGTCTTTTGGCTTCTCTACAGCGTCGCCCTCGATTAGCCTATACCCGACGATAAGTTACCTTAACTCTAAGGTCAGTTTGTTCGGTCACAAACCATAACTTTTTTTGGAGAGGAGGAAAATAGTTGATACCTTCCTCCTCTGGTTTATATTAACGTCAACGGGGTTGCCATCGACGGAAAGCACGCCCCAATTTAATCATTAGGGATTACCAACATTTTTTATGCCTATTGGCTAGTTGGGTTTTCAGTTTCATGCTCTTCTGAAAAAAGCTGTTCTAATTCCTTTTCTTGTTTCTCTGAGTCTAAAAATTCTTTTTCTGTAATTTCCGTTCTATTCTTTCTTAGTTTATCTCTTTTCGTTTTAATAAATTCATTCATACTTTTGTCTCCTTTCTTACTTTACAATAAGCTCCACCAGAATATTGTACGATACCTCCGCACCTCACCGAAGTTTTTTATTTAACCTAGTTGGAATACTGTCTTAATAACGGTTACAGTACCTTCGCCTATAACACCAGCGACTGTTCCTATACCATTAGCTATGGCTAATACTCCGCCACCAACAAATTCCCAACCATTCTGAATTGCTACCCACATAAGTTTTTCTCCTTCGTATTGGTTAATATTGACTTTCTATTGCTTCCTTAATAAATAAGGACTATCCCGTAAAGCGGTTTATCTTAAATTTATTATTTTTTTATTTAATTTATAAGTACCTATCACATTATCTTTGACTATTGAATTATTTAACGTAAATACTGCTAACGTCTTTGGTACTGAACTAGTATAATTACAATTTATACTATTTATATCAGCAGTTATTTGTTTAGCTACATCGCTTGTACTAAAATTCATAATATTACTATTATTAGTATAAGTATAGCCACTACCGCTATCACAATAGACCGTATTACTATCAACAGGATATGTTGTTGTATTCCATTCTATATAATACGGTTGATACCACGGCGACTGTATTTCTCTTATAACTTCTTTCTCTTTTATAATTATAATAGAAACTTTTTTAGCTAAAGGGTCTTTATCCTGACGTTCTTTAATTCTCTCTAGCTTTCCTGCTTTCAAATCATCAATATCTAATTTGAGGATTTTTAGCTTTTCTTCTATATCGCCTTTTTTCTCTTTTAACTTTTCAATCTCTAGTAAAGTTTTCTTTACTATTTCTTTAACTTCTCCCACTTGTTTATCGTGGTCTTTTTGCTTCTGTTCTTCGATTTCTTTTTGGGCTAAATCGAACGCCTGCTTTACGTCTTTTTCGTTCATTTTGCTATCTCCTTTTGCTTACGAGATAGCCCTTATCTTAATTTAACCAGATGTAAGCAACAACAGCAGTTGCTACTGTACAACTTAGTCCTGTAAATGATTTTCCTGATAATACTGGTGCTGGTGAATTAGTATTTAAGGCTAATACTACATTTCCCGCTCCATCTGTAAGTGTTAATGCCCACGTAGCGTTAGTAGGCGCAATTGTTATACCAGATATTTTAACTGTTTTATCTGCTGCAAATACTGCTCCTGTAGTATTAACTGTTGCAACCTGTCCTGTTACTGAATTAGCCATTATATACTCCTATTTCTTTTTTAACTTAATATTCCCTTTTACGGTAAATATTTGATATTCCTGTAAGTCTTCATTCCAAGTGTCGTCATCAATCATACCATCTTTATCGCTTTTATAATGAGCATAAACTCCTTTTTCATCGTCAGCCCATTGAACTAAAGAAAGCCTTTTATTGGTATCCAGATTAACAACTTCCCAATTCATAGCATCAACATCATCTTTATGTATATACATATGAACTCCTATTTATTCTTTTTTCCACTTTTGCCCGTTCCATAACTAGCATCTTCGTCTACGTGACAATCGTGACATAATATCTTTACTAATTTTACATCCCATAATTTCATACACATTCTTGCTTGGGCTAGTGAAGTTATTTTATACTCAGCCACGATTTCGTCAAATGCGATTAAATGGTGCATGTCCAATTGCTTTATAACGTTATTTTGAGATGATAATTCTCCTATAGCTCCATGACAATTCTCGCATTTATTTCCTGCTCTCATAAGAGCAAATGCTCTCTGTTGGCGATATAGGTCAGTATTCTGTATCTGCCTTTTAAACCTTATTGGTTTACGGAACATATCTTTGTTCCTCATCGGAACTGGTCCACCCATTCCTTTAGGCATTATCTTCCTCTATGTCTTCTTCGCTTTCTTCTTCAATGCTGGTTCCAACTTCGGTTTCTTCTTCTCTTTCTGCGGACGATTCCTGGTTTTTGCCATCTTCACTTTCTCCTGCTTTGATTTCTCCAGACTCTGGCTCATCTTCAGCGTCTTTGGCTTGTTGTTCTTTTAGTTTAAGTTCTAACTCTCTTAGATATTTACCTTCGTACTTTCGTATTTCTTTTCTATATTCTGGGTCTGTCATCCAAAGTGTTTCGATAAGCCAGTCAATATAGTCTGGAGATGAATTTAATACTTCAGCTATTTCTTCTTTAGTTAGTCGTTTCTGTAAATATAACTGCATTAGCTTTTTATTCGCTAAGAATCTATCTTTAAAGAACGGATGCTTCTGAGGAATCCATTTATCCATTCTTATCTTCAACATAACCATATCACCGCAACTAGGACATACTAGTGAACGTGAGCCCTGATTATCGTCCATCCAAACTTTAAACTTCTCTTTCACGCTTTGTAGTGTCCTAAAGCCGTCACTCTCTTTCTGCTCTTTTTCTTTACCTATCAAACCCAATCTCTCTTTGTTATTAGCTATTTCCTTGAGATTTTTATGAATACTGTCTACTAGGTTTAGAGGAATCGCAGTAGCTCCCTGAGCAGTTAATTCGTTCATGACTGATTGAAGTCTATATTGAAGCACTTCTAGATATATTACTGATTTCAGATTGTTTTTATCGCTTATTGTCTTTGGAGTGAATTCAGTTAAATATGTCTTAGCTAGGTCTTTAGCTAGTGCTCTTTCTTTGGGTTCATCAAATAGCTTTTCAACGCCTAGTTCTTTTAATACTAACCTTTTAATGACTTCGGCTCTCAGTGTCTTTTCATCACGCTTACCTGATTTAGCTAAGTTCTTAAATTTCTTAGTTTCATTTTTAATCAGGATTTCTTTCTTCTGAGTCTTTAGTTCTTCATCAGTAAAATTGAGCTTGATTTTCCCAGATTTTGTTTTTTCTATTCCGTCAATATCATTTGGTGTTGATAAATTAAATACTCGGCTGGGTTCAATTTTTCCTGATTCTATATCTTTCATTTCTTGAACGCTTTTCTCTAATTCTTCAAACTTTTCTTTATCCATACAAATCCTTACGGTGTTTAGAGTTCTGTCCATATTCTTAGTCTTCACTATACATTATATGAATACCCTCTGTTATTAAATATCAAAACTCAGAATCAAGCTTGAATTGATAGATGCAAGGAAGCTGTTTTGAGCAAGCTTAAAGTTAATGATACTAGTAGAAAGCTATAGAAAGTAGGAGTGTATATAGGTGTATATAGGTTTAGATAGGTGTCATAGATATATGAGATTTATGATGTCTGTAAACAGTATCAGCTCCCTGTTGTGCTGTGAAAAAAAGTATAAATAGAGAAATCGGTTTGATTAAAGGATTTACGGAAATGATACGCTACGGGGGGTCTGATAGCGTGACAAAAGCTTAGCAAAATGGGTCAGTAAATAAAGTAAAGTATTAAAGTCGTTATGATTAAAGGGCTTACGGAGAAAATAAGAGAAAAAGAGGGTAGTACGGGCAAATAATCGTATTTATCGTAAGATAGGAGTCCGACGGCAAAAAGCGGAGGCTATGTCGTGAAATGTATAGTCGGGGGAATAATTAAAATTAATTTATTTTCCAATTCCGAACCCCCCCGTGGTACTGGTAGGGGTACTGGTATGGGTACTGGTACCAGAAATGTCAGGCAATAATTATTTATTTTTTATTTTAAAAAAGTGGAAAGTTAAGAAGAAAATAGGCAGTTTATAAGTAGTAAAATAAAGTTGACATACACGAAATAAATGATATAATTAATAGGTAACAAGTAACACAGTTCTTTATAAAAAAAGTTTGAAGTAAGACACGCAAGTAAAAGGCACAGCGACTAGGTTTCAAAACCCAAAGCTAAAGACTTTAAAAGCAAGTCAGAAAAAAACAGTTTAAATAAAAGGTAAAGCGCCTGGTATCTGTCATACACCAAAAGGGAGTGATAGATATGGAAAGTAAAAAGGTTATTCCAGAAGGTTATAATTTTAAGGGTGGCTTGAAAGTTTCGGGTAAACCGAGCTGGATAGACAAACTTAAAATCAAATCAGGTGTTGTTTTTAAAATGCCTGTCAAACCGACACAAGATTATGTTAATACATTGTCTTGTGTTACTTCGGTAGCCGTTAAAGGTTTATCGAAAAGGAAAATGACTTGGGAAGTTCCCCAGTTAAAAAAACCATTGTACTTCGAACAGGTCGGAGTAAGGAAATTGACTGACGGTCAAAGCCTTCCGTTATTTATTCTAACGGAAGAAAAGCCGAAAGCATAATTCTAACTTAACATAACCGTATGACGGTTATCAGGCGCTTTACCTTAAAAAAAAAGGAGAAAATAAAATGGGTCTAACTTGGAAAGAGTACGACGAGTTACAGAAGTACGGAAGTAAGACATTTAATTTTACTTGCCCGACTTGTAACTTACCTATGAAGTTTAAAGACGAAGAAATTATTTGTGTAAGTTGTCAGGCACAACCCGAAGGAGAAAAAGATTATGTATCTATTTGAAAAACCTTGTGAGAAAACGCCAGACGAGTTTATGCTAAAGTATGCAACAAAACAAATAAGGAAAGCGACGAGGACAAAAGATTATATAGCAG
>Ga0307376_10001080_pt1 | contig 30832 bp, 24 predicted proteins | sample TR2MG_FD_202536 | JGI IMG/M metagenome (GOLD analysis project Ga0307376, IMG submission 202536) | Soil microbial communities from Risofladan, Vaasa, Finland - TR-2 | ecosystem: Environmental > Terrestrial > Soil > Coastal area > Acid sulfate soil | place: Finland: Risofladan, Vaasa | collected...
TCATCGAGTCGCTCGCTGGTTGCCTGGTCGCGTGTGTCGGCGACAAAGCGGTAGGCCTGCAACAATCCGGCCGGACCGACAAACTTGTCCGGGTTCCACCAGAACGACGGGCAGGCCGTGGTGCAGCAGCCGCACAGGATGCATTCATACAAACCATTCAGATGCGCGCGTTGCTCGGGCGATTGCAACCGCTCTGTCTCCGGCGGCGGCTCGTTGTTGATCAGGTAGGGCTTGACCGAATGATATTGCTTGAAGAACTGCGTCATGTCTACAATCAGGTCGCGGATCACCGGCAGCCCGGGCAGCGGACGCAATTCGACCGGTTCCTTGAGTGTATGCAGCGGCGTGATGCATGCCAGCCCGTTACGCCCGTTAATGTTCATCGCATCCGACCCGCACACTCCCTCACGGCAGGATTTGCGCAGCGACAGGCTGTCATCCTGCTCCTTGAGCATCAGCAACGCGTCGAGCAGCATCTTCCCCTGGGTACTGTCGTCATGCCTGATGTCCAGCTCGTAGTCCTGCATATACGGCTCTGCGTCCATATCAGGGTTGTAGCGGTAAATACGAAACTTCATTGCCTGCTCCTAATAACCGACCACTTGGCCACCGTTCTTAAGCGATTTGCTGGCTGGTAGTTTTGCCAGCGGGATGGCCGGATGCTTTATCAATAAACCCGCGCCTTGAGCGGAAACGATTCAACCGTCAGCGGTTTCAACCGCACCGGCTTGTAATCCAGCCGGCGACCCTCGCGAAAATACAGACTGTGCTTGAGCCAGTTCACGTCATCACGCTGCTGGAAGTCATCCCGGGCATGGGCACCGCGGCTTTCCTGGCGCGCATTTGCGGCGACCATGGTCGCTTGTGCGACCTCGATCAGGTTGTCAAGTTCCAGCGCCTCGATGCGTGCGGTATTGAATACCTTGCTCTTGTCCTGGATCTCGGTGCTGGCAACCCGTTCGGCGATTTTCCTGATCTGCTCCACACCCTCGGCCAGCAAGCCCGGAAAGCGAAACACCCCGCAATGCTTCTGCATGGTCCTGCGCATCGCATCACCCACATCGGGTACACGCTCGCCGTTTTTCTGGTTTTCCAGGCGCGCCAGGCGCGCCAGCGGACGTTCGGCGGCATCTGCAGGCAGGGGTTTGGTATGCGGGTTATTTTTCAGGTCTTCTATGATCTGCCTGCCCGCTTCGCGTCCGAACACCATCAAATCCAGCAGGGAATTGCAGCCCAGGCGATTCGCGCCGTGCACCGACACGCAGGCGCATTCCCCGACCGCATACAGCCCATGCACCGCCTCATCGGGGCCGGTCTTGTAGGGTGCAACGACCTGGCCGTGGAAATTGGTGGGTATGCCGCCCATCATGTAATGGGCGGTGGGCACGACCGGGATCGGCGCCTTGGCCGGGTCGACATGGGCAAATTTCAGTGCAATCTCGCGGATGCCGGGCAAACGTTGCCGAATCACGTCCTCGCCGAGATGGTCCAGCTTCAGCATGACGTGATCGCCGTGCTTGCCGCAGCCGCGCCCCTCGTTGATCTCAATGGTCATCGCGCGGGATACCACGTCGCGGCTGGCCAGATCTTTCGCGTTAGGCGCGTATTTCTCCATGAAGCGTTCACCATCCTTGTTGACCAGATAACCGCCCTCACCGCGCACCCCTTCTGTGATCAGCACCCCGGCGCCATACACGCCGGTCGGGTGGAACTGGAAGAACTCCATGTCCTCGAGCGGAATCCCCGCACGCGCCACCATGCCCAGCCCGTCACCGGTATTGATGTAGGCATTGGTGCTGGAATGAAAGATTCGTCCCGCGCCACCGGTCGCAAGCAAGGTAGCGCGCGCCTGGAATATCATCGTATCACCGGTTTCGATTTCCATTGCGGTCACGCCGAGCACGTCCCCGTCTTCGTCACGGATCAGGTCCAGTGCCATCCATTCGACGAAAAAATGCGTGTTGGCTTTTACATTCTGCTGGTACAGCGTGTGCAGCATGGCATGTCCGGTGCGATCAGCCGCCGCACAGGCGCGGTCAACCGGGGTCTTGCCGTATTCCTGCATGTGGCCGCCGAACGGGCGCTGATAGATCTTGCCGGCGTCAGTGCGGTCGAACGGCATGCCGAAATGTTCCAGTTCGTACACCACTTCCGGTGCGGCGCGGCACATGAACTCGATCGCGTCCTGGTCGCCGAGGTAGTCCGATCCTTTCACCGTGTCATACATGTGCCAGTGCCAGTTATCCTCCTTGATATTGCCCAGCGAGGCAGCGATGCCGCCCTGCGCCGCCACGGTATGGGAACGGGTCGGGAATACCTTGGACAAAACAGCCACCTTCAGCCCGGCATGCGCCAGTTGCAATGCCGCGCGCATCCCGGAACCGCCCGCGCCGACCACTACCACATCAAATGTTCTCTTAGCCACCGCCATTACATACCCCACAAGATTTCAACAGACCACATTGCATACAGCAGCAACGCCAGTATCACCAGCACATGAACCACCAATCGCGCGGCGGCAGAATTCACATAATCCATCACGATGTCGCGTATGCCGATCCAGGCGTGATAGAACAGACTCAACATGAACAACAACGTGAAGGTGCGCACTGCCAGGCTGGAGAACAGCGCGGTCCAAACGTCATAACCCAGGTAGGGCTGCATCAGCAGATAACCGGCGATTGCCAATATGTACAGCACCATCAGCACCGCAGTGATGCGCTGTATCAACCAATCGCGCAGTCCGTAGTGTGCTCCGACGACAACCCTGTTCACCATAGCTTCACTCCCAGGAATATTGTCAGCGCCAGACTAACCACCATCACCACCTTGCTGCTGTTGCGCGCCCGGGCAAGATTCCTCACCAGATGGAGGTCAACTGCGAGATAACGCAAGCCGGCGCAAAGATGATGAAGGAATGCCCACAACAAGCCCAGCAACACCAATTTTACCAATGGGTATGCAAGCACGGACATCAATTCGGTATAGGTTGCAATCGAGTTCAGACTGTACTGCAGCATCAGCAACAGTACCGGCAATGCAATGAACAGCAATAATCCACTGACGCGATGGAGTATGGATACGATACCGGGAAGCGGCAATTTGATTTTATGCAGCGCGAGGTGTTTTGGACGTTTTTTATTCATTGCAAATCTCGGGCATGCTTTAATTCGAATAACCGACATGCTACACCTTTGCGTGACGGGAGAAAATCAAAATAGCCCTTGCGCTGCTATTTTGACAGGTGAGGCTGCGCTAAAAATAGCCCGTAACACTCCGAACAGCAATATCCGCAAGACGCAAACACAATGAGGGTATTCCATTACCTGATCGGCTGCCGCCTGGACGGAAATGCAATTGCGCATTCTTCAACAGAAACCAAACCGGTTGCCATCCCGGATTCGCTACGCCGGAATGTTGATCCAATCGCGCCTGCAAGGAGTAACATGATGTAACGATCAGCGATGCAATGTTGTGCGATCAAACACACCACAGGGTGGATGGGGATAAATGATGACTGGGACGACGACCAACAACATGCTGTCTTTTCTGGATCCTGCAAAGCCACAGCCTTGGGCCAGCTTCATCGAGCAGATCGACCGCGTGGCGCCACACCTTGATAAACTCGGTTACTGGCTGGATACTTTAAAGCACCCGAAACGGGTGCTTTATGTCGGGATACCGATCCACCGCGATGACGGTACGCTGGCACATTTCGAGGGGTACCGGGTTCATCACAATCTTTCGCGCGGCCCCGGCAAAGGCGGCGTGCGCTTTCATCCCGGCGTGACCATGAATGAGGTCATGGCGCTATCGGGCTGGATGACCGTCAAATGTGCAGCCTTGAACTTGCCATTCGGGGGCGCAAAGGGGGGGGTCCGGGTGGATCCGGCAACGCTATCGCATGCGGAACTGGAACGGCTGACGCGCCGCTACACCTCTGAAATCGGGATTCTTATCGGCCCGAACAAGGATATTCCGGCTCCGGATGTCGGCACCAACGAACAAACCATGGCCTGGATGATGGATACCTATTCCGTCAATCAGGGTGCCACGGTGTCTGGTGTCGTCACAGGCAAGCCCATTAGTCTGGGTGGCAGCCTTGGGCGGCGCGAGGCGACCGGCCGCGGTGTGTTTGTCACGGCCAGAGAAGCCGGTTTGCGTCAAGGGATCGCAATCAAGGATGCACGCGTGGTGATACAGGGCTTCGGCAATGTCGGCTCGGTGGCGGCGCAATGTTTTGTTGCAGCCGGTGCGCGCATCGTGGCACTCCAGGACGCCAGTGGCAGTGTGGCCAATCCGGCGGGCATCGATGTCGATGCAGCTATCGCTTTGGTCAAAGCCGGCGGACAACTCGTCGAGATGCCCGGAGTTGAAGTGATCAGCGGGGATGATTTCTGGCTGGCGCCCAGCGAATACCTGATACCGGCAGCGCTACAGAGCCAGATCGATGCGGCGCTCGCGGAACAACTCGACACCAAAATCATCGTTGAGGGTGCCAATGGCCCCACACTTCCGGAAGCGGACGATGTACTCGCTGCACGCGGCATCACCGTGGTGCCGGATGTGATTGCCAACGCCGGCGGCGTAACGGTCAGCTATTTCGAATGGGTGCAGGATTTCTCGAACTTATTCTGGTCCGAGCAGGAAATCAATGACCGGCTGGAAAAAATAATGGCGGCCGCGTTCCATGCAGTGGCCGATCTGGCCGCGGAACGCAAAGTATCGCTGCGCACCGCCGCCTTCATCATCGCCTGCACCAGAGTATTGGCAGCACGCGACCGCCGCGGCCTGTATCCGTAAGCCGGGTTCTAGCAGGACCGGCGAAAAGCTGTTTTGCCGTTTTGCGACGCAGCCCGGCGCATGTGTCCCGGCTATAAGTTAGCCGGCCAACACCGATACTCACCAACCCGACTCGCGTTCCGGTGTCGCCGTGATCTTGTGTACACTCAGGTCGGTACCGTTGAATTCTTCTTCCGCAGTCAGGCGTATGCCAACAACCTTTTTCAGCACGCCGTACACCACCAGGCCGCCGACAAAAGCGATCGTCACACCGAGCAGGGTTCCGCACAGCTGTGACATGAAACTGACGCCGCCCCGACCACCGAGCGCCTTGAGCCCGAATATCCCTGCCGCTAACCCACCCCAGGCACCGCACAAACCGTGCAGCGGCCACACGCCCAGCACATCGTCGATCTTCCAGCGGTTCTGCGTCAGCGTAAACATCGACACAAACAGCACGCCCGCGACACCGCCGACAATCAATGCGCCGATCGGGTGCATCACATCGGAACCCGCGCAGATCGCCACCAGGCCGGCCAACGGGCCGTTATGCACGAAGCCGGGATCGTTCTTGCCCATCCACAGCGCGGCCAGCGTACCGCCCACCATTGCCATCAACGAATTTACCGCAACCAGCCCGCTGATGTTGTTGATGGTTTGTGCCGACATCACGTTGAAGCCGAACCACCCGACCGTCAGTATCCATGCACCCAGGGCAAGGAACGGGATACTGGAAGGAGGATGGGCCGAGATACGCCCTTCCTTGTTGTAGCGACCACGCCGCGCGCCGAGCAGCAGCACTGCCGCCAGCCCGATCCAGCCGCCCACCGCATGCACCACCACCGACCCGGCAAAATCATGGAACTCGGCACCAAATGTCGTTTTCAGCCATGCCTGTATCCCATAATGATGATTCCACGCAATGCCTTCAAAAAACGGATAAACGAAACCAACCAGCATGAAAGTCGCCACCATCTGCGGTTGGAATTTTGCGCGCTCGGCGATACCGCCGGAAACGATGGCCGGAATCGCGGCGGCAAAAGTCAGCAGGAAGAAAAATTTTACCAGTTCGTAGCCGCTCTTTTGCGCAAGCTGTTCCGCCCCGGTAAAAAAATTTGTGCCATAGGCAATCATATAACCGATAAAAAAGTACGCCAGCGTTGACATCGCGAAGTCGGTCAATATCTTGACCAGCGCGTTTACCTGGTTTTTCTTCCTGACCGTCCCGAGTTCAAGGAAAGCGAAACCGGCGTGCATTGCCAACACCATGATGGCGCCGAGCAAAATGAACAGCGTGTCATTACTGACTCTTAAATCTTCCACACTTCTCCCCTTTTCGCGTACCGCACGCGGTACGGATTTTGTATTTATTTAATTAATGCCCGTCACTCCCGAAGGAGTATTCAATCTTGCCAGCTGTTGAAATATTTTTCCAGCCAGAACAAGCCAACGATCGTTTTACTTTCGTTGATCTTGCCCTGCCGTATCCACTCGATCGCCTCCGGCAGCGGCAATTCGAATACTTCAAGAAACTCGCCATCATCAAGCTGGCGGCCCTGATGGGTCAACCCGCGCGCCAGAAAGTATTCCATGCGTTCGTCGGCGTAGCCGATGCACGGCCATGCCGTGGTCAGGTGTATCCATTCTTTCGCCACATATCCGGTCTCTTCCAGCAACTCGCGTTGGGCACACACCAGGATATCTTCGCCATGATCGATCTTGCCGGCGGGCAGCTCGATGAATTCGCGGTGCAGCGGATAGCGGTATTGCCGCTCCATGACCAGATTGCCGTTGTCCAGCATCGCCAGCACCGCCACTGCGCCGGGATGGGTGATGTATTCACGGCTGCTGACTGCGCCATCCGGCAGGCGCACTTTGTCCTTTAGCACCCGGATGAAATCACCGTCATACATCAATTCGGAATCCAGTTGCGTCTCTTTCAGATCCATTGCAATTCTCTTGTCAAAGTGCAGCAACCCTGTTTCATTCGCTGATTTTCCTGTCCGGTGGCAATCAGTTCTTTTTCACCACTTGCATCGCGGTCGCCACCATTCCGGCTATGTCGGCGGCGTTGCCTGGCAAAATCATGGTATTGCCCTGTTTGGCGATGTTGCCGAAGGCATCGACGAACCGTTCGGCCACCTTGAGATTGACGGCGACCAGGCCACCCTCGCTCTGGATCGCGTTGGCGACCACCTTGATCGATTCGGCGGTGGCATTGGCCACCAGCAGCAGCGCTTCGGCTTCCCCCTGGGCGTTGTTGATGGCGGCCTGTTTGGAACCCTCCGACTCGCGGATCGAGGCGGTCATCTTGCCTTCGGCGATGTTGATTTCCTCCTGCTTCTTGCCTTCGGATTGCGCGATCAGCGCGCGCTTTTCGCGCTCGGCGGTAATCTGCTTCTGCATTGAGGCGAGCACCTGCTGCGGCGGGGTAATGTCCTTGATCTCGTAACGCAGCACCTTCACGCCCCAGGTCGGGCTGGCTTCATCCAGCGCGAATACCACGGTGCGGTTGATCGCCTCGCGGTCTTCCAGCAACTTGTCGAGGTCGCGCTTGCCGCATTCCGAACGCAGCGCGGTTTGCGCCAGCATGGTGATCGCGGCGAGGTAGTTTGATGTGCCATAACTGGCGCGCGCCGCGTCGGTTACCTGGTAATACAACACGCCGTCCACCTGCACCTGGGTGTTGTCGCGGGTGATGCACACCTGAGGTTCGATATCAATCGGAAATTCGGTAAGACGATGGCGATAGGCGACGCGGTCCATGAACGGAATGACGATGTTAAGGCCGGGTTCCAGCGTCCTGTTGAACTTGCCGAATCGCTCGATAACCCATGCGTTCTGTTGCGGCACGATCTTGATCGTTTGAAATGCCAGAAATGCCGCAAAAACCACCAGTACAATTACGAATATATCCACGCCCTACTCCTGCTTGATGACTGATTAGTTGACGGTCTAAACCTACTCGATGATCAAGCGGCTGCCCAGGATTTCCTTGATCTGCCAGCTTTGCCGCGCCATATCCGCTGACGCCGTCCCGGCCAATTCCGCATCCCATTCCGCGCCGCGATAACTGACCCTTGCATGCCGCTCGTCCGACCAGCGTACTGCTTGAACGGTCTGCCCGATGTCATAGGCGTAATTGCCCTGCTCCAGTGCCGGTCCCTGGGCCTGCTTCCAGCGATATATTCCAGCCACGCTAACCGTACAGAGCAACGCTGCGATGGCGGCCTGACCGCCCCACGCCATACCCAGATAAGCCGACAATCCGGCAGCGGCCAGGCCGAACGCCACCGCAATCAGATAGAACGTACCGCTGTTTATCTCGGCAATCACCAGTACCACTGCCGCCAGCCACCAGATCCAATATACCTCCATCGATCCACCTCGTTATTTCCAGACGGCGCATTTTGCCATGTTTGGCGTAATTGTTCGGTACACAAATGAAAACTTGTACCTGTTGCCTATCTGAATATCGCGGTTCATGCGGCCGCGGCCCGGCGCAAATTCAACCGAACCAGACAATGGTCTATCCATTGCGCGGTCAGCTTTTCCTGCACCGAATTCTGCCGCAATCGTGCTTTCAGTCCGGGGAAATCAACGCGATCCAGCGGCTGGTCCTGGTTGAAACAGGAAAACACGTAGCTGGTCTTGCCGGTGTCCGGATCGATATGGGCTTGCAAACACTGCGCGCAAATCTCCTTCATCATGCACTGCATCGGAGAGTTTATCGAACCGATCGCAAAATGATGCGGCTTCAGGTAAGGTTGCAGCACCGCATGCCGCGCCGCGGCCACCGCCGCCATCATGCTGTCCGACCCGATCGCGATGATGCGGTCGGTGTCGGCGAACGGGATCTGCTGCATCCCGAGTTCGCCTTTCGCATAGGCAGCCATCGCCTCGACGATGTTGCCGACGAAGCTGTGATCCTGGGGACGTGAAGGCGCAAAACCGGGCTGATCGTCGCAGCACCAGATCACCACATCCGCGGCATTCTCGATTTCGGCAACCTTGTACCGGTCGATCAATTTTTTGTAACCGGCGAAATACAGCACTTTCGAACCGGCCGCGCGCAATGCCTGGCCTATCGAGAACAACACCGCATTTCCCAATCCACCACCCACCAGCATCACGGTCTCATCCGCGGGGATCTCGGTCGGCGTGCCGGTCGGCCCCATCAACACCACCGGCTCGCCGGGTTTGAGCATCGCGCACAGATCGGCGGAACCACCCATTTCCAGCACGATGGTCGAGATCAGCCCGCGCTGCGGATCGACCCAGGCGCCGGTCAACGCCAGGCCTTCCATCGCCAGATGGGTATCATCGATCTGCAGCGCATGGGCCTCGTAATTCTGCAGCCGGTAAAATTGCCCCGGTTGAAAACTCCGCGCGGCCAGCGGCGCCCTGATGACGACCTCGACGATATTCGGCGTCAGCCTTACGACTTCGTGGATGGTAGCGCGCAACTCATCATTGATCTGCGCAACAAACGCTGCATCCGATAAATTCGATGCCGGGCGCAAGCGATTCAGCACTGCACTGACCGAGGGATAGCCCTGCTTTGCGCCGCCCATCGCCTTGACCACGTTGCCAAAGAAGGAGGGATGCAGATCGCCGAAAAAACTGATGAAACGGCCATCGGATTGTTTTGATAACAACACCTGGGCGATCTTTGGTTTGGAGATGGCCGGTTCGGGACGCACCGGCGCACCGTCTTCGTCGCAAGCCTGAAAGTAGCGTCCATCGAGTTCGAAATGGGCCGGGTCTTCGCGTGCCAGCACGGTGTTCGGCTGGGTGCCGGCGGCAACCAGAATGGTGTGCGCCGCGACTTCGATCTCTGCACCCGAGCTCCACTCGCCCGCCTCGTTGCGCAATTGTTGCGACATCCGAATCGCACGCACCGCACCGAATATATCGACCTCGATCCGCGTCGGGTTGAGTGCCTCGGCAAAGTTGATACCTTCCTCGAGGGCCTTTTCCACCTCTTCATGGTTGAGCGTGTAAGAGGGACTGTCGATCAGTCGCTTGCGATAGGCGATCGTGACCCCGCCCCAGCTTTGCAGCAATTCCGCGATGCGCGGCTCGCGAATTTCTGCAGCCGCATTGCTGCGCTCGGATTCAATTGCCAGTGCATGACCGAGAAATTCGTCGGCAACCTGGCACTCCTCGGCAGTCCAACGCTGGCGGACCGCTTCCTCGCCTTTCTCGGCGACCAGGATACGATAGCGATGCATGAATTTTTCCACCTGCACCGGATAATAGGCCAGCGACTCGGTGGCGGTGTCGATCGCGGTGAGGCCGCCGCCGATTACCACGACCGGTAGGCGTATCTGCAGGTTCGCGATGGAATTCTGTTTTGCCGCGCCGGTCAATTGCAGCGCCATCAGGAAATCCGAAGCGGTGCGCACGCCGCGCGCCAGGCCGTTGGGAATATCCAGCACGGTGGGGCGGCCGGCACCATTGGCCAGCGCAATATGATCGAACCCGGTGGCAAATGCCGAATCCACGGTCAGCGTTCCGCCGAAACGCACGCCGCCGAACAACGCGAACTGGCTGCGCCGCTCCAGCACCAGGCGGATCAGCTTCAGGAAATTCTTGTCCCAGCGCACCGTGATGCCGTACTCGGCGACACCGCCGAACCCGGCCAGCACGCGGTCATCGAGCGATTCATACAACTCGGCTATGCCATGGACAGGAACAAATGCGGCGCGTTCTCCGCTGGCTGCCACACCGCCAATGTGCGCAGGCAGCGGTTCGATTTTCAAGCCGTCGATACCGACCACGGTATGCCCGTCATTGATCAGATGATGGGCGAGCGTGAAACCGGCGGGACCCATCCCGGCGATCAGCACACGGCGGCCGGTTGGCGCTTTCGGATAAGGCCGTTCCAGATGCAGTGGATTCCAGCGCGTCAACAGACTGTAGATTTCGAAGCCCCAGGGCAGTTCAAGCACATCCTTCAATGTGCGCGTCTCGGCCTGCGGGATGTCTACCGGCTGCTGTTTCTGGTAGATACAGGACTTCATGCAATCGTTGCAGATGCGATGCCCGGTGGCCGCGACCATGGGATTGTCGACCGCGATGATCGCCAGCGCGCCCAGTGCATGGCCCTCGGTCTTGAGCTTGTGGAACTCGGAGATCTTTTCCTCGAGCGGACAACCGGCCAGTTTGACGCCGAAAATATTTTTCTTGAACGCAGCCACACCGCCGTCGGCGGGCGGTTTTTCCCTGAGTCCATGAGAGCAGGAATCCTTGCCCTGCTCGTGGCACCAGATGCAGTAGTTGGCCTGATCAAGCGCACCGGCAAGATCGGTTCCGGCATCGGTCAGCGCAAAACCCTCGCGGCGACGCAGCCCATGTCCGCCACCCAGACGAAAGGCGTTGATACCATCCAGGTTGATTGTTTCCAGCGGAACCAGGTGTTCAAAATCAAGCTTGGCTGGCACCTTGAACAGGATACCGCCGTGATGGTGCTCGCGTCCGGCCGGGGTTTGCACCGCCCAGGCCGCGTACCGCGTGGCGAGTTGCAATTCTTCGGCGTGGGCCGTTTCATCTGCCAGCCATTTCCCAACTTGCCGGGCATAGGCAAGTTCGCTGAACGGCGTTCCGATACGGGCCGTCAATTCGGCTTCAAGCGCCAGGCCATCGATGGTTGCGGCTTCTTCCGGCTTCACCTTGGTCATCGCCCGGCGCTGCACGAACAGGCGTTTGCAACTGTACAACGGCGCCAGTTCATGATGGCGCTCGGCCAATGCCTGTACCTGGGTTTGAATGCCGAACAAGATCGCCAGAAAATCTTCCAGGTGGGGCGCCAGCGCGATCAACAGCTCCGATTGGACCTTGTTTGACAGTTCGCCCGGGTTTAGCCGGGTGGCATCGAGTTGTGCACGCAATCCCGGATTGCCTTCCCCGAGATATTCCCGGAAAGCCGCATCGATACGAATCAGTCCTTCACGTTCGTAAAGGTCGTTGAATGAGAATCCATAGGCGAGGTGCAGATTCTGATGGCGCGCGGGGTAAGGTTGAATAGTTTGCATGATTAAAAAGTTTTTGGATTTGCGCGTAATTGGTTGCCTGATTCCAGGCCATTAGGCCGTGGGGAATATCTAGTGGGTAAAATTACCCGGGCCGGGCGTACCACTGGAATGCCGGTCATTTAACCAGGAGGCAATCCCTGCGGTACCGTTCCGACCGTCTCCTGTTTCTATCCGGACTTGTAGAGCCCAGTTGTATTTCCGCCCTCTTTCTTGGAGTTATACATCGCCTGATCGGCCTTCTGCATCAATTCGTCGGCATTATTGCCATCTTCAGGGTAGATACTGACCCCGATGCTGCAATGGACGGTCAATTCGCGCCCATCGATCCGCATCGCAACCTGGAAAAAATCATGCAGCTTGCGCACCACAGTCATGGCCTGATGGGGATCGTTGATCGCGTCAAGTAAAATAACAAATTCATCGCCACCCAGGCGAGCCACTGTATCCGCTTCACGCACGGCAGATTTTAGCAGGTTTGCAGTGTTAACCAATACACTGTCTCCGGCCGCGTGACCCAGCGTGTCATTGATCTCCTTGAAACGGTCCAGATCGACAAACAGCACGGCAAGATGCTTGCCGGTACGCCGCGAACTGACAATGGCATGTTCCAGACGATCAAAAAACAGCCTGCGGTTGGGCAAACCGGTCAGCGCGTCGTGCCGGACCTGATGATCAAGCGCCTTTCGATGCTCGTCCAGCTCGGAAAGATGCGCCACGATTTGGGTCTGCATATCGTGAAAGCTGCGCGAAAGCAGGCCGAGCTCATCATTACGGGTTAGCGGCACCGTGCTGACGGCGTGATCTGTCGAGAATTTCCTGATCGCGTCGACCACGACGTTCAGCGGACCGGTGACGATGCGCGACACCAGCGCGGAAAGGACCAACGCAAGCGCGCTGAATGCCAGGATGATCTGCAAGGTGTCCCAGCCCAGCCTTGATGTTTCATGCGTGATGCTTGCGATCGGCTCGGACAACCCGAGAATCACGAAACGTTTGTCTATCGTGTCGCCAAACGGAAGACGGACAAAGGCTGCGACATGCCCATCCTGTTTCTGCGATTGATCGTAGACATGCGCCACGACATTCATCTTCTTGCCATGGATCAGCGACAACACCGGCTTGAAGGTATCCTGGATCAGGATGCGCTTGCCGCGATCAAAACCGAAGGTTTTGCTCGGATCGGGGTGTATCAGAAAATCGCCCGACTGGTTGCTGAGGTACAGATTATATGAATTCGGCAAATTGCTTTTTAACAGCTTGGCCAACCCGTTCAGATCGACATTGATTGCAATCAAACCGAGTCTTTTGCCATTTTGTGCAAAAACCGGCGTCGAAACCGTCACGGCCGGTTTGTCCCTTCCCGAATGCGCATCCTTTTCATGGTTAATGGCGATATCGGACAAATAGATATCCCCCTTGGCCAGTCGATAAGTGCCGACAACATATGGGTAGCCTCCCCGCCGCTTTAAATCGCTGCCCTGCACCCTTGTCAGCCTCTTGCCGTTACGATCGACACGGACCAGTTCCTGACCGCCCAGGTTAATGCCTATCAGGCGGATCTGAAAATATTCCGGGTGCGCGGACAGCATTGCAGCGAAGGTATCGGCCAGTATCTGTTTATCCTGTTCGCCAGTCTTCTTATCCCGAGAAAGAAACACATTGCGGGACAGGGGCAGGGCGGCCAGCAATTGCGCGTCTTCGGCGATCACATCAATGGTGATCTTCATGTTCCGGCCGACTACCTGAGTTGCTGTCAGCAGGTCGCGTTCTGCCGCCCGGGTCAGCATATTCCTGCTGGAGATGTAGAAGTAATAGCCGGTCAGGATAGTTGCCAGGATACCGAATGCGGCAAGCAAAATTCCGAGCTTGAAACCGATAGTTGGTTTCATATAATCAGAGAGTCTCATGGTCCTGGAAACATTACCTGGAGACAAGTTCAGGTGAAGAAGGCCAAGTCTGGCGATCCCTGCTGGACATATCCGGGCATGTCAATGAAGCCGCACCTGTCCGAATCGCCTGCTCGATATCCGACTTCAATGGTGTTGCCACGCTTGACCTCCGGTATTATTCTTTGTTAAACAATGAGTTCAGCGAACAATTATTGCGATTTTCCGAGCAGCGAAGAATTTTCTGGTAACAGACAAGCGCCCGGCCGCTCAGCAACTCGAGCAGAACCTGCACGGCATAGGCGGCGGGCCCAGGTGCAAACGAAACTTCATGGGCTGCAGACATTGGCAGACAAGCCGAGTAATTTGCATGACCGAAAATCACCCGCGCTGATTATACATCCCGTTGCAAATAGCCTACAGCATCTAAAATCTGCATACGCCAAGCCTGCCGGAAACAGCACCGACTTGTACAATATTGCGCTTTCAGCCCTTCACTATCACGCCTGGTTCTGCACCGTGCTGATTCGGGGTAGAATTGATCATCACCTCCTCGCAACACGTCCTGATGGGGATATTACGTATGAGTCGCAATACCTGGATGGTAGCCGCCATCAATGTGATATTTCTGTTTGGTTGCGCATCACAACATACAACCGAAACAATCAAACTGAAACATGGGCACACCCCGTCTGCTGCAAAGCCAGCTGTGCGACCGGTGATTTCAGCGGATGGCTTGATCAAAGGTGAAATCGTTGGCACGCCGGCCCCTGACAGCAAATTCTCCCGTCTGCAAATCGGCATGACACTGAAACAGGTGGTGCTACTGATCGGTCAGCCAAACCGTTCTGATAGCCGGATTACGGGCAAACAGTACCAGCCGTTCTATTTTGGCGGAGATACCCAGCGCACCGAGGCGTATTACAACGGCGAGGGACATTTGACCTTTTCCAATATTCAACCGGACAACAGCCCTGATACACTGATTCGCATCACGGTCAGTCCCGATATGGCCAGAAAACACTGATTCGATGATCAAGCAGCATCCAGTGTTTCCTGTTCCGGGTTGACAGGCGGTGCAGAAAAAAACTACATTTCCCCACTCTGGATTTCATCCATTCCAGCCTCAACAACAAATCGCAATTCGGGAGTCCACATGTCCAACATCGAATCTGTACTGAATGAGAAACGCGTTTTCGAGCCTTCAGCCGAATTCGTCAGCCAAGCAAATGTGTCGGGCATGCAGGCATATCGAGCGCTTTGTGCAACTGCCGAACAGGATTACCCGGGGTTCTGGGCCAATCTGGCACGCGAAACTTTGCAATGGAAAAAACCCTTCACCAAGTCCCTCGATGAAAGCAATGCGCCATTTTTCAAATGGTTCGAAGACGGGGAGTTGAATGTTTCCTACAACTGCCTGGACAAACATCTCGCCAAACAGCCTGAAAAGACCGCGATCATTTTCGAATCAGATGACGGCAAGGTAAGCAAGGTCAGTTACCGCGAATTGCACGGGCGCGTCTGTCAGTTCGCCAACGGCCTGAAATCGCGCGGCATCAAAAAAGGTGACCGCGTCATCATCTACATGCCGATGAGTATCGAAGCGGTGGTTGCAATGCAGGCCTGCGCCCGTATCGGCGCGATCCATTCGGTGGTGTTCGGCGGGTTCTCTGCAAAGAGCCTGCATGAGCGTATTACCGATGCGCAAGCTTGCGCGGTCATTACCGCCGATGCGCAAATGCGTGGCGGCAAACAGATGCCATTGAAACCCATCGTGGACGAAGCACTCTCCACCGGCGGATGTGAATCGGTACACAGCGTCATCGTTTATCGCCGCGCGGGAAACAATGTCGGGTGGAACGATGGGCTGGACGTCTGGTATCACGACCTGTTCAACTCCCAGCCCACCCACTGCGAACCCGAGTGGGTGGGCGCTGAACATCCGCTGTTCATCCTCTACACCTCCGGATCCACCGGCAAACCCAAAGGGGTGCAGCATTCCAGCGCCGGTTACCTGCTCGGCGCGATGCTGTCCATGAAATGGGTTTTTGACTACAAGGACAGTGACATATTCTGGTGCACCGCCGACGTGGGATGGGTCACCGGCCACACTTATGTGACATACGGTCCGCTGGCGATGGGCGCAACACAAGTGGTATTCGAGGGCATCCCGACCTATCCGGATGCCGGACGTTTTTGGAAGATGGTACAGGATCACAAGGTCACCACTTTCTACACCGCCCCGACTGCCATTCGTTCGCTGATCAAGCTCGGCGGGGATTTACCAAAACAATATGACCTGTCCAGCCTGCGCCTGCTCGGCACGGTTGGCGAACCGATCAATCCGGAAGCGTGGATGTGGTACTACAACACTGTCGGTCAGGCGCGTTGCCCGATCGTGGATACCTGGTGGCAGACTGAAACCGGCTGTCACATGATCGCACCGTTGCCCGGTGCAATGCCGATCAAGCCGGGTTCCTGCACCCTCCCCCTGCCCGGTATCATGGCCACCATCGTCAACGAGGCAGGTGATGAAGTACATGACCAGCATGGCGGTTTCCTCGTCATCACGCGTCCATTCCCCTCGCAAATCCGCACCATATGGGGCGACCCTGAACGCTACAAGAAATCCTACTTCCCCGAAGAAATGCGCGGCTACTATCTGGCCGGTGATTCTGCACACTGCGATGACGACGGATATTTCTGGATCATGGGACGCATCGACGATGTGCTCAAGGTGTCGGGCCATCGCCTGGGCACGATGGAAATCGAGTCCGCGCTGGTCGCAAACCCCCTGGTGGCTGAAGCCGCCGTGGTGGGTAAACCTCATGACATCAAGGGTGAAGCAATTGTCGCCTATGTCGTACTCAAGGGCTCGCGCCCGGTTGATGCGGCAAAGGCCAGGGAAACTGCCGAGGATCTGCGCAACTGGGTAAGCAAGACCATCGGCCCGATTGCCAAACCGGATGAAATCCGTTTCGGCGATAATCTGCCCAAGACCCGTTCCGGAAAAATTATGCGTCGCCTGCTCCGGGCAATCGCCAATGGCGAGGAAATCAGCCAGGATGTTTCAACGCTCGAAAATCCGGCCATATTGGATCAGCTCAAGAACCCCATTAAATAAATATGGCTCAACATCAACCGCCTTCCGTTACTGTCGCAGCTGGGCAAAAAAACAGCCTGTTTACCCTGCGACAGGCTGGGCGTGAAATTGAAAATCTGCCGGAAGTTCCGCCTGCCGAATTTGAATAACGGGTAAACACAGCGGTTCGATTCAAGAACAGGCTGATATGCATTCCCGACCTTTCATCCCCAGTTCACCGCCTTTTGTCATTTTAGCGTTATTTTTTATTGACCTATGTACAGATGTTAGACTAACATCACTGTAGGGGTTTACTTCAGGAAGGGTTCACGTGTTATTGATTCGATTGATTTTTTCCGCAATTCTCTGCATCTCTGCGGCAGCCATGCCGGCGTATGCTCACGCAGCCGAAGATATTTTGGCCGGGCAGCCTGATGAAAAGATCGCGCTTAACAGTCCAGTCACGCCTGTAACCCTTGATAGTCCGGCAAGCGAAGAAACTGCCCCGCAGTGGCTCCCATCGGGGCGTGATATCAAAATTGAGCTCATCCCAAAAGCTCCACCCAGAGCACAGGATTTATGGGTGCGAATACGCGGCGGTTTTGCCATGCGTGATCGTGACATCAATTCCAGGCTGATCGCAAGGCATGAGAAATGGTACGTCGACCATCCTGAATATTTTGCGCGTATGGTCGATCGTGCCCGCCTCTACCTGTATTACATCACCGAGGAAGTGGAACGGCGAGGCATGCCCAGCGAGATCGCGCTATTGCCCATGGTCGAAAGCGCATTCAATCCGGGGGCTTATTCAACCAGTCGCGCTTCCGGCATATGGCAATTCATACCTTCCACCGGCAAAAAATTCGGGATGCAACAGAACTGGTGGTATGACGGTCGCCGGGATGTGATCAGCGCGACCAATGGTGCACTCGATTACCTGCAAAATCTCCACAGCATGTTCGGTGATTGGCAATTGGCCCTGGCTGCCTACAATTGCGGCGAAGGCGCGGTTCTAAGAGCCCAGGCACACAACCGCAGACGCGGCTTGCCTACCGATTATGCCCACCTGAGGCTGCTCAGGGAAACGCGCAATTACGTGCCAAAATTGATGGCCATAAAGCACATCATTGCCGATCCCGCAAAATTTGGGCTCGCGTTGCAGGATATTCCCAACCGGCCCTATTTTGCCGCTATTACCACATCCGAACACATCGACGTAAAACTTGCTGCCCAGCTTGCCGGCATCACCGATGACGAATTTGCCGCGCTCAATCCCGCACACAACCGTCCGGTCATACTGCAGGACAACAACGATTATATTTTGTTGCCAATCGACAAAATTGCAACCTTCAGAACCAACCTGGAAAACTATGACAAGCCACTGGTTAGCTGGCAATCATATAAACCAAAAAAGGGCGAGCGTCTTGACAAACTTGCACCGCGCTTCGGCCTGTCGTTGGCCAGCCTGAAGTCCGTAAATGGCCTTTCCCGGCACGGCAACATCAGTACCGGACAAACCCTTTTGGTTCCGCTGAACGGTGAAGAATCCTCAACCGAGTTCGAAGCCTTTAACATGCATCTTGTGCCTACCTACAACCCCACAAGAGTTAAAGTACGCCCGGGGGACACACTGGGTGGCCTGGCGCGCCGTTATCATGTCACCATCGCCAAGTTGAAACGATGGAACCGCAGCTCATTGAGAATCATCAGGATAGGCCAAACTTTGGTTGTCTCGCAGGACGGTTTAAGCCCGCATTACAGCCGACACAGAAGAACATATAGAAGATCCAGGAATCGCGCACCCGAAGTCGCACAAAGCGGGAATGGGTCTTCAAGTGATGCTTCACAAGGTATCTAGTTTGGTTCGCGACGGCAATTTATCCGGCATGGAAATAAAATAGCGGTATCCTTTCCACACCCGCCACACTCCCCACATCAGAGCCGCCAGGCTGCTACGGCGCATCAGAATAACAGCCGTAACGCCGGCAACCAGCAAAGGGTGGCGCCGTAAAAATAACACTGCCGCCACGCCATGGTCCGCCATGGCCAACCGTGCGTCCCACTCCGCTGCAACATCAGCCAACTGCTCACGCTGCCTGGCAATTCTTGCCAACAACTCGCTCCTGCGCTGCCCAAGCTCAATCAGCCTTTCATTCATGGCCAGCGCCCAAATGTGTCCTGTCTTCGGCCAACTCCGCCAGGGTGGCAGAAAACAACTTTGGCTTGGACTGCGCCTTGCTACGCAATAGCACAGCCATTAGCGTGCCCGACAAAAAGAAAAGGACACACAGCCCGCCCAGTACCGCGAGGCGATGATCGTCCCAGAACAGCACCGTGACAAATACCGTGAACAACAGCAAAGCCATGCCAAAACAAAACAGTGCCAGCAAAGTGAGAAAGAACATTTGCGTCAGGCGCAAGCGCTCTTCCTGCAACTCATTCGCGAGCAGTTCCAGTCTCGTCGATACGATGGAAATCAGCGTCGAAGCCAGTCGCTTGACGGACTCCAACAAACCGGAACTCTGCCCAGTCATGACCTAACGGCCGCGTCCAATTAACATACCGATAATAACGCCGACGCTGGCTCCCACACCGATGGCCGTCCATGGATTATCGTGCACGTACTCGTCAGTTACCTTGGCGGCATGCTTGCTTTTCTCAATCATTGCAAGCTCCGCCTCATTGAGACGCGCCTTCGACGTAACCAGATGCTCCTGGATACGCTCGCGTGCCACCGCCACTTTTTCTCCCGCTTGACCGGCTGTTGTGCGCAATAACTCCTCTGCATCAGCCACTACCGCGCGAAAATCCTGGATAAGTTTTTCTTTGCCGACTTCGCTTTCTGCTGCCAATTTTGTGCTCATGATTCACTCCTTAATTATTAGAAACTCGTGATCAAACCGCTTAAATCCCCACTCATTACCGGAGAACGTTTAGTCTTTGTAAACCCAAACAACCCTCCCGTCAACCCGGGTTATCGCCATACAAATAGCAATGTACGCTGTGTGTCGGCGAGTGACTTGTCAGCGGCGGATAACTCCTGCGGCATTGCTCCGAGGCATGCGCGCAACGCGGTGCAAAATGGCATCCCTGCGGCGGGTTGGCCGGTGACGGCAAGTCCCCTTCCAGCCTGATTCGTTCTCTTTTTGCACCGTCTATGCGCGGGACGGCAGACAGCAGCGCCCGGGTATAGGGATGTTTGGGTGAACGCAAAACTTCCGCTGCGGTGCCGCGTTCCACGATACGCCCGAGATACATCACGCACACCTCATTGGCGAGATACTCAACCACGGCAAGATTGTGAGTAATGAACAAATAACTAAGTTCAAATTCTTGTTGCAACGACTTCAGCAAGTTCAGAATTTGCGCCTGCACCGACACATCCAGCGCGCTGGTTGGTTCATCGCAGATCAACAACTGCGGCGAAACGGCAAGCGCGCGCGCGATGGCGATCCGCTGCCGCTGGCCGCCTGAAAATTCATGCGGATAACGCCACTTGGAATCGCGCGCAAGACCGACCTGGCCGAGCAAAGTATCGATGTGTGCCTGGCGTGCTGCACTGTTGCTTTCGATGTTGAGCGCGGTCATGCCTTCCTCGAGGATTTCGGCAACGCGCATTTTCGGGTTCAGCGAAGCATAGGGATCCTGGAATACCATCTGCATCGAGGCACGTTGTTGGCGGCTAACTGATCCAGTCGATTCACGCCCGGCAAACTGCACGCTGCCGGAAATAGCAGGGATCAGCTGCAGCAGCGCCTTGGCCAGTGTTGTCTTGCCGCAGCCGGATTCGCCCACCAGTGCCAGGGTACGTCCCTGCGGGATATCCAGGGACACCCCGTCCACCGCTTTCACCTGTCCGACCACACGCTGCAAAATGCCTTTGCGTATCGGGAAATGCACCTTAAGGTCGGAGACATGCAGGAGCGAGGAGCCCGGTTCAGGGTACCCGTCAGGTTTGGCATCATCATGAGGCACGGAAAGCCGAACCTCATCCTCTTGCACCTTGTTTCTTGCCCCTTGTGCCTGATAAAGATGACACCTTACCCCGCGCCCGTCTTCGAGCACGGTCCAGTCCGGCGTTATTTCGTGGCACACAGACCAAGCCTTGTCGCAGCGTGCGGCAAAGCGGCAGCCCTGCGTGACGCTGCCCAGCGGCGGTACGCTGCCGGGTATGGCTGCCAATGACTGGTTGCGGTGTGCCGTATCGGGAAGTGCGGCGAACAGTTTCTGTGTGTACGGATGCAGCGGCTGGTCGAACAAGCGGGTGCGGCTTGCCTGCTCGACAATTTGACCCGCATACATGACGCCAACATGATGTGCCATTTCCGCCACGACACCGAGATCATGGGTGATGAGCAACAATGCCATGCCGCTGGCAGCCTGTGTGTCGCGCAACAACTGCAAGACCTGCGCCTGTATCGTGACATCCAGCGCGGTGGTCGGTTCATCGGCAATCAGCAATTTTGGCTGCCCTGCCAGCGCCATTGCAATCATCACGCGCTGTTTCATGCCGCCGGAAAGCTGGAACGGGTATTCTGCCGCGCGCCGCGCAGCATCGGGGATTCCGACCTGATCCAGCAATTCCACGCAACGGATCCGTGCCGCATTGCCGCGCATACCTTTATGCAACTCCAATATTTCGCCGATCTGCTGGCCAACCGTCATCACCGGATTCAGGCTCAGTCCCGGCTCCTGGAAAATCATTGCCATCTTGCCGCCGCGCAGGTCGCGCATTTCGCGCTCGCGCAAGTCAAACAATTCAATGCCGTCCAGCTGCGCCGCACTGCCCTCATTGACCACCCCGTCCGGCAACAACCGCAACAGCGACAGCGCGGTCATGGATTTCCCGCAGCCCGATTCCCCGACCAGCACAAACGTTTCGCCCGACCTGATACTGAATGAAATATCGTCGACGATTCGCGCGCCATTTCGCAGCCGCGTGACCATGCCTGAAACACGAAGAATATCGCCCGTCACACCGCCACCTCATTAAATATATATACAACTCCAGGTGTGGCGGTTTCAGTGGCCGGCGGCATTACCCGCAGTGTCAACTCCACAAGCGATTTATCGCTTAGTGGATTGCCTGACTTTGTTACCGACGCTGCGCGCACCGTGCTCATGCCGCCTCCCCGCTACGGTTCAGGCGCGGATCGAATGCATCGCGCACCGCGTCGGCAAATAGATTGGCGGACAGCACCAGTACCAGCATGAAGCCAAAGGCAGAGGCCAGCGACCACCACACCATCGGATCGCGCCCCATCTCCTGCCGCGCCGCGTTGATCATCGTGCCGAAGCTGATCATCGAAGGATCAACACCCACACCGATGTAGGACAATACCGCCTCGGCCAGCACCAGCCCGCTGAAATCCATCACCAGCGAAATCAGCACGATGTGCATCACGTTCGGCATGATATGCCGCGTCAAAATACGGAACGGCGACACACCGAAAGCCTGCGCCGCCTGGATGTATTCCATTTCGCGCAACTTGAGGGTCTCGCCGCGCAACAGGCGGCACAGACTGGTCCAGCTGGTCACGCCGAGGATCAGGCACAGAAACACCAGCCGCAGATCCGCGCGCGACGCTGATGTGGCAAACCATTGCGGATGCATATCGATCGTCACCTGCATCATCAGAACCGCAGCAGCAATCAGCAGCACGCTGGGTATGGAACTCAGCACCGTATAAACATACTGAATCACATCGTCCACCCAGCCGCGCAGATATCCGGCAGCAATACCCAGAAACAAGGCCAGCGGCAGGGTAACCAGCGTGGTGACGGTGCCGATGATCAATCCGGTGCGGATGCTTTTCAGCGACAGGTACAGCACATCCTGACCAACCTTGTCGGTACCGAGCACGTGATATGCAGTAGCAAGATTCATGGTCGCGCCGATCAGCACCGAAAGGATGAGCGTGGTGACCAGCAGTGAGCGCCACGGCCAGCCGCGCCGCGCAAGCCAGCGTCTGCTGCCCATTGCAATCAGCAACCCCAACGCCAATCCAGACAATGCCCCCGTCAATCCACGCTTGACTACATCACTAGCACGCTGACGGACATCCGTCAGGCTGGCGCCGCCGTAACGCAAGCGCGGATATTCGCGCAGCACGCGGCCGCTTGCATCCATGACGCTTTCCTTGGCATACAGCGTGACAGCCAGCGGCGCGGAATAGGTTTTCTCGGTATGCGTGCGCAGCGGCGTAACCAGCTTGTCGAACAGGCTCAACACTTCAGGCGAGTAGACCGTTGCTCCATTATCCTTACCCGGAATTGCAGCCCGGTAGTGCAGGGTATCCAGAAGCCCGACCAGTACAAACAGCGACAGCACCAGCAGCGAAACCATCGCGGTGGGATTACGTGCAACGCGCCGCCATGGCAACAACAGATGCTCCCGCTGACGCACATACCAGACGCAGGCGATGCCCGCCGCCAGCAGCAAAAACACCAACGCATCACTCAACAGAATAACCGGCATGAAACTCATGACAGCCGCACCCGGGGATCCACCATGGTGTAGGAAATATCGGTAAGAATCAGCCCCACGATGTATAGCAGCGAACCGAGAAAAACCATCGCTCGCACCACACCGAAATCCTGTGCATTGATCGCATCAATGGTATAGCTGCCCAGCCCGGGTATGCCGAAGAACGACTCGGTGAGCAGGCTGCCCATGAACAGCAGCGGGATGACCACCACCACGCCGGTCAGTATCGGGATCATCGCGTTTTTGAGAACGTGCGTGAACAGCACCCGCAGCTCAGATAGACCCTTGGCACGCGCGGTGCGCACATAGTCTTTGCCGATTTCCTCCAGGAAAATGGTGCGATACCAGCGGCTGCTGGCGCCGACACTGCCTGCGATGCCGATCGCGATCGGCAGCACCACAAACTTGAAGCTGTCCAGCCCACCCGCATAGCCGGAGATCGGCACCAGATGCCAAAGTTTGCTCACCACGAACTGTCCGCCGATGATGTAGAACAAACCGGAAATCGACATCAGCAGCACGCACAACGCCACGCCGGCCATATCCAGCGCGGTGGCACGAAACAGTGTCATCAACAGCGCAAAGGTGATGTACACCACCAGGCCGACCAGGAAGGTCGGCAGCGCAATCGCAAGGCTCGGCCACATGCGCGTAGCAATCTCGTGACTGATGTCTCGACCATCATCCGAGTAACCGAAATCGAGCACGAACATGCTGGCGGACTTTTGCCAGAAAATCGTGTCGGTTATTTGCTCGATACCGGCGACTGCCCGGTTCAGAAACAACGGCTTGTCATAACCATGCTGGTGTTTCCATTGCTCGATCGCATCCGGCGTGACGCGCTTGACCCCAAGCTGCATACGCGCCATGTCATCAGGCGTGTTGACCACAAAAAATAGCGCGAAGGTCAGCAGATTAACCCCGACAAGAATTGGCAGGGCATACAGAATGCGGCGGATCAGGTAGGCGATCATTTAAAGAGGTATGGATAAGTGATAGGTTGGCGCTTCATCATTGATTCTCATGCCGGACAACTGCACCAGGCTCGCGCAGGAGCTCGCTCCGGGGCAATACCGCCTGGCTGCGGCGCTTCCCAGCCCATCCCGACATGGCAAAATTCCGCATGCATTCCCTAGGCAAGCCTGAAACGGTCATTACAAACCGGGCCCCCGGCAGATTATATTTCCTGACTGTATCAATCGGCTATTTGCATATTTTTTGTTACCCGGGCACATTTTTTCTGGACATTAAGCTATCATTGGGCAAGCGCGGGCATTAATCTGGCCTGGGCAGACATTTTATTCGAAAGGTTATTCATGGATTCCAAAGTTCGCTTGCTTGTTATATCGGTAATCATCGCTGTGGTCTTGTGGTTGCTGGGTGGATTTGTGTTCGGTCATGCACTTGGAATGATTTGCGTATTCTTAAGTATCGTCGTTGTAGGATTGGCCGCCGGCAATCTGATGAACACGCCCGAGCCTTCACAGGAAAAGAAATAACCGTATCCGGCTCACTGGCCGACTGATCGCCACCGCAAGGTGGCGAGTTTTTTGGTGCACGCAGAAAGTACCAGACCGTGATGTTTCCGGAATTTTGCGAGCGTATCCCATCGGCAATGGATTCCCGTTCGCCTCTTTCAATTACAGCTGTCGATTCCCCACCCATGAACAAATTCCTGCCCTATCCATTATTTGTGCTTTTTTCCATAATCGCCTTCAACATCACCGCTTTCTCGGTGCTGTTGCAAATGAACCTGCTGTTCTTCAATGCGACTGTCTTCAAGGTCATTGCATGGATCTTCACCGTGAGTGCCTGGACCATCGTTTACTTTTTCCGCAACAAATAAGACATCCCTTGCGGCCGTTCAATGCCGCCAGAGATAACGGTACAATCCCGGACGGTTTTTGCCGGATGCCAATACTTGCCTTGGTGGCAAAGCTCATTTTGCCTCCTCGCGTTGACGCAGCATCCCCCACAGCCAGACAGCAAACAACAGCGCCGCGCCGGCAACCAGCCACAGCGGCCACAGCACCGGCTGATTCCATTTGCGGCGCAGCTCATCGCGCAGCTTGGTGTCCACTCTCCAATATTTAATCTTGTTGTTGGCCATTACGTTTGCTTTGACATTGCTCAACCAGCTTTGCTGCAACACATAATCTTTTGGATGGTATCCCCACAACCACGGCGAGTCATGTTGCAGGATTTCCAGCATGCGATCGATGATTGCCTGGCGGGCCGGACTGTCTTCCATGTTTTTCATCTGTTCGAACAGCCTGTCGTATTCCGGGTTGCTGTAATTCGCGGCGTTCTCGCCCCCCTTGCCCACCTTGGCCTGTGCACTGGTCAGCAGGAACAGAAAATTTTCCGGGTCGGGGTAATCGGCATTCCAGCCCCAATAGAACATCTGTGTATCGCCCTTGCGTATCTTGTCCTGGAAGCGGTTGTAGTCGGTGCTGCGTGCTACCAACTGCACATTGATCTTGGCAAACTGTTTGCGCATCCAGTCGATCCGTGCATTATCCCCCGCACCGCCCGCCGTGGTATCCAGATAGATCACCAGCGGCTGCCCGGTTTTCGCATCCACGCCGTCAGGGTACCCCGCTTCGGCCAGCAACTGCCTGGCCGTCTCGATCGACTTTCGTTTCGGCGCGCCATCTACCCAGTCATATACATAGTGGTCGATGCCCGCCTCTCCCGCGCGGTAACCGAAGATACCCGGCGGGATCGGCGATTGAGCCGGAATACCGCGGCCGTTGGCAAAAATTGATATGAATTCATCGTAATCCACCGCAATCGATATCGCCTGCCGCAGTTTGCGCGCCCGTTCGCTATTGCCGCCGACCACCGGATCGAGCCAGTTGAATCCGGTATACATGGTCGATGTTGCCACTGCAGTAGTCAGCTTGATACCCTGCGCCTTCATCGCGTCGGTCACCGTTGCTGCTCCGCCGACATTCACCTGTACTGCCTGGTCGAAACTGTCCGAACTGATGCCGGAGGCATCGTAATATCCCTGCAGAAACTTGTTCCAGTAAGGTATGGTTTCCTTTTCCAGTGTGAACACGATCTCATCGATAAACGGCAAACGCTTGCCTGCATCCCTGAGCAACCCGGCTGCCGCATCACCCGGCTCACCTTCGGTCGGATAGGTCTCGCTGTCATAGTACGGATTGCGTGTCATCACCATGCGCTGGTTGGGATTGTTCTCCGACAGGTAATACGGCCCGCTGCCCACCGGCCACCAGTCCAGGGTCAGGTTGCGTTCGCGCATGCCCTTTTGCGCATAAAACCGCTCGGCCTCGGGGGGCATCGGCGCGAAAAAAGGCATCGCCAGCCAGTAGTCGAATTGGGGGTATTTCCCGTATACCTCGATACGATAGGTGTGGTCGTCAACAACCTGCACGCCCTTCAGCGGATACTTGTTCAGGTCGAGAAATGCGTCGGGATGCTGCTTCAACGCCTGCTGGAGTGTAACGGCATATGCTTTCAGGCCGACGATATGCTCGCTCATCACCCCGAAAATCGGCACTTGCAATTGCGGATCGGCAAGCCGTTTGATCTGGTAGGCATAATCCGCAGCCGTGACGGTGCGTGTCCCGCTGTGCGGAAAATCACCCGGGGCGTAAATACCACGCAGATCATCCGGTGTGAGATGGTCGTACTCCAGTTTGCCCTGCGCATCGCGTGCAAAGGCCGGGTGGGGCTGATAGCGCATGCCGGGCTTGATATGTATTTCGTAAACACTGAAAGCGATCTTGTTCGCGGGTGCATTGTCCGGCAGCGGCCGGTGCTGTCTGTCCAGATAACGCACCGTCGGCATCGCGCTGGCCGCCAGCGGCACCAGCTGGTAAGGACGTTTCAGGTAATGGTACTGCAGCGGCGGAGCATAAATCTGCGCCAGAAAAACATACTCGTTTTCGCTGTAAGCCTGGGCCGGATCGAGATGTTTCGGTCGTTCGGTGAACGCTGAGTAAAAAATCGACTTGCCCTGCTCCGAAGCCGGATAGGGATCGTTCCACAAGCCGCCATGGCAGGCAGAAAGCAGTACAACCATCATGAATACCGGCAGGATTCTCATGGCAGCAAGTTTAGCGGAATAGCGCCACCGCGTCATGGCCATGGTTGACATCGCGCGGACATTGAACAACACTGTAAGCGAAAATTTTCAACACCCCACTACAAACAAAAATCACCATGAATCCGGACTGGCAAGATTTCCTCACCCGACGCGGCGCAACCTTGGCCGCCGGCATCGTACAAGATTTTGGCGACAGCGCCGCCGAATTGAAAGCAACCGGGCAGGGCACGATAAGCTGCGTTTTGAGCCAGTTTGGGACGCTGCGTGTGTCCGGCGATGACGCCCTGTCCTTCCTGCAAAATCTGTTGAGCAACGATATCCGCGAAGTCAGCACCACCCGCGCCCAGATCAGCAGCTTCAACAACGCCAAGGGACGGATTCTGGCGACCATGCTCATCTGGCACGACGGCGGCGGCTATCTGTTGCAGTTGCCGCGCGCGCTGTGCGAACCGATACGCAAGAAGCTCGGCATGTACGTGCTGCGCGCTAAAGTCAAAATCACCGATGCCGGCGATGAAATCATTTCGCTGGGACTGTCCGGCACGGATGCGCAGGAGATTTTGCACGCTCGATTCGGCGAACTGCCAAAGCTGCCGCTCGGCGCCAAAGACACCACACCGGGCAATGTGATCAGAATCGGCGAAACGCGCTTCCAGATCAACACCACCATGGTCCACGCTGCCGCGCTATGGACGGTGCTCGGCCAACGCGCACAACCGGTCGGCAGCGCATGCTGGGACTGGCTCAATATTCGTTCAGGCATACCGGTGATACTGCCGCAAACCCAGGAGCAGTTCGTTGCCCAGATGGTGAACCTCGAACTTCTCGGCGGCGTGAATTTCAACAAGGGCTGCTATCCGGGGCAGGAAATTGTTGCGCGCATGCAATATCTCGGCAAACTGAAGCGCCGCATGTATCTTGCACATATCGATGGCAGCAACACTCCCCAGGCAGGCGATGAATTGTTCTGCCCCGACATGGAAGGCCAGGCCAGCGGCATGATCGTCAACGCAGCCCGCGCGCCAAACGGGGGGCATGACGTATTGGCAACGGTGCAGATTTCCAGCCGTGAAACGCAAACCGTACACTGGCTGTCATTGCGGGGCGAGCCTTTGAAATTCATTCCGCTGCCCTATCCGCTGCCCGAAGCTTGATTGCCGCTTTCAGCCAGGCTATCGATTCAGATCTGGCATTCACAATCTTGCTCCCATGAACAGGGACTGACACAACTGCCGCACATTCGCATTGCCAAATTTTCTGCCGTGAAGGCACCATACACAAACGGGAAAATTGGTAAACCTTATCGGCCAACGGCTCAACTATTTCCAATCAATTCGACTCTCATGTTGCCATCCATCGAACTACGTCTTTGCACCGAAATTTCCGCCAAACCAGCCCAGGTCTCAGCCGCCATTGCCCTGCTCGACGGGGGTGCGACTGTCCCGTTCATATCCCGCTACCGCAAGGAAGCGACGGGGGGACTGGATGATGTGCAACTGCGTCTGCTTGAAGAGCGCCTGCGCTACCTGCGCGAACTGGAGGAGCGGCGCACCGCGATCATCACCTCTATCAACGAGCAGGGCAAGATGACTCCGGAACTGCTGAGCGCCATCGGCATGGCCGAAGACAAGACCCGGCTGGAAGACCTGTACCTGCCTTACAAACCCAAACGCCGCACCAAGTCGCAGATCGCGCTGGAAGCCGGGCTGTTGCAGCTGGCCGATGCGCTGCTGGCCGACCCGATGCTCAACCCCGAGGAGGAAGCCGGCAAATACCTCAAGCCCGCCTTCACCTCGGAACAGGGAGACAATCCCGGCGTGCCCGATACCAAGGCGGCACTGGAAGGCGCGCGCTATATCCTGATGGATCGATTCGCCGAGGACGCGGAACTGCTGCAGGATCTGCGCGAATATCTGCAGGCGCACGGCGTGGTCGAGTCCAAAGTGATCGAGGGGAAGGAAGAGGCGGCGGCAAAGTACACCGATTATTTCGCCTATGACGAAGCGATCGGCACGATCCCGTCGCACCGCGCGCTGGCGCTGTTCCGCGGCCGCCGCGAGGAGATGCTCAGCATCACCCTGCGGCTCGACAGCGAGGCGGAAAAACCGAAATGGGACGCACCCCACAACTACTGCGAGGCGCGTATCGCGCAGCGCTTCGGCATCGTCAACCGCGGCCGCCCCGCCGATCGTTGGCTGGGGGATACGGCGCGCTGGACCTGGCGCGTGAAGAGTTTCCTGCACCTGGAGAGCGAGCTGATGGGCGCGCTGCGCGAGCGCGCCGAGACCGAGGCGATCAGGGTATTCGCGCGCAACCTGAAGGACCTGCTGCTCGCCGCACCGGCCGGGCCGCGCGCCACGATGGGCCTCGATCCCGGCATGCGCACCGGGGTGAAGGTCGCCGTGGTGGATGCCACCGGCAAGGTGGTGGACACCGCCGTCATCTACCCGCACCAGCCGAAGAACGACTGGGACGGTTCGCTGCACCTCTTGGCCAAGCTCGCCGAAAAGCACCGGGTGGCGCTGATCTCCATCGGCAATGGCACGGGCTCGCGCGAGACCGACAAGCTTGCACAGGAACTGATCGCCATGCGCCCGGAACTGAAGCTCACCAAGATCGTGGTGTCGGAAGCCGGCGCATCGGTGTATTCCGCCTCCGAGTTCGCCTCGCGCGAGTTGCCCGACATGGACGTGTCGCTGCGCGGCGCGGTGTCCATCGCCCGCCGCCTGCAGGACCCGCTGGCCGAGCTGGTGAAGATCGATCCCAAGTCCATCGGCGTCGGCCAGTACCAGCACGATGTCGGACAATTCCAGCTGGCGCGCTCGCTGGATGCGGTGGTCGAGGATTGCGTGAATGCAGTTGGGGTGGACGTCAACACCGCCTCGGCGCCGCTGCTGGCGCGGGTGTCCGGCCTCTCCGCCAGCGTGGCGCAAAGCATCGTCTCCTACCGCGACACGCACGGCATGTTTGCCGCGCGCGCCAACCTGAAGGATGTGCCGCGCCTCGGGGACAAGACCTTCGAGCAGGCGGCCGGCTTCCTGCGCGTCATGGGCGGCGACAATCCGCTCGACGCCTCGGCGGTGCATCCGGAATCCTACCCGTTGGTGAGAAAAATACTCGCCGACATCAACAAGAACATCAAGGAAGTGATCGGCGACAGCAAGCTGCTCAAATCGCTCAACCCGGGCAAGTATGCCGACGAACAATTCGGCGTGCCGACCATCAGCGACATCCTGAGCGAACTGGAGAAGCCGGGGCGTGACCCGCGTCCGGAATTCACCACAGCCACTTTCAGGGAAGGCGTGGAGCAACTGAAAGACCTGAAGCCGGACATGATCCTCGAAGGCGTGGTAACCAACGTCGCGGCGTTCGGCGCCTTTGTGGACATCGGCGTGCACCAGGACGGGCTGGTGCATATCTCGGCGCTCTCCAACACCTTCGTCAAGGACCCGCACACGGTAGTCAAGGCCGGACAGGTGG
>Ga0307376_10001081_pt1 | contig 30780 bp, 78 predicted proteins | sample TR2MG_FD_202536 | JGI IMG/M metagenome (GOLD analysis project Ga0307376, IMG submission 202536) | Soil microbial communities from Risofladan, Vaasa, Finland - TR-2 | ecosystem: Environmental > Terrestrial > Soil > Coastal area > Acid sulfate soil | place: Finland: Risofladan, Vaasa | collected...
ACAATTTCCCAGACAACTCATCCAATATCGCAAGGAGTTCATCCCGCGTAAGGTTCCCATTCTCAACCATTCTCAACATCAATTCTATCCTGTTATCGACCATATTACATCACCGTTATGGTAATACACGCTATTGTACTTAAAGCTTTCTATGTGCTCTCGAACCTTTATTTTTTTTGAAAACTCAAAACCTAAAAAAGACGGGCCTGTTGTAGAATAACATCGGAAGCGTCGTACCTGCCGCTCTCGCCTCTGGGATACTCCAATATATCCCAACGCAATTCTTGTAACATCCGTCGCTTGAATCCACCACTACCTATGAATTTGACATACCTAAACTTCGGCGTAGTCTTAATTGATTTTACAATGTGCCCCATTTCACGAAGAACGCCGACACTACTTGTACCAAAACGGTTATTCACATTTTTCCGATGCATTTCTTCCCCGTCTACATACAATATAGGTTCTGCGTGAGATAATCCAGTATAATACCACGAAAGAGCTTGATATATCTTACCATAGTGATTGTGGAATGAATCTGCATAAGATATAAGTATTTTAGGCGTTTCTATCAGTTTTAATGTCTTTGAGACAAAATGACTTGTCAGATTTGGTTCGTGACCATCTCGAACAATCAAGCGGTTCAATTCTAATACGTAATGACAATAATCTTCACCACACACGCTTTTACAGAGATTCGGAGAAGCTGGCATTCCGTAAGTACACACTCCTTCTAATAATTCGTTTTGGTTGAAAAGACCCAATGCATACATCACATGTGGTATTCTTTTTGCGTAGTGTCGTTTCAATAACCACGGAGCATAATCAGTTTTCCCAATGTGTTTTACACTGTATTCTGTTTTCACAGTTGTGGTAATGTGAGTATTACTATTTAAACCTTTTGTTTTTTTGAAAACTGGCGACCACTAGCCAGGCTATATATAAAGGTATGGCCCCCCTTAGGAAAAGTATAAGTAGTAGTTAAAGTGATTAGAAATTGGAGTGGATTTATACAAAGGTATATATACGATGAGTGACATAGTAGGTATGGTGTATGATATGATACGACAAGATACTAAACTGGGACAAGAGATAACAAATGCCATCGACCATGTTGGTATGAACTTGGTCAAGTGTACTCATGACCTGACACTGTACGGAGTTGGCTTGGCACTCCAGGGTGTGCGTGACCCATCCCAACACATAGAGTTCATACACTATCATGGTGGCAACTGTGACTGTGAAATACTAATGAATGTAGTACCAATGCTACAAAATACGGGTTGATACTACAAAGAAAGGAGTGATGAATGATATGACAAGGCTTGAATGGTTCATGGCTGGTGGCCTGGGGTGTGCTCTGGCAGTGCATCTCCTGCTGCTATCATCCCTTATATGGTCCTATGCACGAGGTACCAGGATGTGCATAGTGACAGGAGGACCACTAGAGACGGCTGTCGATTGGGCAATCATCTCATTTGGGATAATAGGAGTATGCCTGGGGTTGATTGGTGTGAGGGACAGAATGTAGTACTGATACTAAGGTTTACGGGTTGAACCTTCTTTAGTCGCAACAGTCCTAATAAGTAGGGATTGAACCCAAAGAATAAGGATAGATGCTATAAAGTAAGGCTGAATACTAAGGAATGAGGATAGATACAGAAAAAGAGGTGTGAATATGACAAAAGGAAAGTTTGAAGCTAGCGATGACATCGGACAGCAACTGTATGATATGACCATGGACTCTTGGCAACAAGAAGAATTTGGTTCTTCTACTGAGGGGATAGGATGGTTTGGGTTAATTCTTGGCACTGGAATAAAAGAAGCCGAACATGTAATAGTCACGGAAGACACCCAAGGCTTCTTTGAGTACGAAGAGTTCGACACTAGAGAAGAAGCTATCAAACGTTTTGAAACATATAGGAAACTGTATGATTTCGTAGAAGAGGACGACGAAGAATGACCGATAACCCGACACTATCCCATATAAAAACGGTAATGGCGATAACTGAAACCCTATTTCAGCCAAACTCATGGCGGGAGATGGGGGGCGGACATGCACGGGATTTCGTGCGGAATGTAGGATTAAAGGAGTGATAGCATGGACAAATGCAGCATCGAAACCGGAGTAACTGGATATATAAATGTGACTTACGCAGAACGAACGAAAACCGAAGATATATTTGTAGTGTCAACTACTACAAAAAGAGGGCGATTCGTATATCCCATCGGCGACAATATGGACGCGGTTAAGGTTCTCGAAACAATCATGGAAAAGGTAATGCCATAAAGGAGTGATGGGTATGAAACAGATAGATATATTCGGAACAACGGCGTATATAGACGTCGAATGCAAGGCATGCGTAGAGAACCTAAAGATATGGAAGATAAACAACGGACAGATAGACGATAACGAGATATTCGTCTTGGAGCCGGATTACAATAGTGCAGGAGTGCTAACCCATTATCATGTGATTATAATGCGGAAAGGAGTGAATTTCGACTGGATAGGGTGATAGCATGGACGACACATACATATATACAAATGATGAGATAGACGTATCTGGGGGGAGAGTTAGCATACTCCCTCATGGAGAGGCGTGTATTATCACCGTGGACGCAATCAGACAAAATGTTTCAGTGTGTGAGTTCTGGCACCCGGGGGAACCAAAACAATTCCAAATCGCTGTGTGGTAAACTAATCATCCCCAGAAGCATAAGCCAGGAGAGGACTGGGTGCGGTTATGCAGGGTATTGACAAAACCGTGCAAGTACCAGAAAACTGGTAGATACAGAAAAGATGGTATTAAGAGCGCGGCCCTATAAACTATATATATGTACTATGTAAGGTTGGTATAATAATGGTAAAGAAACTAGATATAATAGAATATAATAAACAATATACATATCCTACACCATATACTATACATAACATATACATAATACCTTATATAGTAGTATATAATAGGAGCCTGTATAGGATATGTATATTCTATGTATGTTTCCATAGTGTATATAATGTATATATATCTCTCTTTCTCTTCCCCCGTGTACGTGCGTGTAGTATAGTTAATAGGGGGATAAGAATCTGTATAGTTTCAGTTGGGGAAGTGGACGGAAGGTATATATAGTATGGGAAACATGTATTGTTTAGAGGTGTAAAAGATGAGCGATAATATAATAAATAGTGCGTCAGAAATACCGAACGCTCCCATCTATGTCTGTATGACAGATGGGTTTATGTCTAATTGGGGAAAGGCAGAAGGTAAGAGCAACCGTTTAATTTTTGTATGCAAGGATTCGGACGAAGCGGTAACGGTTGAAAGAAATGCCCGAAATAGGGACGAAATGAAATATATTTCAATCTGCCATACCAAACCCAGGGTTAACCCGAACAACTGCACCCAACTCATTACCAAGGATGTTTATCCGAATTGGTATAAAGTTGGATACTTTGCGCGGAGGGCGTAATATGGGTATAAGGGATGCTACATGCAAAGTGTGCGAAGTGGATTGGTATCTTTCCATACGTGGGGTTGAATACCTGGAAGCGGGGTTAACAGTAAAATGTTTAGACCCCGAATGCAATGGGACATTGGTATTATCAGATAAAAGGGAGGTTGGGGAGGAATGTTAATGTTCACTGTAAAAGAAGGAATGGTTAAAGTATTTATAGAATTATTGCCAGACAAAGGAAATCCGAACTTGACCGATGGAGTTATCGATGAAATATGCAACTTGGAGTTTGTAGAAGAACACTTATATACGTTGTGTGGTCATGGGGTCGTGTTACGGTTAGACCATTACGATAAAACAAAGATAAATGATGCAATCGAACAAATAAAGGCAATCATAGAAGGTGTCAATTGACTATAACTTACTCCTCTTTTTATTTTTTGAGCCGTGCGGATGCGTCTGCATGGCGAAGATAAACGAGGTGTAACAATGAAGTGGCAAATGACAAAAATAGAGAAAGACTATGCGAGTGCAATTCTAAGAGACGCGATGCTAAAATATGCGAATGTTCGGATAAGGGTAAACGCCATAGAAGAATTGACAATACCAGAAAAAGACACACTAATAAAGAATGCACAAGACGACGCAGTGAATGCGTTCTTCAACGGCTTGTATCGGTCCAATCTCATGGTGTTAGTGGAGAAAGATTGAATCTATATAGATAACCTTTAAGTAAAACGGGGTGTATAAATGAGCTATATAATAATAGATAGTGAAGACAAAACAAATGCGATTGCCCTTATAAGTGGGACATTGGACGCACGATTTCCAGGAATACCTATAGAAACTGCGTTGTCTATAGCACAAGATATAATTGACGATTTGGCAAGTGACTATAAATATGATAAGGCTCGAATAGGAAGAGGGTTTTAGAGTAACCTTTAAGTAGTTTGAAGTGCATAAGGATAGTGAGGTGTAAGACATGACAGAAATAATAAAGCTCCCATATTCGGTGTTTAGCCATGACAGATACAAAGAACTATGCGAGTTAATACGAGATATGGGTTATGATTGGATTAAGGTTTACCCAGACGGGACCAATGTTGCGGGTGTAAAAGTAGAGGTGTGAAGAATGATAATAGACAGGAATAGGGAAATCTGGATTGAGCAAATCGAGGATAGGTTCGTGGTAAGGCACGGGTCAACCTCGATGGGGTGTCGGAATAGGATACAAGCAGCATACAACCTAGCAGATGATGTTCATAGGACATTTGGTGGGTTCTACATGCGGAAGTCAAAGCCAAGGCGCGTGAACATGGGGGCGAATTGAATGATAAACCAATGGGCGACAGTCGGACGAAACCCGGACGGGCATCACTTTATAATATCTTGTGATAAAAGAGACGATGCATTGGCCTATAAATTCTTCATGGAAAATAAGGGATGTGAAGTCTGCATAATGACTGCGGAAGAAATCTGGAGGACGGTGGGATAAGTTGAGCATGGTGTACTGCTACATACACGACAGACTCTATGATAGTGATTGGGAAACCGATGGCTGTTCGTGGTGTCTGGAAGGTGAAGGTGCATTCGATATAAATCAGATGATGTGGAAACATGGACATGGTGAGTGAATGATATTCGAGCCAAGGAGATTAACAGAACAGCAAGCCAACGATATCATTGAGGACATGACAAGGGAACTTGGGATAGTGAAGAAGGACAGGAGATGAGATAGATGGCACAGTGGAAAGTAACGGTAGGAAATCGAAAATGCCCATACAATGACGGGTATGGTGGATGCTATAGGAAGGAGCAACAAGAACGGCAACAGGATTATCATCCCAGATGCCGAAAAGTGGGATGCCCTATAAAAGTTAAGGACAGGATGCGATAGAATGAAATGTGACATGTGTGGAGATGAAACGCACACCTATGCCAAATATTGTTCCGATTGCATGGGAGTGAAGTCTGGTCTTTGGGGTCCAAGTAAGAAACAAATAGAATACGCAAGGAACAAAGTAGTAACGACAAAAACATTTAAATAGTAGTGAGAGTATTACTAAGTTGAGGTGCATGAAAATGAAACTGACGTATGAACAAGGCAGAGAAATGAGTATTTGGAGATGGAAGAACTTCCCAACGGGTTACCCAGACGATGACGATTGGATGGAATCTCCATTTGCAGAAATTTATGAAGACTACGGTGTTAAATGTGACTGTGGGATGTGTGAGTTTTTCCTAAATGGAACGATGAAGTCAGACTATGAAGATTGTAAAATGTGTCCACTACATTGGGAAGACGCTCACGAAGAAGAATGCAGTGAGTTCGATGACAGGTGGTGCGAACTGAAATGTTCACGCAATTACTGGCACTGGTCATATTGGTGTAAAGCAGGAAATATCGAAAGGATGAGATACTGGGCTAAAAAGATGCTGGCAGAAATAGAAGCCACACCGGAACATCTGGAGTGATTGTGTGGGCATGATAGGAATGACGGGAGAACGCACATCCATATCTGGTGCAGAGTTTGACGTGCATCACGAATCAGTGCGCATGGGTATGTTTGTGGATGTGTCTGGTATCTTATGCGTGGTGTGTGGTTTACAGCACCAACCAGTAGGCAGAGGGGAGAGGAGATATATACGGTATGTGGGAAAGATACGGCCAGTGAACCTGCTACTCCAACCAATCCCCCCCCAGACTCAAATAACACTCGCGTCTGATGATGCGATACGGGAAGGGCTGTGCATATCATCTGGTGCTGACAAAGTGACATTGGGAAAGCTTATGGGTTCTGATATAGATGTGTGTCTTGACCCAGGATACTTGACAAAACACATGGCGATAGTGGGAAAGACCGGTGGGGGCAAATCCTACACTGCGACTGTGGCATTGGAACAGATGATACTCCATAAGAACATGACAATCATCATAATCGATAGGCATGGTGAGTTTGGGGCGTTGAAGGACGTGCCTGAGTTGTCGGAGTTTGTGGTTTTGCAGGACTCTAACAGTTATGCTGTGCCCACTATAGATGATGTGTACCACGAAGGGAAGTGTACTGTAATATCTGTAAATAACATTTCAGGGGATATGATGAAGGAGTGGGTGGTGCAGCAGATAGCACACATTCTCTTTGAGAATCGGAAGGTGGGGAACATTGGGTCTTTTCTGTTAGTGTTGGACGAAGCACACACATGGATTCCACAACGGGGCGGTGCTATCTGCAAAGACGTACTCAATTCCATAGTTGCTGAAGGACGAAAGTTCGGTATAGGGGTAATGATGCTCACACAAAGGCCAGCCAAGCTGGACAAGAACGCATTCTCCCAGTGCGATTCCGATGTGGTGTTGCAACTGGTGAACGTGAACGATTTGAAGGCGGTTGGAACGTCAGTTGAAGGAGTGGGGAAGGATGAACTGGGGCAGATTCAGCGTCTTGGAGTTGGGGAGGCGTTGGTCACTGGTATGGGGTTAAGGTGTCCTATATTTGTGAAAGTGAATGAGAAGATGAGCAAGGATGTAAATGTTGGAATAGTACACGGAGAGTGAATAATATGTTGGATTTGAAAGAAGAAAACATTCAGTTGATAATGAGTAATGGAAAAGTGTGGATTAACAATGAGATTGGGTGTTTAGTGAGAATACAAGGGATAATAAATTTAGATGTCGATAATGACGGTGTTGGTGTGACATACATTAAGACCACGCGCTGTCCAAACCCAGAATGTAATAGTCCTAACATCTGGATAAGCAAGAGTGACGAAGGAGCATCTGGTGGGTGCGATGATTGTGGATGGTCTATGTGAAAGTCGGGATAGTAAACGGAGTTGATGTGAAATGATAATAGACATACAGATGAGCAGCGTTGAAGCCAAAGCAATATTAGAAAACCTTCGGGCTTTGCGTGACGGTGCGCGTTGGCACAAAGTGTTGACACCAGAACTTATGAATTTGTGGGACACACTGAAAAACATGGGTGATGACGAATGAGATTCTTGAGGAGAGCGGGGGTGAAACCCACGATATATCCTGTCCAGAAGTCATGCACCTCTTCTTCTGCGTGGGCATCAGACCGCTCTCCTCTATTTAATACGGGAGTGTGAAGAGATGTGTAAGCACGGGAATACCGTAGATGTCAAAGTAACCATTCTAGCAGAGCAATCATATAATGGGAAGGGACGGAAATCTATCAAACCTATAGATGGATGTATAGCGTCTATAGTAAATGCTTTAGAAGATGCGGGGATACATATGAAAGGTTCGTGTTGCGGTCATGGTGCACACGACGGTATTGGTAGTATTTTATTGGGAGACGGACGAGAACTGTTTATATCGTCTGGAAATTCCAGAAGCATATATGAAGTAATGAAAATTTTATACAATGGTGGACACACTACACCCGACAGTATGTGGGAAAACGACGACGAGTATGCTGGAGTTATGTGCGCTATGGAATGGTTTCTCGAACCACATATAAACAAGTCAACGACTTCATCAAAACCCATAGACGGGTGTGTTGGTTGTCGTTATGAAGACGACGGTATAACAGACAGTTGTATAAATTGTTATAGAATCACGACTAAAGTGGACAACTTCAGGTTTGATGAACATGACTAAGCGGATAGATATTACAGGAGTGTGAAGATATGGTAATGGTAAATGTCGATAGACGGAAAGAAATCGTAATACCAAAACAGTCTATAAGCGCGTTGAAAAGGGCAATAAAAGATGATTATATGATACATAATCCAGAAAAGATAATTGGTATGGTGGATTATTATCTGGGGTGAAATGACGATGGTAGATAGAAGATTTCGTTGTGAAGAAGGGTATTTAGGCAACTGTCCTGGAAATTGTATTTTGAGTGTAGATATGTCTCTTATCGATTGGGAAACGAGAGCAAAAGACAGACACGAACCATACAAGTGTCCATTGCAGGGATATGGCCACATAGGTTGTGGAGCATTGTGGGCAGAAATCGACGACACTGGCGAGTATGTATTAGAAGACGATGTGTGATACAATGACTAAGCACATAGATAATACGGGAGTGTGAAAGAATGGAAGAAGATTATTGGACAGTTCCGTTACACATAAGTTCTACAAAATGTTGGAAGTGTGGTACAAAAGAAGGACTTGAATTGTGGAGAACGATGACTACTGTACCATACTGGAAGCCATGCAAGGTATGTGGTTATAAGAAGAAGTGGATAGCACCGAAGGAGCGACACATGGCATGTCCGGCTTGTAGCACAGCGTTAGTAAGTGGGAAAGAAGAATCTTATGAAACGATGTCGGAACACGTGATGGACGTCAACGGGGGGCCACGCCCACGAAGACCAACTTGGAAGTGTCCAAAGAAGAAGTGCATCGTCCACAAATCGGGAGGGTTCTATTCATACTCCGGTTCCTTCTATAGTGGCGATGTTTATATCCCTGTCCCAAGCAAATATTGGTACGCTCGATTCTCTATAGACGATGAAATCGACAGAAGCATAAAGAAGTCTATGAAAAAAAGGGATGTGAAGCCATGAAGCGAATCAACCTTGAAGCAGACCTGAAGGTTCCAATCGATAAGATTGGAGAGTCAGCACCGGACATGGACCTGATACCGAACACACTCCTTGCACTGTGGAAGATATCCGAACTATACGATGACCCCAAGGGATTCTGGGTAAGAGCGGGGCAGGTAATGGATGTGCTGGAAGAGAACGACCTGATATCGGACGAAGCGACATCCTATAACATTGGACGGTTGTTGTCCAAGATATTCAGATTCCACAGAACTAAGAGGATATCGGATGGTATGCTCCGTTGGGTTCCAAGAGACGCGCTTGAGAAGCTGATAGAATACTACAACACAGAAGAGTTTGATTCTGTGGACTATGGCACTATAAGGGATGCCGTCTGGAAGGAACTGTTGGGAGATGCACCGAATCCAATGGGTCTTGGATTTGATAGGGTGAGTGTGAAGAAGGCATGTGTCGAGTACGATGAGATTGGCAGCGAAGAAGCACGGAGGCGATTAAATGAAAGTTAATGTGAATGATATTGTGCGTGTGAGGCTTACCGATGCGGGGGCAATCCACTTACGGAAACACTGTGCGTTGTATAGATGTTCACCGCCAGAGCCCGAAAGCGATGGTCGATATAGATTTCAGTTATACGGACTGATGCAAATATTTGGTGAGTTGCATTACAACGGCAGTAATAAGTTGCCTTTCGTGGACAATGAGATTGAGATTAGAGAGTGGTTGGATGAGTGAAATTGAGTTTACAGGTGGGGACGAACACTGTACTGTAGAGCGGTGTATGCGATATAATTGTATACGCCACCCTTCTTCTGTGGTGTCTTTCGAGTTGAACGGTGTAGAATATTACATAGAATTGTGTGCTGACCATGCAGATAAATTCATACGGGATTGTGATTGATTTGGACTATGAAGGGGTATTAGTATGACACCAAAAGGTTTAAATGGTAGTGCGGGTATTACCACTATGGACTTTGACATGGAGAGTGAACAGAATGGTTAAGTGGATGAGATTATTTAGGAGATGGTGTCATCACGATGCAAACGAAGAAACCACGCTGAGGAATATGAAAAGCATCATAGGAAAGGGGGCTCTGGATAGAAAACCAGAAGCTTCTATAATCATATCCGAACTACCCGCATTGAGATGTTCCAAGTGTGGGGAAGTAAGCGTGGATGTGACTGTGGTATGTGACACAATAAAGAGAATTTGTGAAGAAGAAGTTGAAATCTGGAACGAATACGATACCGATTGTGGGCGGGGTCATGTCGTAAGTGTCGATGTGTCTAATGGTAGATGTGTGAGCGTTGAAGCAATTTGCAAAACAGACGCCGAAGGCAACCGCACACTGGAGATTGTAAGAATCGATAGACATGGAGAGTGAATGATATGAATCTAACAGTTAATGATTTGGTTCAGAAGTTGCTTGACGAACATAATGGTGGGAAGAAGTTCTTTGATGCCTTCGATGAGAGTGTGCGAGACAAGCACTATATAGATAAGTTGATGATGTTGTATAAGAAAACATACCCCGACCCCAACACTCTAATCGTTGGGAGTGGCAAGTTCGGCACTCTTCTGAAGTTATTGTTAGAAGATGAAGATGTGGCGGTGGTTCCTGGCAACTTGAGACAGTATGGGGCAGTGGACTTTGATTTCTCGCTAAGTGGCGTGTCCGTGGTATTTATAGACGATAGCTTTTATATGGGTGGGACTCGTAACAGGGTCAAAGAAGGAGTAGAACGATGTGGGGGGAAATTCCTTGGGTCTGTTGTTATATACGACGGTGCTAAGGAAAAAGATGAAAATGTTCACGGTCTGTATAGATATTATGACAATCATGGGTGTGATTGATATGGGTGATGTGGAATATACAGCGTGTGATAGGTGCGGATATATGCCGTATTCGTTGTCGGACAGTGTGCGACACAGTATAGATGGATGTGAATAGTATGAGGAAAGCACGGGTTATAGTTACGCACAGTTGTAATAGGAGTTGCGACGGGTGTTGTAACAAAGATATTGACATGAATAAAGTGAAGAAAGTAGATAATCTCAATGACTTAATAGATTATGACGAGGTTATGATAACGGGGGGGGAACCACTTCTATTAGACCAACGCGTTAAAAGCATGGCTTCCGTTTTGAGATATTATTCGAACCAGAGAGGTCGGATTGTAAACATCTATCTTTACACTGCGTATTGTCCCGATTGGCCGAGTCCTATTATAAAGATGTTTGACGGCATTCACTACACAATCCACTATCCCTGCAACGATGAGGATGTTCGTATGCTCAAGAAGATGACAGAAGCACTGGAAGATGTTAAAAAGGAACGTTTCAGCACCAGACTGGCTATAGACAAGAGATGCTTTGAAGATTATGATTTTTCAAACATAGACTTTTCTTCGTGGGATGTGATTAGGAGGATGGAATGGAAGAAGGACTGTCCTTTACCCGAAGGTGAAGAGTTGCTTATATACGACTTAGAGAATGTACACAGAGGCGAATGATATGGAAGAGAACTTGGATTTAATACTAATAAGTGCGTTCCGATACGCACTAGGAAGAAGAACCTACATGCCTGGGGTGGTGGCAGATTTCATCGTGAAACACCTACCAGAAACACCCACCAAACTCTCTACGATAATCATAAGAGAAATAGACGATGCCGTAGATGGGGGTGACGCGGGAGACAGTTGCGACATAGAGACTTGGTTAGCGTTGAAGACAGCGTGTGAACGAGAATTGAAGAAAAGGAGATGTGAATAGTATGAGTGTTGACAGAAAGGTGTGTAGTGATTGTGGAACAACTGTATCTGTGAAGAAAGTAAGACGGCATAGAGAACGGTGTCCACAGAAAAGAGTGTTGAATAGCCATAGAAGAAGTTTAGTTAAGGAGTGATGTGAATGAGTCAAGCAGGAAGTAAGGAAGCAACGAATAGGAAGAAGCAACCGACAAAGAAGCAACTCGAAGAAGAGAACGCATATCTGAAGAGTTGTTTAGAAGCAATGTCGAAGAAGGAACAAGCGAAGAACAGGCAGGGACTAAAGGTGACTCTGTTGTACAAGGACAAAGAGATTGTGCGCGATTTCGGAACCGATTTCGCAGGGTTTGGAATCATGGGTGATTTCGTGAGAATGGATGAGAACCTTGCAAACGGTGAGAAAGTGCAGATGCTCTATCCCAACCGTTACATAGAAGCGATGGAAGCGGTGTTCTACAACATTGAGGAAGAGAAGGGCATAGATGACGGTGAAGGTGAGTAGATGATAGAAGAAATGTTGGAAGTATTAATAGAGAAAAAAGCTAAAGAAATGGTGGGTGCAGAAGTGGAGTCGTCTGTGGAAGAAACTATAAAGAAACACTTGAGTAAACACGATAGTAAACTAGACGCTATGGTAAAAGACGCCATTGGAAGCGCATTAAATAAGAGAAATCTAGTTGCTGATGTGAACAAATATCTAAAGACTATGGATTTCGAAGATGTGATTGATTCGGCAATGGATTCTATGGAAGAAGAACTATATAAAAAAGCGGAAGAAGCTATACGTGAGACATTAAATCTCAAGAAGAACGCGAAATGAAGGTGGTGAGTAGATGTTTGATGATTGGGGATGGGCCGGACTTGCGATTGTGGTTGCAATAATTATAGGAGCAATCATATTCGTACCCTGGCTAATTGGACATGCTCTGTGGTGGATAGTGTACGCACTTGGATTCGTGAAGAACGACATTGGCTTCTGGACAAAGTGGTTGATAGGTTTAGCCGTAGGTATAGTCGGTGGGTGTTTCTTCAAAAACTCAAGGAGTTCTGAGTAAGATGAAACAGATTGACTTCTACGATGGAACGTTGATACGGTCCCGTACTCTTGAGAACGAGGGGGTGATAGATGCCAGAGTGAACCACATCGACAATAGAATCGTATCGCTAGGAACATTCCTTGACTATGAAATCGGATATGGGAAAGTGAAGGAAGATTTCACGAAGAGTAGGAGTCAAGCGTTGATGCTCGTAACAAACAGAAAGAACGTGAAGTATTTTTTCGTTGATGAACCCGACCAGACTATAATGTTAGAGGGAAAGAAATACCGGATAAACGGATTCCCACAACAGACAAACACGATGCTGTCTCTGGACGGGTTCAGAAGTATTTTTGTAGATGATAACGGCAACATGAAAGTCGATGAAGGAGTACCCCTCCCAATAGACGATATACTACAAGTGAAACCATCACAATTACTCAAAGAGATTACAGACATGCTCAAGACGCACGTTGGGCTTTTTGACACGAAAGGAGAACTTCGGGAAAATATGTACACACTCATTGCGTACTGGGTGATGCAGACGTACATATATGATGTTTGGAGTAAGACAAGTTATCTGAAGATACAGGGAACCCATGAAAGCGGGAAGTCCACCCTGTCCAGAATCCTTCAGCTTCTCACATTCAACTCGAAGCGAACAACTGGTAAAATATCAGAATCATCATTTTACAGGGGATTGAACAGTGTTGGTGGTGTGCAGTGTTTGGACGAAATCGATGTTACGTCAAAGGACTTGCCTTTTCTTAACAATATCCTTAATGCGGGGTGGAGTGCCCAATCAGAAATACATTTAACAAATGCAAAAGACCACAACATAGCTGACAGATTCAACGTCTACTCCCCCAAAATAATAGCAGGTACTCAAGCGAGTATGATAGACCCGGTTCTTGGCAGTAGGATGCTGGAAATCACAATGTGTTCAGCACCACCGGGATACAATTTCTCGTCGATAGATTTGTATGATGATGAGATAGCCGAACAGACACGGGAACTGCGGGATAAGCTATATATGTTCCGACTCCTTTACGGTCACAAGTATCTTGGTTGGAAGAAAATAGCGCAGAATGATTCCAATCTGGGTTTTGTTAGAGATACCACACTCAAGAACCGACAACTGGACCTGTTCGCCCCTCTACTCACCATAGCTAGAAAGCACGGGGGGGCCGTGTTTCTGCGTTCAATTGAAGATGCTATATTGGAACAGAGAGAAGTTCGGGGGAATGAGTTCTTTGAGACTTTCGAGTTCCCCATCCTGCAAGTTATATATGAGTACATCGTTGCAGATAGGGAAATGGTTAAGGATACATCTGGGGATGTTCGTGGGGCCTGGATGTCGCCCATAGCAATATCCGATACTGTTGTGGGTAGGTTGGGTGGCTTTGACAACTATAAGAGAGCAGTATACACACAGACTTACTCCGCAGAGAATGTAATAAAATGTATAAAAGCATTGGGAATATCAACAGAATCACAACGGGACATAAGGGTTGGTGTGAAGTATAAGTTCGTACTGGACGATGTAAAACGATACCTTATGCAGAAGAATGTCACGCTTGGCGATGCACATTCCGGGTTGACAGAAAAGTATAATAAGCTGTACAAGCTTATAGAGAGGTTGCAAGACTACGAAGACGATTGGAGATACAAAGGAGTTCCGATTTACATAATAGAAGAGAAGTTGGATTGGAAACCGGAAACAATATTGAGAGAGATGGCAATGAATCCGAAGAATGGGATTGTAGAACGACCTGGAAACAGGTGGGGAATAAACGCGAAGACTACGAGAAAGAAAATGAGGTGAATACGCATGAAGAGTATAATTGAAGGCAATTACAGAGAGATATTCGAAGGGTGTAGACATGGTTTTAACACGCGGGATGAGAAAATAATCATTGCGAAACTGATTGTAGAATGTAATCAATGTAACGACACGGAGTGTCCGGTTAAGACAGTGTTCAAAATAGAAGGTAATGGGGAGTGAAAGATATGTGGTTTGAAGTTGGAATTTGTATAGCATTGGGTTGGTCGATATTCAAATCGATGATAATTAGTAAAAATCAAGAGATTACAGTGAAAAATCAAGAGAAGATATTTAACAACCAAGTTAAACTGATGAAAAGGATAGCAGAATTGGAAGGAGAGTGAATAATATGGCGAACGAAATACAGACAATACGGGTAGACGATGTGGAATATGTGCGCAAGGACTCTATAAAGGGAGAACGACAGGAAATAACAACAGACGAATTCGTGATAGCGCGTGGACAGGGCGGTGTGTACATGGGATATCTAAAGAAGAGAACCGATTTTTCCGTTACACTGAGAGACGCAAGAAAACTCTGGAAGTGGGCTGGAGCACAGAACTTGAATGACTTATCACAAAACGGAACTAATAAACCACAAGAATGTAGGTTTCCTCCAATGGTAGACGAAATAATACTCACTGGACAATGGTTTGAGATTCAGTCTGTTACTCCGATAGCAAAAAAGTCGTTGATGGATGTGCCTGTATGGACGAAGTTTTAGGCGATGGCGAGGGCTATGGCTATGGCGATGGCGAGGGCTATGGCTATGGCAATGGCGATGGCAATGGCGATGGCAATGGCTATGGCAATGGCTATGGCGATGGCGAGGGCTATGGCTATGGCAATGGCGATGGCAATGGCTATGGCAATGGCTATGGCGATGGCGAGGGCTATGGCTATGGCAATGGCAATGGCGATGGCAATGGCGAGGGCTATGGCAATGGCTATGGCTATGGCGATGGCGAGGGCTATGGCTATGGCAATGGCGATGGCAATGGCTATGGCAATGGCTATGGCTATGGCAATGGCAATGGCGATGGCTATAAACTTTAAGAATGTAGTTATTATGGAGAGTGAATAATATGGTAAAAGAAACATTTGGAAATGCAAGCGTAGAGACAATAAGAGGAATACTACTAAGGGCAGTGCCACAGATAACAGCGGCCAATCTCCCAGACAGCAGGATAAAGGGATGGCAGAAGGACTGGCCGGAATATTCCCTGCAACTTGGAATACAAGCGGCTGCCGGAGAACTTCGGCCCAAGACAACGATAGAAAAAGACGAAAGAGCAATCACAGTGTTGTACATCGAAACACGTGACTCATACAAAGAGAATTCTGTGGAGCATTACGTAATAACGGATGAAAACGAAGTTATCAAGATATTCGACGAAGGAAGTCCGGAGATGAAGTGGGGAAACATATACAAAATCCCAGTGAACATAAGTAAGAAGATTACAGAACACGAAGGCACGAAGACCGAGCTAAGTAGTTATTTCAGAGACGATGCTGAACCCATAGAACTTGTATCGAAACTGGAAGATGAAGATGTTTTCGCGCGTTTGGAATCCGCTTCAACCGCAGTATCTGAACTCGTAGATAACAAGCCAGCCGTGGTGAAGGTGGAAATTGCCGGAGTGTATCAGATTGGGAAGGATGAAGATTCCAAGCCGATGTACATAAAGAACGGAAGCGAAGGAGAAGGTTTTAGGATGCGGGTGAGTGCCGTACAACACATAGGAGCGGAGAAGCACTGGATTACAGTGTTCTATTCCCCGGTGAAGTTTGGCACAGAACACAGGGAATCCTTCAAGAATATATTCTTTCCAGACGCATTCACAGAGACAATCCCACACTCGATGAAGAATGATGTTGTTATGAGGGAATATTTGTACAATACCATAATCCCAGTGCCGAGAGATACACCCACATATATGATAGGAAGGCCATCTATACGGGAAGCAACTGAAGAGTACAAAGCCCAAACCATATTCAATACCAATGGTATGTACAGGGACATATATCAACTCGATATGGGTGGGGAAGCAGCAGTTCCAGAGACTCCGAAGGTGGAAGATTATGGCGATACCGAAGTGGACATGAAGAAGGTGACAACGATTGTGGAGATAAACCCGGACATCAATCTGGCACTGCTGAACCAACTCCTGAAGCCAAATGGTATGACAGCGACATTGGAACATCTCAATGCGGCAAGGAAGCATCACGGACTGGAAGAGATTGAAGGTGATGGTGAGTAGATGTTAGACGGTTGGCAACTCAATATACTGTGGGTATATCTTGTAATGTATATAATCGTAATACCTATCCAGATTTACAACGTCACACGGGGAGACTATACTGTAGAGAGAACGCCTTTGGGTAATGCGTTGAGTGCAGTGTGGTTGGTCATTGCTGCGGTGTTTGTATGGACGCTTATAGTTGTTGGGGGTTCGTAGATGCAGGAAGTATTCGGTTGCTATTCCCACTCCCCATATCCTGTTGAACTGTACTGCAAAGGATGTGGTTACAAACCGAGTGGGAGTACGTTGTGTAAAGAGTATAGGAGAAAGGCAGGGTTGACAGTGATGACAATGGAGATGGTGAAGTAGATGGAAATATATAGAGTAGATGGTAGTGACGAGTGTGACCCAGACGAGTATGATGGACTGAGTACAGATGATATTGATGTGATATTCTATACATACGAATCGGGTTCATATGACGGCGATGGCGAAGCCATAATAAGAAAGGGTGGGAAATGGTATCGTGTGAATCTCAGTCATTGTTCGTGCTATGGGCCTTGGGATTCCCACAACAGCTATTTAAATAGTTTCCAGGGGTACGATACACTTACCATGATGAGGGACAAATCATCAGATGAACTCAATGGCGACTTGGCAATGTTGTACCAACTCGCTGAAGGGTGGTTAAAGAAACAGGAGAAGGTGAAGTCGATTGCAGATGATGATATCAAGATTGTGGTAAATGTCGCGGACGCTATAGTCTCTGATTATGAACTGATAGCAGTGGAAGACATAGAGCGTGGTACGCTATTGTTTTACGACATGAACCGTCTGGACGATGGTGTGCAAAATAAAGACGGTAGAACAGTTGCGAAGTGGGTCAAGAAGGAGAGTGGAGTAGATGACAGTTGAATTGGCAACGCTGGAAGACATTGGGAATCTATCGAAGGTGTTTGTGGACTCTGGGTTGTTCAAAGATATAACAGACCAAGCACAGGCAATGGTGAAGATTGTAGCCGGAACAGAGATGGGTTTTGGCCCTATGGAATCCATGACTGGAATCCACATCATACAGGGAAAGGTGTCTGTCGGTTCTAATCTGATGGCGGCGGCAATAAAACGCTCACAAAAATACGATTACAAAGTGAGAGAACTGACCGCTAATACGTGCACAATCGAGTTCTTCCAAGACAGTGAGAAATTGGGAGAAGAAACCTTCACCATTGAAGATGCAAAGAGAATCGGGGTTCTAAACAAAGACACTTGGAAGAAGTATCCGAAGAACATGCTGTTTGCAAGAGCATTGTCGAATGGTATACGGTTCTACTGTCCAGACGCTTTGGGAGGTCCGGTGTATCATCCGGAAGAGTTGGGTAAAGAAGTGGATGCTGACGACAACATAATCAACATCACAGACACAGTGACAGTGAAGGACGTGGAAGTTGTTGAGACAGTAAGCGGGGAGAAGAAACCTGTAGTAAACCCCCCCCAGACTCCTGCAAAGAAGAGGTCATTCCTTATGGCTATGGCTAACAACAAGAACCACGAAAGGCACGAAGAACTTATGAACATCCTCCACGGCAGGAGTTTGGATGTGGGGGGTTCGTTTGATGACGATGCCGTGTGTACGCTGTATGATATGATTGTGGCTAGCGATGGTATAGAATAAGGTACTAAGGAGGAATGGCAATGGAAACTTGGAAATTGTTAGGCATTGAAAAGAGAGACGGACAGGATTATTTAACCTTTGATGTAGATGGCCGAATCGAGTATCTATACCGTGAAGGACTGCAACTAAAATTTACTCTCGGAGGATACGAAGGACACGGAGCGGTCCTCGCCGCTTTGTTTAGGGAAGGGATGGTATTCGAATATAATCCATCAACTTGGCAATGCTACATCAAATCAGAAACGGTATAGAATGAGGTAGGTACTACCTAAAACGGAGAGATATGGATGACCGAAGAAAAAACAATGATACCTGACAAATGCCCTACTTGTGGCGGTGGCTATTGGGATAAATCTTGGTATTACGGGGGCACTTGTGGGGATATGTGGCACATACACATCAAGATACCAGAGAGATATAAAGTAAAAACGGCATAGAATAAGGTAGGTGATGACAATGGAAGATTTCGATACTAAATATATGAGATTCAAGCAAGACAAATCATATAAAGGAAAAACAGAAGTGTGGACTGTCTGGACAAGAGATGGTTATAGATTAGCGACAATAAAATGGTTTGGAAGATGGAGGCAATATGTGTTTGAGCCTTGGAGAGATACGGTATTTAATCAATCGTGTTTGACAGAAATAACCGGTTTCTTAAAAGATTTGATGGATGCCAGAAAATAAGGTAATCTATGCTATCGAAGTAATTAATAAAACTTAACTACTTAAGAAGATTGAAGGTGACACCATGATACTGAAATGGAGATGCAAGCACTGTGGAGATGTATTAGAAAGCAATAGTAAGCACCGCCACGAATTTGACCAGTGCGGGTGTGAGAAGTCCTTTGTGGACTTGGAAGAACACTACATGAGACAGGGTGGGGAAGTAGAAGTGATAGAACGCAGGGAGATGTGATGGTATGAAGGATAAGAAAATTATTAGAGAATGTGTGTGTTGTACGGATAAACGCCCCACCGACGAAGATGGATTATGTGAACACTGCAACGCAACGTGGTTAATGGTAAACGGTTTCAAACAAAAAGAATCTCATTTATCATATTTAAGTGAAATTATGCGTTATGGAGAGAACAATGTGTTGTCGGATGTGGACGAGGCACGGATACACACACTCAAATGGTGCATGGGATTGGTGAATTCTCGCCCGTATTATAGTTCGGATGGGGAGTGATGATATGGACACAGATGAACTGATAATGATTGAAGTGATAAAAGATTGCGATTTTCCACACGTGGCTATTGGCGATTTGGATGTGTCGTGGAACATACATACCATAGAGAAATTCTTGAAACGGAACGGTAAAACTGGGAAGAAACAATTAATACAACAACTCAAAATGATACGCAAAACAATACGCAAATGGAAAATACCAGACTAAATGGTTGAGATGGTGATGACTTGAACAATACAGTTGTGTATGATGAGTGGAAGGAATGGGCAACTCCGAAACAGTGTGAATACATAGACGCTGTAATGAAAGCGGGTTCTATCAGGGGTGCGGCAAGGGAACTTGGGGTGCACCAGAAAAGTGTACAGACCGCTATCAAATTGGCGAGAAAGACCGCAATCACACACGGTTTCAGTCCGGAACACGACATGACAAAAACAACTCCAGAAGGCTACATCAACAAAGGAGTAAGCACACTTTACAATGCGGACGGGGAGATTAAGGCGCAGTGGGTGAAGACGGAACGGGAAAAGGAGAAGCAAACTCAACTAATCTTGGATATGATAAGGGATGCAGCCGAAGAACTAAAGGGCAAGTCTCCCAGAATAAAGTGCCCTAAAGTTGATAACTCCGATTACATAGCCAACTACATGATACCAGACATTCACACAGGGATGTTCGCATGGGCAGAAGAGACAGGCGATGATTATGATTTGAAGATCGCCGAAGAGTTCTTAATTGGGGCTGTGACGCGCTTAGTAGATGCAACACCCCCCACAGAAACGTGTATCATACGCAATCTGGGAGATTTCTTCCACACCGACAATATGAATAACCAGACAAGTCGTTCTGGGAATCTGTTGGATGTAGATACCAGATGGTCGAAGGTGTTGATGGTCGGGTTCAAGATGATGTGCACCGTGATAGAATTGGCACTGGGTCAACACAAAGCGGTCAATGTCATCAATAGCATCGGCAACCACGACGACCAAACGTCAGTCATGCTCTCCATAGCACTCGACGCTTATTTCAACAACAACAAGAGAGTGAACGTTGATAAGAGTCCTGCCAAGTTCCATTACAACCAGTTCGGCAAGTGCGCTTTCGGGCAAACACATGGTGATTCCGTGAAGCCGCAAGCACTGGGTCCGATAATGGCAACTGATAGGCCGAAGCTGTGGGGAGACACCGAACACCGATACTGGTTCACCGGACACATCCACACTCAAAATGTGTGGGAGTTTCCTGGGTGCATAGTGGAGTCGTTCAATACGCTGGCAGCAAAGGACGCATGGACGGCTTCCAAGTTCAGGAGTTCTCGTAGCCTGTCGTCGTTGGTGTTTCATGAGGAATATGGCTTGAGTGAGCGATATATAGTGGATGTAAGCAGATTGAGGAAGTGATTGGTTTGGTCAAAGAAGTGTGTGCTACCCCGTGGTGTGAACGTGGATTCTCACGTGATGGTGACAAAGGGATAATGTACAAGGGGGAGAAGTATTGCTTGAACTGTGCGTTTAAGAAGGGTTGGGTGAAGCTATGAAACAGTGTATGTATTGTAGAGATGAAGTAGAATCGTTGTGCGTAAGCAGTTGTGGTTTATATATATGTACAAAATGTAGTAGAGAAGAAGAAGAAGACGAACTTAGAGAATGGTATTTTAGTCAGGTGTTATGATGACAACAATAGCATATCATCACACGGAAAGGAGAAGCGGTGTTCCAGATGAGTTAGAAGCACTTCAAAAAAAATCGAAATACAAAGACATACAACTCAAAGAGAACGACACCGACACCACAGACTACCTACTCATCCCCGACAAAATCAACCTTCGCAATCCTGTGATTGGGGTAGAGCGGAAGAGTATGAACGATTTGGTTAATTCGATGAAGGAGAACAAGATTCCCACCCAGTTGATGAAGATAATCGATAATGGTGACATCCCTGTATTTCTGGTAGAAGGCATTATCCCAGACATGACAATGACACAAATGAGTTGGGAGAGCGTTTATGGGTACATGAATTGGTTGGATGATTCTGGGCTGTCGGTAAAGCACACAGTGGACACTTCCCACACCGCACTCACTTTGATGAACATGGCAACACGGATGGAAGATAATGAGTTTGGTGTGTTGAAGGTTCCGGTCATTCGCAAGAAGGACCGCCTTCCTGTGCGTCAGATGCTAATGTCGATACCTTCTGTTGGTGAAGAACTGTCTAATAATATACTGGAAACCTATCACAATCTTGAAGAGTTTCTTTTAGATTGTAAGAGACAGAGCGAGACGGGAACATCTGGGATATTGGAATTGCCAAGAGTGGGGCAGAAGGTCGCGGATAAAATAGCAAGTGAGGTTGTGAGAGAATGGTAAAAAATAGTGAATTGATTTTTTATTTGGGTGTGTTTGGTATTGGGTTTGGATGTTTTTGGTTGGGAGTCACCATCACCATAATCGCTATTGTGTGTGGGGTGTTGACGTGAAGCGATGTTACTATGGAATGGAAAGTTTCATAGAGAAAAATCGGAGGGGATATAATGGTAGATGATGGGTTGATACATAGAAGTTTATACTGTAAGAAATTGAATAACTGTGGTATAATGGTGTGTATTACGAGGAGTGTGTCCGACGAAGACAAGTGTATCGATGAGAGATTCAAATGCTTGAATTGTGGCATTGAAGTTGTTGCCCATATAGATTGTTCGGAGTTGTTTGAGTGATGGACATAGAAAGTGTTAAGTACTTAGAAGGTGATTGGGACTGTGTATGGAGATTCAACGATGAATGTGAAACACGATGAAAATACGATAGCATGTGATAAATGTAAGATATTAACACGCACAGATTATTTATACGGTGTTGTTTATGGTGATTCGGAAGCCGTTCTATGTGGGAGATGCAAAGCGAAATGGGATGATTATGCCCGATTGAAGATTAATCGTATGTATTTGGAGTGGTTAGATGAATATACAGAGTGACAAAACTCCCCGAAACTGTTTCTGTCGTTGGTGGAAGTCCGAGTGTACAAAGCCTGATTCCGGAGCATGTCCCATAGAACTTGGAGAGTTAGATGCAAACGGAACCCCAATTCGTAACGAGAAGGGCGTTCCCGTTTGGTATCCAAAGAGAACGGCTTCGGGGGGTGTCGGTGCAAGGGCGAAAAAGAAAGTGTCTGAGAACGCACGGAAACGCGCTTTAAATCGAAATGGTGTTGGAAAGGTGATTTGATGGGGATATGTCCAGTGAATAACAAAGAATGTATTGGATTGTGCAGTTGGTATTCAAAACATTACGGTTGTGCCATATTTAATGTGAAGAAGGGTGATTAGAATGGACGTGGAAAAGTTTATGGACGGATTTATGTATAGTATAGAAGACTGGAATGAACTTAAACTCGTCTTGGATGAGCTTTCGGATAGATTCCCAGACAAGATGTTGGAATGGATTCGAGATAATTGTGAGTCTATAACTTGTGATGACCATTTAATGTGGAAGTGATTTAGATGATAAAAAGCAAGTATATTTGGTATTCCGCAGAGATGTGTGAGCGTTGTCAAGGGCACATACCGAACAAAGGTTGTTATTACGAGTGGTGTAGGAAATGAACTCTTGGGAGTTGAATGCTCATCTGTGCCCCGATTGCGGCGGTACTATGCTTTTCAGTACGGATAGAGTAGTATGTGAGAATTGTGGATTAGAATGGATGTGGAATACATGAAAGCGTGGATGATTTTATCTAGAAGCGACGCCTGTCCAGATAGGAAATGGAATGGAGTATTGGGCTTGTGGTGGTGTGATGGTTCCGATGTAGAATGCACCCGTTACAATTGCGAGGAATTGCCATGAAGCGTTACTGTGTACGGTGTGGCGGGCGGATTCACCCCACTGAAGGATGGTGTCCGGGTTGCGGATTGATGACGGATGTGAGCCTATGAAGAGTGAAGAAGAGATTAGAGCGAAGATAGAAACGTTGGATTCATCTAAGCCCAGTGACTATTGTGTTTGGATGAATGGGGTTGGGATACACGATAGAGGCGAGAGATTCAAGATGCTTCGTCATGCGTTGAAGTGGGTCTTGAGTGATATTAATGATTAATAGGAGGTAATTGAAGATGAAATCGAATTTTGTAAGCGACGACGAAGTTTATTGTGGTTGGTACAGATGTCCCAACTGTGGCGAAGATGAAATTCGTGGGCCAATACGTGGACATGGCGATGAAATAAATTTGGAGTGGGAATGGGAAAACAATTGGGAGCGGAACAATCTGAAGTTCTGTCCGTGTTGTGGGACAAAGATAGATTGGGGTGTGAGCCTATGAAATGTCCATATTACATAGAAAAGGAAAACGGGGATGAGTTCTGTTCTTATCCACCAAGAGAACAAAGTTACGATAAATGTAAATACCCGAAGAGTCATTATTGTGATAGGATAAAGGAGTGTGAATGATATGCTAGGAGAATCAGAAGATGATTTAGTAATACAACCAAAAGGTGTGCCTGAATCTTTTATAAACAAAACCCCACGTAGTTGTGATTTGCGGGTAGATGGTGGATGTGAGCCTATGAAGTGTAATCAATATGGAATACACATTAGCAAAAAAGACCTTATAGATATGATAGAAGGACGCAAACTATTATTATTGGTCGAGAATCTTGGTATATCTAACGTGGAATGGAATCCAATAACACAGAGTTATCTCATAGTGCTTGAAGCAGAAGAGTCCAATTATCTGAATAGCCCCGGATGTGTTTTGCCATCTCCGAGTAACATAGAGTGGTCAATAAAAGAAATCGAGAAGAAAGAAGTGGGCGTAGTAAAGGAGTGTGAACGATGTGAGTCATAGAACAACTGTGTATTTGATAGCAGACCAGATTATAAACATAAATGGAACAGAGTACAATATCCACGATATAGATGAAATATTTGTCTCTGGAGATGGATTGATTGAAGAAGTGTGTCTTATAGATAGGGGGGACGAATGCAATGAAGCAGATTAAGTTCAGTAAGTGTCCGGTAGAACCACATAAAGGACAGTCTTGGGACAAACTGGTACTCCCAACAGTGGGAGACACAATCACTACATTCCGAGGCTACGAAGTGCGGAAACACGCACACTATGGCAGGTGTGCTAAGGACAAGGTAGAGTTTGAAGTTGTGGAAGAAGGGAAGAAGTTGGGAATGGCAAAACTGATGGACGTGGAAGGGATGTTGTCCGACATGATAACAGACGAAGAGATACGGGATGACACTTTCCAAACTGCTGATAGGGCTTTCTTCAACCAACTCCTATCCTTCTTCTACAAGTTGGATGAGCCGATAGCGGTGTTGAAGTTGACGTTTAAATGGGTGGCGGTGGAATAGATGGGATATGATTTGTTAAGAGGTACTTGGAAATTGACTTGTTTTTATTGCGGTGAGATAATTGGTGATTTCGAAGGTACAAGACCAGATATGGACAAGATAGATGATGAGATAGGCAGAAGTTGTCCCGACCACAAATCTTCACATTTAGATTGGATGTTGGAGGAAGAACAGTGAATAGATGTATTAAGTGTAATAAGCCAGCAAGATTAGCAAATGCGTTGAATGGGTATATGTGTCATGAGTGTTATGTTTCTCGGTGGTAAACAATGAAAGTAAAGTCTCAAGATTGGCGGGGTATAGTACAAGCGCAGAAGCAGTGGGTAAAGACACTCGGTTCAATATCCGTCCACCCACCCGTACTCACTTGGACTTGGAGAGACGGTATCACTCCTGGGAAGCGAATCTCTTCTTTGGATTACCCTTGGGAATACCCATACCAATATCGTGAGATACTACTGAACGAACTCCCCTTCGACCTCGATGTGGAGGATTATGACATGTTGGTGAAGTTGTTCCAACCAGTGATAGACTCAACAAAATCCAACAACATCCCCATGATTATCGCGGGAAGTGGGGGTTCCAAGTCCGTCCACGGTCACATATTCTTCAAACCCACACATCATCCATCCATTTATTCGTGGAAGGAAGTGAGGTTGTATTTGTGGAACTATGTGCTGGATTTGGCCGGAGTGCCAGAAGGTCTCAGAGGGAACGGAATGGACATGACCCAATCCCCCCCAGTCAACTTCCCATTCGATAGAAGCTGTGCGAACTTCGGTGATGATAGGAGTCATAAGGTGATAAGGGATTTCGGGGGGATGGCGAGAGGAAAGAAAAGGAAATCACTGGTCCCAGAACTGGCACGTACAAGGGACGAACTCTATTCTGATACGGTCACATTCCCAGACGTCATAGAACTGTGGGATGCTACTGATATACTGGATGATGCGTGTATAGAAGAGAATCGGTGCGAGTGTTGTAGGGAATGTCCAGTGGATTTGGATTGGAGTGTGGAACGGTTCAGTGGGCAAGGACAGTATCCTGATTTTTGTAGAAAGTGTGGGAGTGTGTATAATTTAGACATTAAAAAGAAGCTGTTTAACAAATGGGTGAGATATTATGAATGAATTACCAGATTGGTGGCCGCACAAGGAGCCCTACGCCATCGGGGATTGCCTGGAGTTAATGAAGGCCATACCAGACAACAGCGTGGACCTGGTGGTAACGAGTCCACCTTATAATCTTGGGCAATTTAGCAGGAATGGTGGTAAAAATGTTTATGATAATTATCAAGGTAATGATATGCCTGAAAGTGAATATAGAAAATGGGTGTATGAAGTATTCTCCGAATGTGAAAGAATAATCAAAAATACTGGTGCAATATGCTGGAATATGAAATATCGCTTTAAGGATAATGTATGTATATTACCCAACTGGATACTCGACAATGCCAAAACATCATTAAGAAATCAGGTTATATGGAAGTATAATGTATATACAGATGTATGCAGAAACAAGTTTTATCCGGGGTATGAAGTAATTTTTATAATGGTAAAAGATACGAAACAATATTACTTTAATCCTGAGATGGCAACAATTGGAGATGTGTGGAGAATTAACCCGGCTTCTATGAATGAAAATATAACTGGCAATGACCATCCAGCACCATACCCGACAGAATTAGCACAACGATGTGTTGAATCGTTAAGTAAACCCGGCGACATCGTGCTTGACCCGTTCCTCGGCTCCGGCACTTTGCTGTTAGCAACCCGCAAGACAGACCGTATCGGCTTAGGCTTCGAGATAAACCTCGATTACGAACGAATCATTAGAAAGAGAATGATGGCGGACACACCAAAGATAGAAACTTGGTTCGAGTGATAGAAACCTTTAAGTACTTCCAAGTGTATAGGGATATGGTGATTGAAGATGGAATGCGAATACTGCCCAGATGCGATAGGCGTAGAGTGCCCATATTCTGAGTGCGCTTATGAGTTCAAGGAATAATCTAAGGATGGTGTGACGATGGAAATTAAGATAACTATACCCGAAATAATGCTCTGGTGTGATAAATGCGGTGGATGGAAAAACGCCAAACGACTGACATTCGGGGAGCATTTTGTGGATGTACAATGTTCGGAGTGCTTACACGAGCAGCCATATTCAATGACAAAAGACACCGTACACTCCGCGAATGAAATAGAGAAAAAGGAATAATCCAAGGAGAATGTGAGATGAACTTCGACGAGTGGGAATGGAACGCCTTCGTTTCGTGGGTGAACGAGCGGCACAATAACTATGGGAGAATCTAAGGAGCTGATAGATATGGACAAACATTGTTGTCCTAAATGTGGGCACAAGTGGGACTGTGAAAACAAGAACTGTGCGGTAAAGGAAGTTGTAGGCTGTGGAAGAGAAGAATGTATCAATGCCGATGTAACCGTTGAGGAGATTGAAGGGAAAATTTACTTCCACGACTCCGACATTGATAGTAAACTACGATTCACTATCTAAGGCAAGGTGTGACGATGATGGAATGTAGCGTTTGTGGCAGGGGTGAGGCGTACGTGTGTCCGAGATGTGTGGACAGACTCACTCAACTGTGGCGTGACGAGATAACAATGAAGGACGGTGAGTAGATGAAAAAAGACGATGAAGTGACACACACTCGATGGGATTACGGCGTCGGAGTGGTGATAGCCGTCATCCCGGAAGGCGACCTTGTGCGGGTCACATGGCCCCACACGACGAGTTGGCATTATATAAAATACTTACAGGAGGCCAGATAGATATGGTGGCGATTAGGAAACAAGAAGAGACAATTGAGTATCAGTGTGACAACTGTGGTGGCGTGTGTCTGCTCAACGTAAAGCGTCCACGAATCACAATCAATATGTGGGGTCGATTGGACATGCTCCACTTCTGCTGTGTTGAGTGTTTGGAGAGATGGGACGAAAACAACGATATGGTTCTATCAAGAGCAAAGTCAGCCGGATTAATCTAAGGGTGTGACGATGATGGCAACACTTGACACTGACCCCATTATACTGAATTGTATGATGGCCAACCACCGCACAGTCAAAGGACAGAAACATCTCATAGCTATTTCAGGACTTACACTGCGGGAACTCATGACTGCGGCCTGTCTGGGCGATTACGCTTGGGATGACATCCTATGTCGAATTGAGAAAGCTGTACAAAAAGAACAGATGGAAGGTGTGACCTAAATGCCACTCAACAGAGAAGAATGGAGATATGTCAATATATTGCTTAAAGACATTGAAGAAAATAAAGAGTGGTATGCGGCTATGTCGTATGTAGAATAATGTAAGGCGGGGTGTGACCTAAACATAATCCGTCATAACTGGCTCAACATTGTTTAGCGTTACAGAACAACCAGTATTCCCACCACCAAAGGATATGTCCAACTCTGACACGATATGATTCCCTTCTATACCATAATCACTATCATCGACACTTATCACAGTGATGTTGGGTATCCCGCTCATCAGGTTTGGAACGTCTATTGTAGAAGTGACACGTCTCACTTTGGAACTGAAAACATACCTTGCCGCTTTCTGCTCACACTCCCAGTTGTTAGTAAGAGTCTGGTCTTTTATGATGGCGTGGTGCTCTCCCTGTGCATCTACTGAAGACTGATGCGTATAGGTTCCTTCGTAATTCTTTTGAATACCTGTGGCCGGGTCTTTGTAAGTCGCGCCAATCACAGTACACTTGTTAATCACTGGCACAAGGGAGCGGGTTGGTTTTGAAGTTAGGATATCGTCTATTGTGTCGAAGGAGTACACCGCTGAAGCTTCGTCCGCTCTCTGCTTCTTGCGGAAGTTCATCTTAGTGTCCGACATCCAGAAAGAATAGGAGAGTGGTGTCTTGGGGAACTCGGTAGTATCCCAACACCTACTGTTGATGTCCTGCAACATCTTCCATACCGTGCTGTAATCCTTGTGCCTGAAGTCTTCTGCGAGTATAACGCGGGGATTGGTTCCGCATATACCAGAAGTGTCTATGGATGAAGAATACATGCTCATGTCAACATCATCCACCAAGGCCTGCATCGCTCTGGCAGCCTCAACCCCATCATAATTATTAAAGTCGTCTATCTTCGCTTGAGAGTGATTGAGTCTGGTTAGCATGTCGGAAAGCCGTATTGAGAACATGGACCTTCCAGTATCATCCACTGGGAATCCTGTTATAATGGGTTCTGGTTCTATCGCGTCCAACCCCACATAGACCCTAATGACATCATTGGATGCGAAGTAGTCTTTGAACTTGCCGTTGAGATTGGGGAAGGTTAGGTTGGCGGTAGATGGGGCGTTTCCACGTTTCTGTACGCTCCCTGTGATTGGATTGTCGAACCCATTCCCGTTCTGGGTCACTTCCACCTTCAGGGAGTAGTTCCGTGCCATATCTACGCCTTCGTCTCTATGCTTATCTCAACCTGCCACTCGTACCAATACACATCCCTCTTGCGGCTCTCTATGTTGTCAATCCTGAAGTCGATGTAGTTGGAACCCGCAACATCCCCTACCTGTTCATAGTAATAGCGTAGGAGAGTCTGGGAGTCTTTCCAGGTGAAGAGTTGGGCCATGTCCGTGTGGTAACTCGCGGCTCTGTGACAGACACCTTCCAACCTACCAACTTCCTGGCTCACACCTTCATCTATCCTTATCGAAGTGGATGGTGAGCCTTCTATGGGTGTAGCCTTCGTGATAACCACATCTCCAGTGGAGTTGTATGCTGTAATCTCGGTGTCTTCAGAGAGTGTGGATGTGATTGTAACAGCCGTTTCCGTTCTACCTGTAACTGCAACCCCGGAACTTGTCACTGCCGATGTACTCAAGCCTGTAACTTCGGATTTGCAAGTGTATGTTGTTGCCGAAGAATGGTTGATTGCTATCGCGGGTACGTCTACAAACGGTGTTGTTCCTTCGTCCTCCCAATGTATTCCAACTTGCCAAGGGTCGGCCCCGGCTGTACCATCCCAGTACTTGAGGTCCGAACTCCTCTGCACTTGGAATCTATACTTCGTGATTGTGCCATCCCCGTTCCTATCATCGCTATCATCAGCGCGTAGACGTAACACATCACCACTATCAACTACCATCGGGGAAGCCTTGCACACCGCTACAGCATCTAACGCCGTGAGTGTTATTGCAGAACCAAGAGATTGCTGTGAAGACCAATATCCCAGATTGTTCTTTATCCGGACCTTGGGAGTAACAGTTCCTGCTCCATACTTTGTATAAGCATAATCTACACTGTCACTATTAGCAGGAGTTTGTAGGGTTTTCCAGCCAGTCTCGGTTCCATTACCATACCAGTCGTATTGGTAAGCCGTGTTTTCCACACCCGAAAGTGATGGTGCTGTAGCAGTAACGTTGACAGTGTGTTCTTCCCAGACATTCCAACTGTAATCCGCACCAGACTCTACGAATGTAGACACATCTGGCTTTTCCATAGTGACTTCGTTAGACCATTGCGGCGTACCAACGATTGTGAGTCCCGACATAGCCCCAGTTCCAGTACCCGATATGTAATTGTTTCCGTCGCATACTAGGAGTCTGTAATGGTAATCGTTGCCATCGTGTGATGCTCCACTAGTATCATCGACGTATTCATTTTCCGTGGAACGGACCAGCAGAGTACCAGTAGTATAATCCTGTATAG
>Ga0307376_10001082_pt1 | contig 30770 bp, 27 predicted proteins | sample TR2MG_FD_202536 | JGI IMG/M metagenome (GOLD analysis project Ga0307376, IMG submission 202536) | Soil microbial communities from Risofladan, Vaasa, Finland - TR-2 | ecosystem: Environmental > Terrestrial > Soil > Coastal area > Acid sulfate soil | place: Finland: Risofladan, Vaasa | collected...
GCCTACACGGTTATGACAAAAGCGCAGAGACAGGCAGCGGAAGCCGATAGCAAGATGGTCAATACACGAGTGGATAAGGCGCTTGCAAAAAACAGTAGAACAAACAACAAGGGACACAAACCGGCACTAAATCACCCTTGGAGAAAATACCCCGACGTCAAACCCGCCACCGAGGGGCGTTGCGCCACTCCGTAACGGGGGTGGCACAGGCGAAAGGGGACATTTCTACTTTGCAGGGAAGGGGACATTTCTACTTTGCAGGGAAGGGGACATTTCTATTTAGCGTTGACAGATGTGCCTTGCTTTCCATCAACATGCACTCCAAACACTAAAAATAGGTTATCGTCCGACGTGTAAGAACATCAGATATACATTGGGGGAAGCGATATGCGTTACCTCGCACTCGTGATGGATTACGACGGGACATTGGCTGCGGAGGACAGGGTATCGGAGCAGGCAGCGAATGCTCTGGAACGCTTGGGCACCTCTGGAAGGCGAGCAATTCTGGTTACGGGTCGCCGACTCGATGACTTGCTGGCAGCGTGTCACTGCACGCAACTGTTCGATCTCATCGTCGCCGAGAACGGCGCGATCGTCTACGATCCGCATAGCCGCGAAGAGACGCGGCTCACCAACCCACCCTCCAAACTGTTGATACAGAATCTGCGCGCGCGCGGGGTCGAGCCGCTTGAGATCGGACAGGTGCTGGTGGCGACGCACGCAACGCACCGTGCGGCCGTTCAAGACGTCATCTGGGAACTCGGCCTCGAGGCCCAGGTGATCGGTAATCGCGGCGCGGTAATGGTGCTCCCGGCCGGCGTCAACAAGGCGACGGGCCTTGAATACGCACTGCATGAACTGGGGCTTTCACGCCACGAAGTGGTGGGCATCGGCGACGCGGAAAACGATCATTCCTTCCTGGAGCGCTGTGAATGCGCCGTGGCGGTGGCCAATGCGGCACCGTCCATCAAGGCAATCGCCGATTTCGTGACAGTGGCCGAAAATGGTAACGGGGTTATCGAGCTGATCAATGAGTTGATCACCGACGATTTGCGCCGACTGGCAGGCTCACTTCCACAACATTTTATTTTGCTCGGAAAACGCGCGGATGCGACTACGGTGCAACTGCCGCCCTACGGCCACAATATACTGGTTGCGGGGCCTTCCGGCTGCGGCAAATCTACGCTCGCCGCCAGCGTCGTCGAACGCCTCATCCAAAAAGACTACCAGGTCTGCGTTATCGATCCGGAGGGCGATTATGGAACGCTGCGCGACGTCGTGACGCTCGGCAACCAGTTGCGCGCTCCGAGCGTCGGCGAAGTGTTGTCGATCCTCGAAGATCCGAAGATCAATGTGGGTGTCAACCTGCTCGGCATTCCACTGGATGATCGGCCAAATTTTTTTGCCCAACTCATACCGAACCTGCAAGCCATGCGCGCCCGCACCGGGCGGCCACACTGGCTGGTGGTGGACGAAGCGCACCATATGCTGCCCGACACCTGGGGTCACGCCGCAGCTGTATTGCCGCAGCAAGTCCACGAAACCATCCTGGTCACCGTACATCCCGACCATGTGGCTCCGGCCATTCTCGCACCAATCGACGTGGTTGTGGCCGTCGGCCATTCACCCGAACAAACGCTTGGGAAATTCGCTAGCGCAACGGGCCAACTGCTGACATGGCCGGAGGGTCTGGCTTATCAGCCGAATCATGTCGTCGTCTGGCTTCTCAAGGACGGACAGCCACCGTTTTCGATGCAGGCGCAGCGCGGACGGGCCGAGCGCATCCGCCACCTGCGCAAGTATGCGGTAGGCAACCTGCGCTGGCACAGTTTTTATTTCCGTGGCCCGGACAACCATCACAATTTGAAGGCGCAAAATCTGATGGTTTTTTGCCAGATCGCGCAGGGCATCGATGAGGCGACCTGGATGTACCATCTCAACCGTGGCGACTACTCACGCTGGTTCCGTGATGCAATCAAGGATGATTATCTCGCCGACGAAATGGAGCGCATCGAACGACGCACCGATCTTGAGCCCTGGCAGACGCGGCAAATGATTCAGGAATTGGTGAATGCCCGTTACACGCTGCCTGAATAGCGATGAGTCCCGTTACTGAACGGGTTTCATCAGCCGATCAGAAACGATAGATCGCAGCCGCACCGGACTGCGTCGGCATGCGCCCGACCGGAACGATCACGACCTCGCCGCCCGCTTTGAGCACACGCTCGCCGAGGTCATCGAGCACATCGTCAACGTCCGGATCAGTCAGGTCACCGGGGGTAATTTTGCCGCGTGCGACATCGATGGTTCCGGGAATCAAGCGATCCGCCTCGATCAACAACGTTGCGATTCGTCCGTCGATCGCGGCCTTGGCAATCTCACCAAGCTTATCCGCACCCTGCCCGTGCGCAGCGGCAGCACCAAACGCTTCCACCAGGCCAGCCAGCCGCTCGAGATAATACGGCTGCACCAACTGCCATGCCCGTTCGCGTAGCGCATCGAGCGATAAGGTATCGGGGTAAACGTCGAGCGCTTCCTTCAGCAAAAACGGATTGCTACTAATGGCACGAAACTGATGGTGGTGCTCGGGCAGTGCCGCCAGAATCAGGCGCATTCCCGATGGCTGCGAACAATGCTGCAACACAGCCCGGTCGACTGCGCGGAAAAATTGTTCGGTGTCGCGATCGGTAGCGTCCTGCTTGACGTCGGTGCCATGCCATGCTGCGTCTCCGCCAGGCCCGTAGGTGCGATGTGCACCTTCACGAGCGCCGGCATCCTTGCCCAGCAGCTCGTCGGCCGTGTGCGGCACACCTTTGATCGGCAGCATCTCGTCCAGCGCGTCGCGATTGCCCTCGAAGACCTTGAACGCGTTCCGGCTCAAGCCGAGAATCTGGTAGCGGTCGGTCGACTGCGTGATGCGCATCAGCGGCTTGGTATGAAAGCTGTCGGCGACCACCACCAACTCGGCCACCGGGCGCTGCAGTCGGTAGACGCGAAACAGCCCGGGTGCGCTCAGAACCGCGAGTCCGTCCGCAGTGTGGTTCCAGAAATCCTTGTTGTCGGCCAAATCCTCGAATGGCTGCAACAGCGGCTTTATTTCCCGTTTCGGGTATTTCTGCCGCAATGACTCCTCCAGCTTCTTCACCAGGTTGCGGAAGCGGATCGGGTCCTGGCTATTGTCCGGATGCTGCCGATGCGTCGGCTGATACAGGGACAGACAAGGCGATTCGTGATCGCCGGAGAGAATGGCCGGGTAATCCTGTGCAAGTGTACTCATGGTCGTGGTATCTCCATTAATTAATTTATGTAAGTCGTTGCACCAGCGCGGTCTCGCCGACTCAATTGTGGAACAAACGCGGGTTGCGCTCGATGAACTTTCGAATCCAGGCTTCGATGAATGAACGCTCGCGCTGCTTCATGTACCAGCCGCCCAGGGCGCTGATGATCAGAGCCCCCAAGGTATTGACAATTATATCCCACATCGTGTCGGTCAATCCCGAGGGATCGCCGAACATCGGTTTTTGCATGTTGGTTCCGACGATCTGGTCCATGGCGAATTCAAAGACCTCCCACAGCGTGCCAACCGTCACGGCGAACAAAAACGCGAACAAGGCCACGAAACGTGGGCGCATGTGGATGTCGACACGCTCGTTCTCGTTGAGCACGTAGACGAGCAGAAAGCCAAGTATTCCCATCAGCAACCCGGAACTGGTGTGCAGGGCGATGTCCCACCACCAGAACCGCGCGTAGTAGCTGTGGAATTCCCCCAGGAACAGTGCCGCGAACACGAATATCACCGCGAGCACTTGGAACTCGGGCGGGATATGCACGCGGAAGCGGCGGCCAATCACCGCAGGCGAAAGCGTGATTACCATGATCGCCATCACTAGAAACGCGTTCATCCATTGCCCGTCGCGGAACACCAGCAGCAGCTCCACCGCCATGATGACCTGGAGGGCAATCAGAACCCCGCGGTGTATGCGTGTTGGCAAGTCGACCTGGGATTTCCCCTCAATTGGAGATCTGGATCTTGCGCCCATTCCGTTCAATATTTGTGGCAATCATTTTATCGGCAAGACAGAATGTGTCGAGCCGCGCACCGAACTTGCATCTTCGCAAACGTAGCAAGTGTTTTAGACGTTAATTCATACCCGCTAAGCATTGCCGGAGTAACTTTAAACTGGTGTTGAGGAGATTGCGCGCTAGCGGTGGAGCTCGCCAGCTCGCTCGGGCTGGTAGATGACTTCCACAAGACGCAGCTTCAGCGTACCACCCCCGGGTCGTGGCCACTCGATATGTTCACCTGCGGTCAGCCCCAGTAGTGCACTGCCGACAGGCGCGAGCACCGAAATACGATCAGCGCTGCCATCCATATCCCTTGGATACACCAGCGTCAGGCTGAACTCTTCTCCCGACTCCATAGCAAAGCGCACCACACTGTTCATGGTCACAACATCGGGTGGCACGTCCTGTGGCTCGACCACCTCGGCGCGATCAAGCTCCGCCCGCAGCTCGGTCTTGCCCGGAAAGGCGGCGTCGGGTAGCGCATCAAGAAGCGCCTCAAGACGATCCAGATCGTATGATGTCATAATAATTTCCGGCCGTTTATTCATTGGATTTTCTCACTAATTGGTTCATTGCAGACGACCCCTTCGTTATGACACAGTAAAGCAAGTGCTTATCGTAGCCTTATTCGGCAAGATTTAGAAGCCCTACCCGAGCAAACAAGAAATAACGATGCACCAAGGCACCACCAATCCCAAAAACTGTTCGCAGCGTTATACTTCAGCACCTGAAGGATAAGGTTAAACAGCAAACTCCACGCCGCCACCTGTTGGTATATTCGGTTAAAATGCCAACTTGTGTTTCATGAAGGATCCGCCATGTACCAAATTGCCCCAAGTATTCTTTCCGCCAACTTCGCCCGACTGGGCGAGGAAGTTGATAATGTCCTCGCCTCCGGCGCAGATATTGTGCACTTCGACGTAATGGACAACCATTATGTACCGAACCTGACTATCGGCCCGCTGGTATGCGAGGCTTTGCGCAAGCACGGCGTCACCGCACCGATCGACGTACACCTGATGGTCAAGCCGGTGGATCGCATCATTCCCGATTTTGCCAAGGCAGGCGCGACTTACATCACTTTTCACCCGGAAGCCTCCGAGCACATCGACCGCACCATCGGCCTGATCAAGGAAAGTGGCTGCAAGGCCGGACTGGTGTTCAACCCGGCTACGCCGCTGGAGGTGCTGGAATATACGTTGCCCAAGCTGGACATGGTGCTGCTGATGTCGGTGAACCCGGGTTTCGGCGGGCAGAAATTCATTCCGTATGTGCTGGACAAGGCGCGCTCGGTGCGCAAGATGATCGACGCGGGTAGCTACAACTGCCGCCTTGAAATCGACGGTGGGGTAAGCCCCGCTAATATTCGTGAAGTGGCTGCTGCCGGCGTGGACACCTTTGTGGCCGGCTCTGCCGTGTTTGGCGCGCGCAAAGATAACGATCCGCATCGCTATGACAGCGTAATCGCCGCGTTGCGCGCCGAACTGGCCAAGGTGTAAACAGTGCAGCCGGTGCGTTTTCCGCTCAGCATTTCCGCCATTGTCATCGATCTTGATGGCACGATGTTGCACACCGCGCCGGAACTTGCCGAAGCGGCCAACCGTATGCTGCGCGACATGGATTATCCGCCGGTGTCACAGGAATTGCTGGCAAGCTACATCGGCAACGGCATCGGCTGGCTGGTGAAGCGCGCGCTGACCGGAGACATGCATGCCACGCCGGATGCTGCGCTGTACGAACACGCCATGCCGATTTTCGACAAGCATTACACCGATGTACTGCTAACCAGCAAACTGTTCGACGGGGTGGCCGAAGGTCTGGAGGCCATGCGTGCAGCGGGCTTCCGTCTGGGTTGCATCACCAATAAACTGGCGCGCTACACCGGGCCGCTATTGAAAGGCACCGGGCTGGCAAAGTACTTCGAGATCGTCATCTCCGGCGACACCCTGCCGGAAAAAAAGCCGCATCCGTTGCCGTTGCTGCATGCCGCCGGTTTTTTTGGTACGCAAATCAAACAGATGCTGCTGATCGGCGATTCACTCAACGACACTCTTGCCGCACGCGCCGCCGGTTGCCCGGTGTTTTGCGTACCCTATGGCTACAACCACGGCAAACCGGTGGAAACTCTGGACCAGGACGCGGTGATTGCCAATTTGCCAGCCGCCTTGCAGCTCATAAAACACGTTTGAACATGACACATCAATACCTCGGTTTTTCGAAGACAACCTGCTGGCGATGGTGAGCACTGCCTCACCGGACGCCCCGCGTCCACGCATTGTCTTCAAAATAACTCAGGAGGTTTTCATGCTGCACCCCATTACCAAACAGGAATTTCACGCTCTTGCCGAACAAGGTTATAACCGCATCCCGCTGGTATGCGAAACCTTCGCCGACCTGGACACGCCGCTGTCGCTGTACCTCAAACTCGCCAACCAACCCTACTCCTACCTGCTGGAATCGGTACAGGGCGGCGAACGCTTCGGGCGTTACTCCTTCATCGGTCTGCCCGCCGATACGCACATCACGGTGCGCGGCAAGCAAATCACTCTGACACACAAGGACACCGAGACCCGTCATACCGTCGCCAACCCGCTGGATTTTATCCGCGAGTACCAGACGCGTTTCAAGGTCGCTCCGCTACCCGGCCTGCCGCGCTTCACCGGCGGGCTCGCTGGCTACTTCGGCTACGACACGGTACGCTACATTGAGCCACGCCTGACCAATACAAGCAAACCGGACACGCTCGGCACACCCGACATCCTGCTGATGCTCACCGAGCAACTGGCGGTAGTTGACAACCTCACCGGCAAGCTCACCTTCATCGTCTATGCCAACCCGGAGCAGGCCGATGCTTACGTGCTGGCGCGGCAACGCCTTCACGAACTGATTGCGCGCTTGCGCCAGCCGGCGGACATTCCGCACGCGCCGCCGATGCACGGCGGCGAGGCAAAATCCGAATTCGGCGAAGCCGCATTCAAGCAGGCGGTGGTTAAAGCCAAGCAATACATTCTCGACGGCGACATCATGCAGGTGGTACTGGCGCAGCGCATGGCGCAGCCGTTCCCCGCCGCGCCGCTGTCGCTGTATCGCGCACTGCGCAGCGTCAACCCGTCACCGTACATGTTCTATTACGACATGGGCGATCACCATGTGGTCGGCGCGTCGCCGGAAATTCTGGTGCGGTTGGAACACGACACAGTCACCGTGCGGCCTATCGCCGGAACGCGCCCGCGCGGCAAGACGCCGCAGCAGGACGCCGAGCTTGCGCAAGATTTGCTGGCTGATCCGAAGGAGCTGGCCGAGCACCTGATGCTGATCGACCTTGGGCGCAACGACATCGGGCGCGTCGCGCAGAACGGTACGGTGAAGCTCACCGAGAAGATGATCATCGAGCGCTACTCACACGTGATGCACATCGTCTCCAACGTCGAGGCAAAACTCAAACCCGGACTGAATGCGATGGATGTGCTCAAGGCCACCTTCCCCGCCGGCACAGTGAGCGGCGCTGCCAAGGTGCGCGCGATGGAAATCATCGACGAGCTGGAACCGACCAAGCGCGGCATCTACGCGGGCGCAGTCGGCTACCTCGGCTTCAACGGCGACATGGACTTGGCCATCGCGCTGCGTACCGCCGTGGTAAAAGACAATGTGCTATATGTGCAGGCGGGTGCGGGCATTGTCGCCGATTCAATTCCCGACAACGAATGGATGGAAACGCAGAATAAGGCACGCGCAGTGTTGCGCGCCGCAGAAATGGTGCTGGCAGGGCTGGACAATAACCTGGTCATGTAAACCGCGCGCAGGTCAGGCGAGTGGCGCTTCCGGACGCCGGTTAAAAAGATTCTTCCGGGCTGCTTTCCTGTTCGATGAGACGGAAACGCGCCAGATCATAATCATCCCCCTTCTCCTGCAATGCAATAGGGATCAGCAGATAGTTCTTGCCGTCAAGTTGCGTCTGCAAACTGCGATGCGGAGAAAATGTATCCGCCTTCATCAACAACCGCGCTTCGCCGGATGAATCACTCTCTCTTGCCCGCAGCCATAGCGCAGGCTGGCCGTCCTCAAATCCGCCGCCGCCCCCACTCTGGCTCAGCGCCACGCCAACTATTTGATTGGTTAGCATTTCTGCGCCTGCATGCAACTGGTTTGCGTCATTGCGCACCATGCGGCGTATCACTGCCACGCCCCAATGCTGCACCCCATCGGGTTGCACGCCGAGCAGGCTGCCGATACGGATGCCGTCCATTCTTTGCGCGGGCAGCACGGTTCGAAAACCGCTGGCGCTGATGTCCTCTGCATCCCAACGTGCCGGTGACTCATCGCTGAAATTCAGCCCGGCATCGGTACGCTCGAGCACCCTGACAAAGCCGCTCACCACATTCAGGTTGACCTTGATTCCGCGTCGCGCGCTACCCCGTGATGGCGGTGCAATCTGATAATTCAGGAGGTATTGCGCGGCCTCGCACACCAGCTCTGCATCGTAGCTTCCGCCCAGATTAAGGCTTTCCGGGACAGCACCCTTTCCCAGCATCTTAATCAGCACCTCCAGTTTGGGCTGCATTGCCGCCATACTGACAAAACACATGGATGGATGGATGGCAACGTCCGTCTTGACACATACTGGTGCGGCCGGGCGATCCAGATAAAAACCGAACAGGCTGCCGGTATCCTGTTGCATGCTGATATCGATACTGTGACCATACTGGCCGACAATACGCTCGGTCAGATGCATATACAAAGGCTTCAGGGTACTAATCCCGCAACCGTACCATCCCAGCAGTCGTCCCAGTTCACTTTTCACCGTGGCATTGCCAGCCGCACCCGGGTAAAGTGCAAGCGGCGTGTCCAGATATTGCTGTTGCCCGGCATGCTGGTAGATACGGGCAAGATTGCTCCAGATCGCGCCATCGATCGGGCCATAGTGCGCGCAGAGGTATTTCAATTGTGCGGTCATGGCATACACAGAGCGCGCCGCCAGCAATGGCACCTGCACTTTGATGGCACTTGTCCCCTTGCCGCCGCTGCAATAGCGATCAAACACCGTCAAATAAGCCCGGGCGGTATGACGGGACCAGTTGCCCAACGCCAGCCACAGACGGTTTTCCTGGAATTTGTTCAGTGCTGGGGGGGTAAAATAATCGTGCGTCAGCTTTCGCGCATAAGACTGGGCCGTTTCATCAAGCAGGCACAATACGGCAAACTGGTGATCCGGCTTGAAATCGGCATGATCCGCGACCGACTCTATCCAATCGGTCAACTCCATGAGCATCTTGTGTGCGTCATTCTTTGGCAAACCGTCCAGCAACGCTTGTGCCGACTTGATATCTGCCATTGGATGATCGGATTTTTTACTGAACAAGCCCGACAACATTTTCCACCCCACAAACCATCCGCCTTTGCGTGTGGCAATATAACCACAAAACACCCGCATTGAATACACGCAAAATGTCTGAACCAATGATTCCGTGGCTCACCGGTAACGCGCCATTCCCACCCGTAGAACGGGCGCTGCTCTCACCCAACGGGCTGATTGCGGCGGGCGGCGACCTGTCTGTGTCGCGCTTGCTGGAGGCCTATCGCCACGGTATTTTTCCGTGGTTCAACGCCGGTGAGCCAATCCTGTGGTGGAGCCCAAATCCACGTATGGTGCTGGTTCCTGACGAGTTCAAAACCTCCCGCTCGCTCGCCAGAGTGTTGCGTAACAGCATTTATGAAATACGCTGCGACACCGTTTTCGAACAGGTGATGCGCAATTGCGCCGCACCGCGTGGCGAACAGCACGGAACCTGGATACACGCAGACATGATCGCTGCCTACGGTGCGCTGCATAAACTGGGCTATGCGCACTCGGTGGAAGTGTGGATGGATGGCAAACTCGCAGGCGGGTTATACGGAGTTGCCATTGGGTGCATGTTCTACGGAGAATCCATGTTTGGTCATATCAGCAACGCCTCAAAAATCGCGCTGGCGCATCTAGCCAGGCAACTTCAACGCTGGCAGTTCAAAATGATCGATTGCCAGATGAATACCGCGCATCTCGCCTCGCTCGGTGCACGCGAAATTCCACGCAGCGAGTTCGTCGCGCACCTGCGGGAATTGGTAAACTGTACGCCTGTTACTCGCTGGCAATTCGACGCCGACCTTTTTGCATGAGTCTGCTCAACGACATACCACTTAGCGCGCTGGATTTTTACCTGACCGCGCCCTATCCATGCAGCTATCTACCCGACCTGCAGGCGCGCTCGCAGGTCGCTGCACCCGCCTTTCTCATCAGTACACCGGTGTATTCCGAGCTGGTGCGGCACGGTTTCCGTCGCAGCGGAACCCATACCTATCGCCCGTATTGCGACAACTGCCGCGCTTGCATACCACTGCGTGTGTCGGCCAGGCAATTCACGGCCAATCGCTCGCAACGGCGTGCCTGGGCCCAACATTCCCATCTGGAAGCCAGCCTGCACCCGCTACTGGACAAGATCGAGCATTACCAGCTCTATCAACGCTATCAGCGTATGCGCCACCCGGATGGCGGCATGGACAACGATGACCGCGAGTCGTACCAGAATTTTCTGCTGCAAAGCCATGTTGATTCGTTGCTGGTGGAGTTCCGCGAGCCCTTCGACCAGGCTCAGGGCAGACAAGGTGTACTACGCATGGTCAGTATCATCGACCTGCTCGGCGACGGCTTGTCCTCGGTGTACACTTTCTACGAGCCGGATTTGCCGCGTGCGCGCTTTGGTGTTTACAACGTATTGTGGCAAATCGAGCTGTGCCGCAAGCTCGACCTGGATTTCGTCTATCTGGGCTACTGGATCAAACACAGCCGCAAAATGGCTTACAAGACCGAATACCAACCTGCACAAGGATTGATACGCGGAACTTGGTGCACGATGGACATAGAATTACTGTAACGCCGGTTGGCAAACAAGGTTTACGGGCTCAACCCTGCATGAAGAATTATCAAGGGCATTTTATGTACTCACTGTTGCGTTCTGCACTGTTCCGGTTTGATCCGGAAACCATCCATCACTTCACACTTGGCGGGTTGAAGGTCGTGCATTCACTCGGGCTGGGCAGCCTCATCGCGAGGCACCCGCCCGGCGACCCGCGCACGGTGATGGGGCTAACCTTCCCCAATCCGGTCGGCCTCGCCGCCGGACTCGACAAGAACGGCGACTGTATCGATGGCCTGGCGGCACTTGGATTCGGTTTCATTGAGATCGGCACGGTCACGCCATTACCCCAGCCCGGCAATCCGCAGCCGCGCCTGTTTCGCCTGCCGCAAGCGCAGGCCATCATCAACCGCATGGGTTTCAACAACGATGGCGTGGATGCGCTGATCGAAAACGTAAAGCGCGCGAAGTACCGGGGCATCCTCGGTATCAACATCGGCAAGAATGCCGACACACCAATCGAAAAAGCAGCGGACGATTACCTGATTTGCCTGCGCAAGGTATATACCCACGCCAGTTATGTCACAGTCAATATCTCCTCACCCAACACCAAGAATCTGCGTCAGTTGCAAAGCGGTGATGAACTCGATGCGTTGCTCGCGCAACTGAAAACAGAACAACTGAAACTTGCCAACGCGCACGGCGAATATGTACCACTGGCTGTAAAAATCGCCCCCGACCTCAATAACGAACAGATCAAGCAAATCGCCGCATTGCTCATCAAACATCGCATCGATGGCGTGATCGCCACCAATACCACGCTGTCGCGTGAGGGCGTGGAACCTCTGGAATACTGCAATGAAAGCGGCGGTCTCTCCGGCGCACCGGTGCGCGACAAGTCTACCGCCGTCATTCGCGCGCTCGCCGGCGAACTGGAAGGTGTGTTGCCCATTATCGGAGTCGGCGGCATTCTGGACGGTGCGGATGCCGTTGACAAAATCGATGCCGGCGCGGCGCTGGTGCAGCTCTACAGCGGCCTGATCTATCGCGGCCCGGCACTGGTTGGCGAAACCTGTGCCGCCATCCGCAACCGCTAATCCCAGCTCCTTGAAGTCACTCGGGTAATCGATAAATTGCCCAACGGATTCTGTTAAGGATTCCTTAAGCCAGCCTCGTTATCCTGCACGCCTCACAACTCAACCAGGGAACTCAAAATGTTTCATCTGTTTCGTGCATCAGGTTTTGTGCTTATCGCTGCCGGATTGGCGGTACAGCCGGCTTTCGCGGAAACGCCCAACGAGATACTGGCTTCCATTCAACAAGAAGCCGCAGGCACTGCCGGTGCTCAGGAATTCTCGGCAGTGCGTGGGGAAAGTTTTTTCAAGGCAAAGCACGGCAATGACTGGAGCTGCGCTTCCTGCCATACCGATAATCCCGCTGCGCCGGGCAAGCATGCCAAAACCGGCAAGGTCATCGATCCGCTGGCACCATCTGCCCATGCGGAGCGTTTCACCAATCCAAAAAAAGTGGCTAAATGGTTCAAGCGCAATTGCAATGATGTGTTAAACCGCGTTTGCACGCCGCAGGAAAAAGGTGATGTGCTTACTTATTTGCTTACCGTTAATAAATAAGGAGGCTGCCATGCTGACCCAAGACAACAAATTCTTGCGGGTACTAACTGTTATGTTGCTGGCAATGAGCATAACGGTGCCTGTCGCGCAGGCCGATAACGATGAAAAACACGATGGCAAGTACGGCAAGAAATACAGCAGCAAATATGGCGGTGAAAACCGTGGCAAGCCGCTGCAGCTTGCGCAAACCAACGCCAAATTTCAGCAGGAATGCACTTCCTGTCACATCGCCTATGTGCCGGGGCTGCTGCCTGCCGAATCCTGGCGCAGGATGATGGCCGGCCTGGACAAACACTTCGATTCAGATGCGTCGCTGGATGCCGAGGACAACAAGGAGATCACCGCGTTTCTGGTGAACAATGCCTCGAATCGCTGGAGCGCCCCGACGTCGCCTTTACGGATCACCGAATCTGCCTGGTTTAAACACAAGCACGATAGCCGCGAAATCGACCCGGCAGTCTGGAAAAACCCGAAAGTGCAGAGTCCGGCTAATTGTGGTGCTTGTCACCCGCAGGCGGAGCGCGGCAATTTCAACGAGCATGACATAAGAATACCCAGGTAACCGGAGATCATCATGAATCAACGTGTCCTGATCTGGGACGTACCGACGCGGGTTTTCCACTGGCTGCTGGCACTGTCGTTTCTCGGCGCATACCTGACCTCGGAATCGGAGCGTTACCGTGATATCCATGTGATGCTCGGTTATACCCTGCTGGGACTGATCGCATTCAGACTATTGTGGGGATTTTTTGGCACGCGCTATGCGCAGTTCCGCTCGTTCCTGTTCAAGCCCGGTGAGATATTTACCTACTCGCTGTCACTGCTCAAGGACCGGCCCGCGCATTATGTCGGGCACAACCCATTGGGCAGCGTGGCGATCTGGCTGCTGCTGGGGCTGGGCATCTCGACCGGTGTGACCGGGGTGTTGCTGTTTCAGGATATCGGCGGTGATGCGCTGGAGGAGCTGCATGAGGTGCTGTCCAATGCCATGCTGGCGGCAGTAGCGATCCATATCGCCGGCGTGGTGGTGAGCAGTGTGTTGCATCGCGAGAATCTGGCGCGTGCGATGGTCACCGGCTGCAAATCCGCCGAGCCGGAACAAGGTATCCGCCGCTCATATTTGTGGCTGGGTGTCATAATGCTGGCCGCTGTTGTGGCATTCTGGGTCGGTTACCCGGCCACCGGGCTGGTGACGCCGGATGCGGATGTGACGCAGGCGCAGCATGATAATGACGATTAATTGACATTTCATTTGCGAGTGAACAATGCGTATCCTGGTAGTCGAAGACGACACCCTGCTGGGTGATGCGATTCAGGCCGGTTTGAAACAGGCCGGTTATGCAGCAGACTGGATGAAGGATGGCATTTCGGCAGAGCTGGCACTTACCACCGGGTCTTATGTGGCGGTAGTACTGGATCTGGGCTTGCCGCGTCTGTCCGGGCTGGAGGTACTGTGCCGATTGCGCGGTCGCAATACTCTCACCCCCGTGCTGATTCTCACCGCGATGGACGCGGTGGATGACCGCATCAAGGGGCTGGATGCCGGTGCGGATGATTACCTGGTCAAGCCGTTCGACATGGGTGAGCTGGCAGCGCGCCTGCGTGCACTGATTCGCCGCGCCAGCGGGAAGGCCGAACCGTTGCTGCAAGTTGCCAACGTCCAACTCGACCCTGCCGCTCATTGTGTGCGGTACCACGACCAGCCGATCGAACTTTCGACCAAAGAATTTGCGGTGTTGCATGCGTTCATGCTCAATGTGGGAAAGGTGCTGTCGCGCACCCAGCTTGAGGAACAGCTTTACGCGTGGGGCGATGAAATTGAAAGTAATGCGGTGGAAGTGCATATTCATCATCTGCGCCGCAAACTGTCCCCCGGTCTGATCGAAACCATACGCGGTGTCGGCTATCTGATGCCACGCGACAAAGGTATCTGAAATGGGGCAACGTACCTCACTCAAACAACGGCTGCTGGTGCTGGCATTGGCGGCGATCACGCTGGTCTGGCTCGGTGCGGCCGCCTTCACCTATCATGATGCACGCGAAGAATTTGACGAGGTGCTGGATGCGCATCTGGCGCAAAGCGCTTCGTTGCTGGTGGCACAGGCATCACACGACCTGGGTGAACTCGAAACCGAACACGCACCGCTGCTGCACAAATATGCCCGACGCGTCGCATTTCAAATATGGGGAAAAGGGTATCAATTGCGCCTGCATTCCGCCAATGCGCCGCAACAACCGTTATCTAATGAGGAACGCGGCTTCAGCAACACCACTATCGACGGGCATCACTGGCGTGTCTTCAGCTCCTGGGACGAATCCGGCGAATACCTGATTCAGGTCGCAGAACGCACCAAGGTGCGCGACGAATTGGCGCAGGATATCGCGGGCAATCTGCTGAGGCCGTTGTGGTTTGCGCTGCCGTTGCTGGCGTTGCTGTTGTGGATAGCGGTAATGCGCGGGCTGCGCCCGCTCGACCAGCTGACTCGCGAAGTGGCGCAGCGCGAGCCGGACAATCTTGCCGCACTGGACACATCATCTGCACCACGCGAAGTGCTACCACTGATCGAACGGCTCAACCGGCTGTTTACCCGCATCGAAGCCTCCATGCAAAAAGAACGGCGTTTTACCGCAGACGCCGCGCATGAATTACGTACCCCGGTGGCCGCGATCAAAGCGCAAACACAAGTGGCGCGTGCCGCTTCCGGGGAGGCGGAGCGCATTCATGCGCTCGACAACGCGATTCTCGGCTGCGACCGCGCTGCCCACCTGATCGATCAATTACTGACGCTGGCGCGGCTGGATACGCTGGATCGCAGCGTGGCGGAATTCTGCCGACTCAGAGCCATCGCCACCGCAACAATTGCGGCGCTGGCACCGGCTGCGCTGGAGAAGGGCGTGCAACTCGAATTGCTGGCGGGCGATGAAACTATAGTGCATGGCAATGCGGGGCTACTGCAGGTGCTGTTGCGTAACCTGCTCGACAACGCGGTGAAGCATACGCCGCCTGGAACACGGGTTCAGGTCAACATCACTCATGAACGGGAGATGGTTTGTCTTTCGGTGAGCGATAACGGGCCGGGTATTCCTGAACAGGAGCGGGGCAAGGTATTGGAGCGTTTCTACCGCCCCGTGGACACGCAAACTGGCGGCAGCGGGCTGGGGCTGTCTATCGTTCAGCGGATTGCCGAAGTTCATAATGCAACCCTGCAGATGCAGCCGCTAAGTGCGGGGTGCGGATGGCAGGTGACAGTGACTTTCAAGCGCTAGCTTGTATGCATCAATCTGTCCTGTACGACAGAGATTATTTCGGTAAGATTGCATCCGCATGCCGCCTCTGGTGCGCAATACAAAAGACTTTGATACTGAAAAAGGCAGGCAATGCTGGAAATGCTCTCTACTCCCCAATTCTGGGTGGATGTGTTCAAGATCATCATGATCGACCTGTTGCTATCCGGCGACAACGCGGTGGTGATCGCGCTGGCATGCCGCAATCTGCCGCCACACCAGCGCAACAAAGGCATTCTGTTTGGCGTGGGCGGTGCAATCGGGCTACGCATTATGCTGACTTTTTTTGCAGTGGGCATGTTGTCGCTGCCCTATCTCAAGCTGATCGGCGCGTTGCTGTTGCTGTGGATTGGCATCAAGTTGATCCTGCCGGAACAGGAACACAATACCGACCATATCAAGGCGGATACGCGCCTGCTTGGCGCGATCAAGACCATCATCATCGCCGACCTTGTGATGAGCCTGGATAATGTGCTCGGCGTGGCTGCGGTAGCCAAGGGTAATGTGTGGCTGCTGGTATTCGGCCTGCTGATCAGCATCCCGATGATCGCGTGGAGCAGCCAGCTGGTGCTGAAGCTGATCGACCGCTACCCCGTCATTATCTATATCGGCGGCGCACTGCTGGGTTATGTGGCGGGTGAGATGCTGGTTGGTGAAGCGTTGTTTGCAACATTGCTGGAATCACGGCACTATCTGCACTGGCTGGTGCCGGGACTGGGTGCGTTGCTGGTAGTGGCGACCGGCCGGTGGCTGGCGCTACGCAAGGCAGTTGCTGTGGCAACAATCGATTTGCTTGATAAAAAAGTTACTGTCGTGCCACCAAATAATTCATGAGGGAGGGAGATGATGAAAATACTGATTCCGATCGATGGTTCGGCCAACTCACAGCGTGCGGTTGACTATACGATCAAGAGTATCGCCGCGCTGAAGGTGCCACCGCAACTGTTGCTGTTGAATGTGCAATGGAATGTGGCGGTCGGCAACGTCAAACTGTTCATCGACCAGAAAACTATCGACGACTATTATCGCGAACAAGGCATGGCGGCGCTGCAACCGGCGCGTACGGCGCTGGATGCCGCCTCGCTACCCTACCAGTACCACATCAGCATCGGCACCCCGGCAGTGGCAATTACGCAATATGCCCATGACCAGGCTGTCGATTATATTGTCATGGGCAGACAGGGTCAGGGAGGCTTGCAAGCATTGCTGCTGGGTTCGGTGGTAAACAAAGTGCTACATTTGACTGATTGTCCGGTACTGTTGGTCAAGTGACGGAGCATTTCGTAAACCCGCTATAAATCAAAAGGATTATGGTGCGCTACCGGAAAATACTTTAATATCTACTACGCAATTTGCCAAAAATATGAAAGGTATCCCGGGAATGACAATGGACAAGTGGTCGTTCTGGAAAAGAGACTGGTTCGTCAGCTTGCTGGTCGTGTTGGTATTTTTGCTTGGCGCAAACAGCGATCTGATTCAGAGTCTGGAACGCAAGGCTTACGACCTGGGTGTGCTGGCTTCCTCGCGCACACCGAGCGACAAGGTGGCGGTGATCGCCATCGATGATCAAAGCATCGCCAATCTGGGACGCTGGCCGTGGCCGCGCGAGATCCACGCAAAAATAATTGATATTCTGGCGGCCGGGCACGTCAAGGTGATTGGCTACACCGCCTTTTTCTTTGAGCCTCAGATTGATGCGGGACTCGCCTACATACACAAAATTGCCGAATTATTGGGTAAGCAGCATTTGCCGGAAGAAATAGATACGGCAATAGCCGTTTCCGGCGTACCGGCAAGCCGTGTTATCGCCACCGAAACGAACAACCCGGAAGCACTGCCGATCCAGACGGAACCCTTGCCGCTTGATGTATTGCTGCTGGAAGCGATGCACAACCTCGATAACGACCAGAAGCTGAGCGACAGCATGGGCAAGGCCGATAACGTGCTACTGGCGATGTTCTTCGAATTGGGCGAGCCGCAAGGAAATCCCGACCAACCTTTCCCCGACTATGTGCTACGCAACAACCTGCCAAACATAAAAGATGCATCCGGTTATGGCGCGCAACCGCTGCCGGCACGCGCCGCCTTGCTGCCCATCCCGGCGCTGGGCAGCAAGGCATTGGCGATCGGCCATTTGAACAGTTTCCCCGATGTGGATGGCGCGATACGCACCGAGCCGCTGGTGGTTGGCTATTACGACCAATACTATCCGTCACTGTCTCTGATGCTCGCCGCCAGAAGTCTCAATATTGAGCCCAAGGATATCCAGGTCAACCTGGGTGAAGGGGTGCAATTGGGCAACCTGAAAATTGCCACCGATCCCGCCCTGCAGATGCACACCTATTTTTACAAGGGTAGCGGCGGGCGGCCGGCGTTTCAGGTGGACTCCTTCTACGACGTGTTTACCGGCAAAATCCCGGCAGAAAAATATCGCGACAAAATCGTGCTGATCGGCGCCTCGGCGGCAGGCGTGGGTGCACTGCAAGTGACGCCGGTATCGCCGGGCATGACGCCGGTGCTGACCCTCGCACATTCTGTATCCAGCATTCTCAAGGGAGACTTTTTTGTTGCTCCGGACTGGGCGGGAATGGCCAGTTTTGCCGTGTTTGTGCTGGTCGCGTTGTATCTGACCCTGCTGTTGCCGCACCTGAATGCGTTGATCGGCGCGGTGATCACCGGCGTGTTGTTTGTGGCGTTACTGGCAACGCATTTCATACTGATGACAACGCAGGCGATGTGGTTGCAACTGATGGCACCGGCTGCGCTGCTGCTGGTCGGCCATGCGTTACTGACCACCAAACGTCACCTGATGACCGAAAAAGGCAAGCAGAAATCCGATGCCGATTCTGCGGAAAGCAATCGCATGCTCGGCTTGGCTTTCCAGGGGCAAGGGCAACTGGACATTGCTTTTGACAAGTTCCGTAAAGTACCGGTGGATAACAGCCTGATGGAGGTGCTGTACAACCTCGGACTGGACTTCGAACGCAAACGGCAATTCAACAAGGCCGAGTCGGTATTCAGATACATGGCCGAATACAACCCGAAATTTCGCGATCTGGAACAACGCCTGACGCAGGCGCGTGAGATGTCCGAAACAGTCATTCTGGGCGGAGGCGGCGGGCGCACCAACAGCACCATGGTGCTGAACAAAGCCGGTATGTCCAAGCCGATGCTGGGCCGTTACGAGATCGAAAAGGAGCTCGGCAAAGGCGCGATGGGTGTGGTGTATTACGGCAAGGACCCGAAGATCGGCCGCGTAGTGGCGATCAAAACCATGGCGTTGGCGCAGGAATTCGAGGCCGATGAGCTTCAGGACGTAAAAGAGCGGTTCTTCCGCGAGGCCGAAACGGCTGGGCGTTTGAACCACCCGAATATCGTGTCGATCTACGATGCCGGTGAAGAGCACGACCTGGCCTACATCGCGATGGAGTTTCTCAAGGGCAAGGACCTGGTGCCGTTCACCAAGCCGGATAACCTGCTGCCGCTACCCAAGGTGATGAGCATCATCGCGCGTGTCGCCGATGCACTGGATTATGCGCACAAACAGAATGTGGTGCACCGCGACATCAAACCGGCCAACATCATGTACGATCCGGAGACCGATACACCCAAGGTCACCGACTTCGGCATTGCGCGCATTACCGACTCGAGCAAGACCAAAACCGGCATGGTGCTGGGTACTCCGTCGTATATGTCGCCGGAGCAATTGGCGGGTCAAAAGATCCATGGCAGCTCCGATCTGTTCTCGCTGGGTGCAAGCTTGTATCAATTGGCTTGTGGTAAGCTGCCATTTCAGGGAGATTCGATGGCACAGTTGATGTACCGGATTGCCAATGAACCGCATACCGATATTTTGAGTATCAGGCCGAATTTGCCGCCGTGCCTGGCGGCGGTCATCAATAAGTCGCTGGCCAAGCTGACTGAAGATCGCTATAGCAGCGGTGCAGAGATGGCCGATGCGTTGCGCCAGTGCGCCGCAAGCTTACCGGGGTAAACCATGAAAGTAGAAGACGCGCTCGAGATAGTCAGTCAAACCAATTCTGGCATGGTACGTTCGCATAATGAGGATAGTGTGGCACAGGAAGCAGCCTGTGGCTTGGTTGTGCTGGCAGACGGGATGGGCGGCTATAATGCGGGCGAAGTGGCGAGCGGCATTGCCGTTTCGGTGGTTGCAACCGAAGTTTGTCAACGCCTGCAGAGTGCGCGGCCGACCGACCGCGATATGGCAACCGGCGAGGAGTTGGGAGTATTGTTGTTGCGCGATAACATCCGCAAGGCGAATGCTTCGATTTTTCAGGCTGCTCAAAGCCAGCCACAGTATGCCGGAATGGGCACGACCATTGTTTCCGGCTTGTTTTACGACAATCGCGTGGTGGTCGGACACGTGGGCGATTCGCGCATGTACCGGTTGCGCGGCGAAACACTGGACACGATCACCCGTGACCACTCTTTGCTTCAGGAGCAAATTGATGGCGGAATGATCAGCATTGAAGATGCGCGCTTGTCCAAGAACAAGAACCTGGTGACGCGCGCAGTGGGAATTGATGCCGAAGTGGAACCGGAAATCCATGTGCATGATGTACAGGTGGGCGATATCTACCTGCTGTGCTCGGATGGCCTGAACGACATGGTGGAGGGCGAAGATATACAATCCACGCTCTATGCGATGCAGAGCAATCTTCCGCTGGCGACAGAGCAGTTGATCCAGATGGCGAACGATAACGGCGGCCGCGACAATGTTTCGGTGATATTGGTTAAAGTAAAGGGCAAGTTTGCCATGCCGCGTGGATGGCTGGCAAAACTGTTCGATTGGTTCGGAAAATAAACGGCACGAGGGTCACGACAATGGCGGCAAAACTGATACTCAGCATGGATGGGGTGATTCTAAAGGAATACCCGCTGAACAAGGAACGTATGACTATCGGGCGCAAAGCGCACAACGATATTGTTATCGATAATCTGGCCGTGAGCGGCGAACACGCTGCGATCATTACCATCCTGCACGACTCATTCCTCGAGGATCTGGAAAGCACTAATGGTCTGGAAGTGAATGGCGCACCAACCAGAAAGCACTTTCTGCAAAACAACGATCTGATTGAAATCGGCAAATACAAGCTGAAATACATCAACGATCAGACCACCCAGACAAACGCGGCTGACTTCGAAAAGACCATGATATTACGTGCGCCGGTCAGGCAGGCTGCACCAATCGCCAACACAAGTGATGCGGCCACCGGCTTTATGAGTACGCAAATCAACCCGGGCACCACGCAGGCCGCCGATTCGGCAGAAAAAACCGGCAAATTCGAGGCACACATACCGGCTAAACCGGCACCTGCACCAGCCAAGCCCGCAGCCGCAACAGTACCTGTACCCCAGGCCGCCGCAGTGCAAATCCTGACCGGGCCCAATACCGGCAGAGAGCTTGAATTGGTGAAAAACCTTACCACACTGGGTAAGCCCGGCGTACAAGTGGCTGTTCTGACCCGTCGCCCACACGGCTATTTCATTACCCACGTGGAAGGCGCAAGGCATCCCACGGTCAATGGCACGGTATTGGGCGATCAACCACATTTGCTGAATGATCATGACGTCATCGAACTGGCCGAAATCAAAATGGAGTTTTACCTCAAAGGCTAACCATAAAGCCACAGCACCCTATTTTTATTACCGGGCAGAGGAGTGAAGATTTGAGGATTGAGACACGTGGATTGAAGATAATCCATCCCTCCTTCACGGCAAGAGGAAACATGGGAAACTGCCCTTTATCTTTTTCTGTCATTCTTTCGCCAAGAGCTGCCGCGTGAAAAAAAATGCGCTTCTGATCGGGCTCGGACTATTGTTAGTCCTTATTTTCATTGGCAGTGCCGCGCGTTTCTACCATCTCAACCTCGTAGGCCAGCTCTCCGCTATTCTTTATGACTACCGTTTGCAGCTAACCATGCCGCGTACGGTAGACGACCGTATAGTCATCCTTGACATTGATGAGAAAAGCCTCAAGGAGGAAGGCCGCTGGCCATGGAGCCGCGACCGGCTGGCTTTATTGATGGACAAGTTATTCGACCAATACGGTGTCGCGGTGGTGGGCTTCGACGTGGTGTTCGCCGAGAAGGATGAGAGCTCCGGGCTCAGGGTGTTGCAGAAAATCGGGCGTGATCAGCTCAAGGGCGATGCGCAGTTTCAGACTGCGCTGGCACAAATCCGGCCGCAACTAGAGTACGACAAGCTGTTTGCCGACAAGATCAAAAACCGCAAAGTAGTGTTGGGTTACTATCTGACCAGTCAGGACGATGCCAACATAACCGGGGCATTGCCGGAACCGGTATTCCCGGCAGGCACCTTCAGAGGCAGATCCATCGATTTCACGACCTGGAACGGGTATGGGGCAAATCTCCCGGAATTGCAGCAAGCGGCGGCGAGCGCGGGGCATTTTAATCCACTGGTGGATTTTGACGGCGAGGTGCGCCGCGTGCCGATGCTGGTGGAATATGGCGGCGCATATTATGAATCGCTGTCACTTGCGATGGTGCGCGTCCTGCTCGGACAACCCAAACTGCTGCCCGGGTTTGTCGAAGGCGAGACCAGCGGCTATGGTGGTTTGGAATGGCTGGAGCTGGACACCGTCAGCGGTTTGCTGAAAATTCCGGTGGATGCTGATGTGGCGACTTTTGTACCCTATCGTGGTTACCAGGGGAGCTTCAAATATATTTCAATCGCCGACGTATTGCATGACCGTACTGAAATATCACAACTTAAAAATAAAATTGTACTGGTCGGCACGACCGCGCCGGGGTTGCTGGATCTGCGCGCCACACCGGTGGCCGAGGTTTATCCGGGAGTGGAAATCCACGCCAGCATGATTGCCGGGATTCTCGACCAGAATCTGAAAGAGCGCCCCGCCTACATGATTGGAGCGGAAGTAATCTGGTTGCTGCTAATCGGCGTGGCACTGAGTTTCCTGTTGCCACAAATGAGTCCGGTAAAAGCAATATTATTGTCGGCATTCATGTTCGCCATTACCCTGGGGTTAAGCCTGTTTGCATGGCATTATGAAAATCTGTTGTTTACAGTGGCTAACAGCCTGGTGATGATTGCACTACTGTTCGCACTGAATATGTCCTACGGCTATTTTGTCGAGTCACGCACCAAACGCCAGATTACCAACCTGTTCGGACAATATGTGCCAAGCGAACTGGTCGAGGAAATGGCGGAGCATCCGGAAAGTGTGTCCATGGAAGGCGAGAGCCGCGAGATGAGCATTCTGTTTTCCGACGTACGCGGCTTTACCTCCATTTCCGAGGGCCTCGACCCGAAAGAGTTGACGTTGCTGATGAACGAGTTCCTGACACCCTTGTCCCGTGTTGTCTACAAACATCGCGGCACCATCGATAAATACATGGGTGACTGCATCATGGCGTTCTGGGGAGCACCCCTGCCGGATGTGAACCATGCGCGCAACGCGATATTGGCGGGTATCGAAATGCAGGCAACCTTAAAAGCGTTGCAACCGCATTTCAGGGAGCGCGGCTGGCCGGAGATTCGCGTCGGTGTGGGCATCAACAGCGGACGCGTCAGCGTCGGCAACATGGGTTCGGAAGTGCGGGTCGCCTATACCGTGATGGGCGATGCGGTAAATCTTGCCTCGCGTCTGGAAGGCATCACCAAGCAATACGGTGTTGGCATCATCGTCGGTGAAAATACCCGGAACGCCGTAACCGACCTTGTTTACCGCGAGCTTGACCATGTGCGGGTAAAAGGCAAAGACAAGCCTGTGGCGATTTATGAACCGGTCGGACTGCTCACTGAGGTAAGTAAGGCGGTACAGGACGAGGTCAAGCTGTTTCATGAAGTGCGCCGCCTGTATCGCAAACAGGATTGGGATCAGGCTGAATTACAACTGATGAATTTGCAGCGCATGTCGCCGGATACCGCGTTGTACGAAATCTACGTGGAGCGCGTCACCTATTTCCGCAAGACTCCACCGGCGGCGGACTGGGATGGCGTATTCGTGTTCCAGACAAAATAGGAAATGGTAAGTGGTTAGCAGATTACCCACTGAGGCGCGCAGTGCCGCTTTACTTTCCACTTTCCATCCATGACAAAGGTGGCAAAACAATGAAGCTGAAAGTTTTGGGATGCAGCGGCGGAATCGGTGGCAATCTGCGCACCACCTCGTTCCTGCTCGATCAGGACGTGCTGATTGACGCAGGCACAGGTGCCAATGAACTCAGCCTTACCGAACTCAGCATGATTGACCATGTTTTTGTCACGCACTCCCATCTTGATCATATCGCCAGTATTCCATTCATGGTGGACAGCGCCGGGTTCATGCGCGATCACCCGCTGACCGTTTATGCCACTGAAAAAACGCTGGATATTCTCAGGCAACATATATTCAACTGGAAGATTTGGCCGGATTTCACGCAGATTCCCAATGCCGGGCAGCCATTCATGCGTTATCAAGCAATGGAATTGGGCGAGACTGTTGTGCTGAACGGGCGCAAAATAACCGCCACTCCCGCCAATCACGTGGTACCCGCAGTCGGCTACCACCTGGATAGCGGCAAGGCCAGTCTGGTATTCAGTGGCGACACCACGACCCATGACGCATTATGGGAAGTCATTAATAAAATTGATAATTTGCGCTATCTCATCATTGAAACTGCATTCTCGAATGACGAAAAGGAATTGGCCATTCTATCCAAGCATCTTTGCCCGAGCATGCTGGCCGAGGAATTGAAGAAATTTCATGGGAATGCTGAAGTATTCATCACGCATCTCAAGCCCGGCGAGGTGGAACTGACTATGCAGGAAATTGAAAGTATGATTCATGAGCACTGCCCGTTAATGTTGTTGAACAACCAAGAGTTTGAATTTTAGGATTATCTGATGGCTTACTCGCTTGATGTCAAAGTTCTGGCCGGATTGGAGCCGATTGCTTCATTCAAGCCGGCCAAGCTGCGCGAGTTGCTTGACTATTGCCATATCGAGACCGTGCCACAGGGACACGACCCTTTCAAATCACATGGCTTGCAAGGCCAGTCGGTTTACCTGGTAAACGGCGAGCTTGAACTAAGCTATGAAGACGGCAATAAAGTGACCGTCAGCGCGCGCTCCGAGTGGGCCAAGCACCCGTTAGGCAAACGTCAGCCCTACATCGTCTCCGCCACGGCATTGCGTGAAAGTCAGTTGCTGCGTGTCGATGATGAACTGCTGGATCGAATGATGACCTTTGACCAGTTTTCGCAAACCAGCCTGGCAGGCTCGCCACGCGTGGCGGCCGATCAAAAGGACCACCCCGATGCATCTACCAGCATCAAACGTTTGTTGAATTCCAACATGTTCAGCGCGGAGAATCTCAAGAACGGGCCGCTGGCGCATTTACCGATGGCAAATATCAGTGCATTGTTGCAGTGCATCGAGGCAATTGCGGTGTGGGAAGGCGATATCATCATCCGTGAAGGCGATGATGGCGATTATTACTATATGATCGACAGCGGCCGCGCTTTGGTGACGCGCCGCGTGGGCGGTGTGGACATGCATCTTGCCGACCTGAAGGCGGGTGACGTATTCGGCGAGGAAGCGCTTGTTTCCGGCGCCAAACGCAACGCGACTGTCGCCATGAAATCCAATGGCATGTTGCTGCGTCTTGAACGCAAGGATTTCCTGGCATTGATGCAGGAACCGCTGTTGCATAAATTGAGCTATGCACAAGCCGTGCAGTCCGTGGCGCAAGGTGCAGTGTGGCTGGACGTGCGGCATCCACCCGAATATCGTTATGACAAACTGCCCGGCGCAATCAATGTACCATTGAGCGAAATACGCAATGCCATCGGCGTGCTGAACCGCAGCAAAGAATATATTACCTACTGCCAGAGCGGGAGACGCAGCGCCGCTGCCGCGTTTATTCTGGCGCAGGCCGGATACAACGTGCAGGTTCTGGATGGCGGCTTGTGGTCGGTGCCCAGAGCGGCATCAAAATAGCGCAGCAACAAGATTAGGAGCGGCAATGAGTACAGAAACGGCAACCAATAGCGCGACGGGTAATGTCGGTGAAATCAGCCTCAAGCTGGAATTCACCAAGAACCTCAATCACGTTATCAACAAAATACATGCCACCAACAATATTGATGAAATCATGCTGGATGTCAGCAAGGATATCTGCACGCTGTTCAATGCCGACCGGCTGACCATCTATGTGGTGGGCGAAGATAACACCTCGCTTATTTCCAAAGTCAAAACCGGCCTGAATTCCTTCAAGGACCTCAAGCTACCGATCGCCGAACAAAGTATTGCCGGATATGTGGCAATGCACAAGAAACTGCTCAATATCAAGGATGTTTACGATGAAAAAGAATTGGCCGGCATCAGTTCGCATTTGCGTTTTTTGCGCGAGGTAGACAAGCGCACCGGCTACCGTACCAAGCAAATGCTGGTTGCACCGGTCCTGGATGCGACCAGCAATGATCTGATCGGCGTCATTCAAGTCATCAACAATAAAGCTGGTGCTCCGTTTGCCGCGATAATCGAAGAAGGCGTGCAGGAACTGGCGCAGACCATGGCCGTGGCGCTGCGCCAGCGCCAGCATAGCGGCATTGTCAAAACCAAATACGATTATCTGGTTGCCGATGCGGTGCTGTCCGCCGCCGAATTCGAGCTGGCAACCCGCACTGCACGGCGCAAGGGGGTAGATATCGAAGAGGTGTTGATCGATGAGTTTCAGGTCAGCGTCCCGGCATTGGGCAAAGCCTTGTCCAGCTTCTTCGGGGTTCCTTACGAGCCCTACAAAGCTGACCTCGTCAAACCTACCGACTTGCTGAAAAATCTGAAGCGCGAATATGTCGAAACCAGCCACTGGGTTCCCGTTGAGGAAACCCAGGAAGGATTGACAATTTTGACCACCGACCCGGAGCGAACCCAGGCTTCGCGGGTGGTCAACAACATTTTTCCCAAGAACCGGCTGGTCTATAAAGTTTGCTCGCAACGCGAATTCAGACAGACCCTGGATTTGTTTTACGGTAAAGGCGGAGCAACCGACTCTACCGGTGGTTTTGCCGTGGATGAGTCCTCGATGGATGATCTGCTTACCAGCCTTGGCGGGGATGAAGAGGAAATCAGCGGTGTTTCCCAGGAAGATGTCAGTGCGGCGGCCGATAACGAACTGGTCAAGCTGGTCAATAAAATCATTGTGGATGCCTACCGGATGGGCGCATCGGATATTCATATCGAACCCATGCCAGGCAAAGGTAAAACCGGAATTCGTGTGCGCAAAGATGGCTCATTGCTCAACTACATCGAGGTGCCCTCCACTTACCGCAACGCGCTGGTGACGCGCCTCAAGATTATGTGCGACCTGGATATTTCCGAAAAACGCAGACCACAGGACGGCAAGATCAAATTCAAGAAATTCGGGCCACTGGACATCGAGCTGCGTGTGGCCACTATTCCGTCACAGGGCGGGGTCGAAGATGTGGTGATGCGTATTCTCGCTTCCGGCGAGCCGCTGCCACTGGAAAAAATGGGGTTCTCGGCGCGCAATTCGGAGCTGGTCAAGGCAACCGTGAGCAAGCCGTACGGACTGTTCTTCGTGTGCGGGCCGACCGGTTCCGGTAAAACCACCACGCTGCACTCGATCCTGAAGTTCATTAATACGCCCGACACCAAGATATGGACAGCGGAAGACCCGGTGGAAATCACCCAGAAGGGGCTGCGCCAGGTGCAGATCAACAAGAAGGCCGGGCTGGACTTTGCCACCATCATGCGCGCCTTCCTGCGCGCCGACCCCGACGTGATCATGGTCGGCGAAATGCGCGACAAGGAAACCGTCTCCATCGGCATCGAGGCTTCACTGACCGGCCACCTGGTATTTGCCACGCTGCACACCAACAGCGCGCCAGAATCCATCATCCGGCTGCTCGATATGGGCATGGATCCGTTCAACTTTGCCGATGCGCTGCTGGGCATCCTGGCACAGCGCCTGGCGAAACGGCTATGTTCAGACTGCAAGAAACCGCATATCGCCAGCGCCGATGAAATACAGGCATTGCTCACCGAATACAGCAGCGAGCTGACCAATACCGTTACCTGGAAGAATGATCCGGCGGCGGCGATTGCGGCTTTGCATGCCGAATGGGTCAAGCTGTATGCGGATGACAAGGGACAATTCACCTTGAACAGCCCGGTTGGTTGCGACAAATGCTCCGGCACCGGTTATCGCGGACGCGTTGGTTTGCACGAGCTGCTGATCGGCACCGACCCGGTCAAGAAGGCGATTCAGGAGCACGCGCGTGTCGCCGAGCTGCTGGCGATTGCGCTCGAAGAAGGCATGCACACCCTGAAGCAGGACGGTATGGAAAAAGTATTGCAGGGCATTACCGACATGCATCAGATCCGCGCCGTTTGTATCAAGTAATTAATTTAATATGGATTCTCTCGATAACCCGCTACACCGCCTCAAGGAGCTCAATGAGATCGGCATCGCGCTATCCCAGCAGCGCGACATCAACAGCCTGCTGGAAACGATTCTGGAAGCGGCAAAACGCATTACCCATGCCGATGCCGGCACGCTCTATCTGCACGAACCGGAGCAGCGGGTATTGCGTTTCGAGATCATGCGCACCGATTCGCTGCACATCGCGATGGGCGGCACCAGTGGTGTGCCGATTACCTTCTATCCGATTCGACTTTACGACAAGGATGACAACCCCAACCATGCGATGGTGGTGAGCCACTCGGCGTTGAGCGGCGAGACCGTGAACATTCCCGATGCCTATATCGCAGAGGGTTACGATTTTTCCGGTACCAAAAACTTCGATGCCAAAACTGGCTACCATTCACAGTCTTTTCTGGCCGTGCCAATGCGCAACCACGAAAATGAAGTCATCGGGGTGCTGCAACTGATCAATGCACAAGACCGGAAAAGCGGCGCAATCATCCCGTTCTCAAGCGACGATCAGCAACTACTGGAATCACTTGCCTCGCAGGCCGCCATTGCGCTGACCAACCGCCGCCTGATCGCGCAGCTGGAAGAGCTGTTCGAGTCCTTCATCAAGCTCATCAACACCGCGATAGACGATAAATCGCCCTACACCGGCGGCCACTGCGCGCGCGTGCCGGTGCTGACCATGATGCTGGCCGAGGCGGTCAATCGCACCACGCAAGGGCCGCTGAAAGACTTTGCGATGTCCGAAAAGGATCGGCGTGAACTGAAGATGGCCGGGTTGCTGCACGATTGCGGCAAGATCACCACGCCCGTGCATGTGGTAGACAAGGCCACCAAGCTGCAAACTATTTTTGACCGCATCCATCTGCTCGACACCCGCTTCGAAGTGCTCAAGCGTGATGCTGAGATTGAAATGCTGAGGACAGAAGACAGAAGACAGAATACAGATTGTTGTGCGGCTGCGCCGCACCAATCGAATACGCAGCATAGCGGCGACAACCCTCAGTCCTCAGTCCTCAGTCCTCAGTCCTCAGTCCTCAGTCCTCAGTCCTCTGAATACGAAGCGCGCCTCCGCCAGCTCGATGACGACCGCGAATTTCTGCGCCATTGCAATATCGGTGGCGAAGCCATGTCCGAGGAAGCGCAGCAGCGTGTCCACCAGATCGCCGCCTATCAATGGTGCGATGTCGATGGAAAAATCAGTAACTTCCTCAACGCTGACGAGATCGAGAACCTGACCATCCGCGGGGGCACGCTGATCGCCACCGAACGCGAGATCATCAACCACCACATCGTGGTTACCATCAAGATGCTCGAGTCGCTGCCCTGGCCAAACCACCTGAAAAATGTGCCGGAATACGCCGGCGGCCACCACGAGCGCATGGACGGCAAAGGCTACCCGCGCGGCCTGACACACGATCAGATGTCGGTGCAGGCGCGTTTGATGGGCATCGCCGATATCTTCGAGGCGCTCACCGCCAAGGATCGCCCCTACAAGGAAGGCAAGACGCTGACCGAGTCACTCACCATCCTCGGCAAATTCAAGGAAAACGGGCATATCGACCCCGACCTGTTCGACGTATTCATCCGCGAAAAAGTCTATCTGGAATACGCCAACCGTTTTCTGAGCAAGGCGCAGATCGATGACGTGGACGTGACGAAAATCCCCGGCTATATACCGTGAGGGCTACGGGTGGCGTCTGGTTAAGCTTGCATTGAATACCCGGCACAGATACACTTGTCCAACTTAATGAACAAGTGAGGTGAGCATGAAAGTCGTTACCTATTCCCATGCGCGTAATGCGCTCAAGTCCGTATTGGATGGTGTTGTCCATGATGCCGACGTGACTATCATCAGCCGCCGTGATGCCGAGGGTGATGCGGTGGTGATGTCGCTGGACAGCTACAACAGCATCATGGAAACGCTGCACTTGACCAGCAACCCGTCGAATGCGGCAGCATTGGCCAGAGCAATCGCGCAGGATAAGGCAGGGCAAGCGCAACATCGCCAACTGTTTGCCACTGATTAACTGTGCGCGCAATTCGTTTTGTGCCCGATGCGTGGGATGCCTACCTTGACTGGCAAGATCAGTACAAGAAGACACTCAAGCGGATAAACCTTCTGATTACTGCCGCTGCACGCGATCCCTTTGCAGGCATCGGTAAACCCGAGCCATTGCGTGGGGAGTTATCCGGATACTGGTCACGGCGCATTGACGATGCAAACCGGCTGGTGTATCGCACAACTGATGCAGAGCTGATAGTTATTGCTTGCCGCTTTCACTACGATGGCTGAATTAAATCCACAGGCATGTACATCCGTGTAGGTATGTCAACGCTAAATAGAAATGTCCCCTTCCCTGCAAAGTAGAAATGTCCCCTTCGCCTGTGCCACCCCCGTTACGGAGTGGCGCAACGCCCCTCGGTGGCGGGTTTGACGTCGGGGTATTTTCTCCA
>Ga0307376_10001085_pt1 | contig 30753 bp, 28 predicted proteins | sample TR2MG_FD_202536 | JGI IMG/M metagenome (GOLD analysis project Ga0307376, IMG submission 202536) | Soil microbial communities from Risofladan, Vaasa, Finland - TR-2 | ecosystem: Environmental > Terrestrial > Soil > Coastal area > Acid sulfate soil | place: Finland: Risofladan, Vaasa | collected...
GCAGTGTCCAGCCGAATCGGAGCCCGTAGTGGGCGAGTTCGCAGAGGGTCTGAAGGATAACCCCAGCAGTGAACAGGAAGGACGAAGCGGTACTCATGAGCGGCAGCATAGCACCGACTCAGAGATGAAGGGAAACCGCCCTGGATCCCCGGATAGGATTATTGGGGAGCACACCCCCCGGGGCCTCCCACGCCTGTCTCATTCGCGTGTAGCACACGCAGGATATCATGTCCTCACAGACGAAGGGAATAACCCAAGAGCGCCGGATAGGATCTCTACGGAGCACAGAGAGTCAGACATGGCGGATTCGATGCGATGCCAGATACCCATCCTCAGCGCTCTGTTCCTCATTGCCGCTTGCCTGCGCATCCACGCCGCCGAGACGCCCTCAGGCGACTCCTTCCGTCCCGTCCCCCTCCAGAGCCGCATCACCGGCGTCCAGCCAATGACCGGGATCGTGATGTGGGAGGACTCGGAGAACAGCCACACGGACGCCATCGCGCTCGAGTACTCCTACCTGCGCTACAACGATGTGGTGAAAGATAAAGGTCACTACGATTGGTCCGTCGTCGAGCGGAAACTCAGCTCAATCGCCGCCCGCAAGCACCAGGCCGTGCTGCGCTTCTACGAGACCTGGCCCGGACACCAGACCACGGTGCCGGACTACATCAAGGCGCTGCCCGACTACGCGGAGACGCAGGCCAAGAGCCAAGGCCGCGACACCGGGTTCCCGGATTGGTCGCATCCCGAGTATCAGCGGTTCTTCCTCGAGTTCTACGAGCAGTTCGCCGCGAAGTATGACCGCGACCCGCGGCTGGCCTTCCTGGAGGTGGGCTTCGGCCTGTGGGCAGAGTACCACATCTACTCCGGGCCGGAGGAACCGGGAAGGACGTTCCCGAGCAGGGAGTTCCAGGCGCAGTTCTTCCGGCACCTCACCAGGCTCTTCGAGGAAACGCCCTGGATGATCTCGCAGGACGCGCAGGAGGCCAGCCGCACGCCGTTTGCCGCGCAGCCCGAGTTGCTCGACCTGAAGTTCGGCATCTTTGACGATACCTTCCATCACGCATGGGAACCAGGCTACAACCTGGAGGGTTGGGAGTTCTTCGGCCGCGACCGTTGGAAGCACTCCCCCTGCGGCGGCGAGATACTCTTCCGGAACCGGCAGCGCGAGGAGCGAGTGGCTGCGGCGTGGGCGACGGAAGCAGCTAACTTCCACATCACCTTTATGATTTGCGAACAGTGGCCGCGCTGGACCACGATGGAGCGGATCCGCGAACACGGCCTGGCGTGCGGCTACAAGTTCAAGATCATCGCCTTCGAGGCCAGCGACAGCGCCGCGCGTGTGACCGTGACGAACACCGGCGTGGCGCCGATCTACTACGAGGCGTTCGTGGCCGTGAACGGAGTGCGCGCAGAGGAATCGCTCAAGGGATTGCCGCCGGGGGAAGAGCGCCGGTTCGCGGTCGCATCTGGGGGCAGGAATCCGAAGCTGACCATCGAGTGCGACCGCCTGGTGCCGGGCCAGCGCGTCGAGTTCGACGCCGACTTGGGCACCACACCTGAGATCTCGGGTACAGCTGCCCCTGTTAAGTAGCGACGGGACACCCCCGAGTGCCCTCTGAGCTTGCGGGCGGGCGAGGATCATTCTAGCATATGGGACCTTCAGACGGCGCCCCCGGGCGCGCCCTCCCTCCAATACCCTCGTGCCGGCTGCAGTGGTCAGTTGCCCGTGAGACCGCCGTGAGGGCACTTCGGGACACAGATGAGTTTCTGGACACCACGGGTATACGCGAGGAGAGCGAATACCACGAGAGAGGCTCCACGAGCATCCTGGGTGCTAGATGGCTTTCTGGAGAGCGCGGCTCTGAGAGCCCTTCAGATGAGAAGTCTTCTCTTCGACTACGGAACGTCGGCGCCCGATACGCACAAAAAAGAACCGCCCCCAGAGGAGGCGATTCTTCTCTAATCATGGTAGCGGGGGCAGGATTCGAACCTGCGACCTCCGGGTTATGAGCCCGACGAGCTACCTGACTGCTCTACCCCGCGTCGTGCCGGCATTATAGCACAGGGTCGATTCTTTGTAAACCGCCGCGAAACGGCCTCCGGCCGGGCGTTCTCTACTCCTCCAGCCGCTCGATCTGTGCGGTGTACATTCGATCGGCCCGCCAGACTCTCAGGGCGACGGCATCGCCTTTCTTGAGTTGCTCCGTCGCGCGCTCGTAGGAGGCGATATCGCTTATCGGCTGACGGTTGATCTTCACGATGATGTCGCCGGCCTGGATGCCCGCTCGAGCAGCCTGCCCCGCCGGGTTGGCCGACCGGACGAGCACACCGCCGGCTATCCCTGTCTCACGGAGCTGATCGGGTGGGATACTCTCAACGGTGAGCCCCAGCTTACCCTCCTCGGCTCTCTTTGGCTTGGCTTCCGCAGCTTCCAGAGAGAGGGCTTCGACGGTCACTTTCAGCGAAACCTTCTTGCCGTCCCGGAGGACATCCATGTCGACGGTCTTCCCGGGCTTCGTGTTCTGCACTGCGGTGACGAACTGGTCGACGGAGGAGACTTCCTTGCCGCCAAACCGCACGATCACGTCTTCGGCATTGAGGCCGCCGCGGGAGGCCGGAGTATCACCTTGCACTTCCTCGACGAAAACGCCTTGATCTGCGCCGTAGACAGACTTGAGGGTCGGGGTCAGCGGAGAGACGAGGACGCCCAGTTGGCCGCGCACGACGGGCTCGCCACCTTTGAGAGATTCGATGACGGACTTGGTGTTGTCGTCAATAGGGATGGCGAATCCCACGCCGATGTTGCCACCCACCGGCCCGCTGGTGAAGATGGCCTGGTTGATGCCGATGACCTCGGCCTGAATGTTGACGAGGGGTCCACCGCTGCTGCCGGGGTTTATCGGCGCGTCCGTCTGTATCAGGTTCCTGAAGGGCCTCCCCGGGATGTCAGATTGAAGCTGCCGCTCGGTGGCGCTGATGACGCCAACCGTCACTGTGGGCTCATATCGCAGGGCCTCGTCGAAGCGGCCGCCATAGCGCTGGCCGCCGAAGGGGAAGCCGATGGCCATCGCCCAGGAGCCGACCTGGATGTTGGCGGCGTTGCCCAGCTTCGCAGACGGGAGCGAATGGTCCGACTGAATCTTGATGACGGCGAGGTCGGTGAGAGCGTCGGTTCCGGTCACCTCGGCCGGGTATGTCTCGCCGTTAGCGAGATGGACGGTCACCCTGGCCGCCGATCCGACGACATGGTTGTTGGTGAGGATGTATCCGTCGGGGTCGACGATGACGCCGGAGCCCTGGCCCATCGAGGGGCCGCGGGGTCTCGGTCTCTCTGGGAAGGGGAAGTCTCGGCCGAAGAAGTCTCGCAGCGGATCGGGCACCTGAGGCTCCGGCTGGGTGGCGACATCCCTGCCGCTGGGTTTCTGCTCGACTTCGATGAAGACGACCGCGGGCTTCACCTGATCGGCCATCCAGTTGAACCCGGCCTGCACCGCCTCGAGGCCGGAGAGATCGACGGCCGCCGCTTCGGCGGCTCCCTGCTGCGGATGTGCCATCCATGTGAGGGCGGCGGCTCCGGCAAGGAGTAGGATAGCTAAGCCAAGCGGCCAGACGATCTTGGCGATGCGCTTTCCCGAGCTCTGTTGGTTCGTGTACATCCTATTCCTCCTGCGTGCGTGTGCCGTAGGCCTCGAACTGTGTTCGGGCGCCCCGGCAATCGATCCTGTCCCTTCCCTTAGACACGTCGGCCGGCCTTCTGGTTCTTCGTCCCTGCGTCACTCCGAGTCAGCGGCGTCTCGCTCGCCGCCGCGGGACAGCATATGGACCAGATTCTCAATCTCTTCGCCGGCCTTGGAGCTGCCCTGCGCGATCGACTCTCGGGCCCTTTCCAGTTGCCGTATGAGACGCTGACGCTGCTGGTCCGCCATCTGCCCGGTCTGCTCCAGAAGCTCGCGGAGACGCTCGAGGTCCGCCTGGGCGCGGTCCAACTCACCCCGCCCGATGGCCTCCGCCGCGTCGCGGGCGACATCCGCCATGGAGTCGCGGTCGAGGCGCCTGCTCCGGCGCACATCGGCGCGGACTTCGGTGAGGATGGCGCGTATCTGGTGGAGCTCCCATAGAGCATACCCATTGGCGACCACCAGCACGAGCAGAATCAGCGACAGACCGCAGCTCCGCATAGGCTTCCCTCTAAGAATCTCTAACAAAACCCCTTCGGGCGATGGCTGCGCAGCAGAGAGACCCGCCGCAAACGGCGGAATGCGGGGTTTTGTTAGAGTCTCTAAGAGCGTCCATCAAGACCGCTTGCGCTCCGCAATCAGAGCCGTCCATGTACCACTAGAGGCCGGGGCCGGCGGTTCTGATAGCGGTTCTCAGTGGCGACGGCGTGGGCGCGGAGGGCTCAGTCGCACGCCCCGACGAGGCCGATGACCAGGGATTCGAGTGCAACGTCTATGTTGGCATTTCGCTGGATGGCGTGCTTCGTCTCCAGTATGCTCTCGACCGCGCATTGCGACTGGGCGACGAGCTGCGGTCGGAACCGCCTCTTCAAGGCCTTCTCATAGTCGGGGTTGAGGAGGGGGCTGCCCTCTCCGATCACCAGCAGATCCCGATACCAGGATACCATAATATCGAGGCACCAGGGAAGCTCCCTGCGGACGGCCCGATCCCCTGCCGGCGCTGCGAGCGTCGGCTCCTCCTCCTCTCCCTCCTGTTCGGTTTCGGAGTCGGCTTGGGCGAGCCGAGCGGCCTGGAGCTTGATCTCTTCGGCGATGCGCACGCCTGCGGGGAGGCCGCGACCTCCAATGTCGGCGCACACGTCCAGGAGCGCCGTCCGAGCCTCGAGCAGCTCGGGGCGCCGGGCCCCGCGGATGGCCCAGGCGATGCGGCCGCCCGAGAGTCTCGCCAGGGAGGGCGCAAGCGCGGGCGGGGCGCCGAGCTTCAGCAAGTGCTCCTCGATATCGCGGCTGCCGGCCAGCCGGAAAACGACTTGCTGGCAGCGGGAAACAACAGTGGGCAGGAGGCCCGATGGCTCGGAGGTGACCAGGACGATCACCACGTGCGGCGGGGGCTCTTCGAGCAGCTTCAGGAGGGCGTTGCTCGCCTCCGCCCGCATGCGGTCGGCCGGGTCTATGAGATAGACCTTGTGGGGGCCCATCGCCGGCTTGAGGGAGGCATCTTGGATGAGCGGAAGCGGGGCCTCGCGCGGCTTCCGGGGGTTCTGACGAATTTGGTCGATGCTGATCTCAGTTCGCCGCCGGCCCCGGGGGTCGGCGCCAATGGTTACGAGGCGGACGTCCGGGTGATTGCCGCGTTGGATCAGCTTGCAGGAGCGGCATGTCCCGCAGGGGGTCTCGTCGCCGTCTGTCTGGCAGTTGAGGACCTGCGCGAAGAGGAGGGCGGCGGTCGATTTGCCGACGGCGTCGGGGCCGGAGAAGAGATAGGCATGCGCGACTCGGTCTCGCCGCAGGGCATTGCGGAGGACGGCGACGGCTCTCTCTTGTCCGACGAGATCCTGAAGTCTCAAGTGTCTGGCGCCCCGTTAGAGCTTCTGCGACCGCTCGACGTCCAGCACGAAGACGGTGGCGCCGCCGACCTGCACCTTGACCGGGTTGGGGATGCACGTGCCTATCGGCTCGATGGTGGGAGGGAAGACGTTGACCAGCTGCTCACGCGTCTTGGAGTGAGCGCCGATCACCTGGATCACGTCGTCCGCCTGATCTTCATCGACTCCGATGAGGAAGGTAACGTTCCCCTCCCGAAGGAGGCCGCCGGTGCTGGCGATGTTCGTGAACTGGTAGCCGCGCTCCAGCAGCGCGTCGGTCACTTTGCGCTGATCTTTGTCCTGGACGACTGCAATGACAAGCTTCATGGCCCCTCCCTCTTCCTCTCCCCGGACGGCGGCCGGTTTCCCAGCAGCTCGCGCACGAGAGCGATGATACGTTCGTGGACCGCTTGGACGTCTCCCGCGGCGTCGATCAGCTTCATCCGATCCGGCTCGGCGGCCGCCAGCTGGCGGAAGCCATTGGCGACGCGAGCCAGGAACTCACATCCCTCTGATTCTAACCTATCCAGCCTCGCCTCGTCCAGTCGCACCTGCGACGCCGGAAGGTCGAGAACCAGGGTGAGGTCGGGCTCCAGGCCGCCGGCGGCGATGGCATTGAGACGGCGCAGCAGCTCGATATCGAGGCCCCGCCCGTAGCCCTGGTAGGCGAGCGTGGAGTCCGTATGGCGCTCGCACACGACGATGCGCTCCTGGGCGAGGGCGGGCCGGACCACTTCGGAGGCGTTGATCGCTCGGTCCGCCAGGTACAGGAAGAGCTCCGCCTCGGGGGAGATGGAGCGTTCGGGAGAGAGGACGAGGTCCCGGAGCTGCGTCCCGGCCTCGGTGCCGCCGGGCTCACGCGCGGCCTGCACCCGGTGGCCGAGGCCGGCGAGCCAGTCCACGAGCAGGCGTGCCTGCGTCGTCTTCCCGGAGCCGTCGATGCCCTCAATCGTTATGAAGAGGCCGGCCACTGCTATAACCCCATCGAGATCTGAGTCTCAGAGCCGTGCGCGACCGCCTTGCCGTAGCGGCCGCCCCCGCCGGCCAGCAGCGGAAGGGTGCCCTGGCGCGCCTGGACGATCATGCCGGCGAGCTTCTTGCCCACGACGAGCTCCAGCTCTCTCTCCTCGGTTTCGTGCAACACGCGCATTTCGGTGCCGAAGCGATTGAGCAGCTTCCCCAGCGACACGGCTCCGATCCCCGGCAGGAACTGCAGGGGAACCTGGTACTGGTACGGCGCTCTGTGATCCGGCGGCCGCGGCTCCGGGTAGTCCGCTATTTCGGCGATCCGGTCGAGCACGCCTTTGACGATACGATCATCTCCGCAGATGGAGCAGCGAAGCGCCGGGGGCGGATCGAGGGCGATCTGCTCGCACCCGAGGCAGAAGGTGCGGTGGTACTTGCCGAGCCTGGGGTCCAATCCGTAGTTCGCCGACACGCTCCGGCCGTTCTCCCGGCGCAGCGCCCAGACCACTTCCTGGAAGCTCGGCTCCGCCACGCGGAGGACGTTGTATTCGCGGGCGATCTTCGGGAGCGAGTGAGCGTCGGAGTTGGAGAGGAAGGTGAGGTCGGCGAGCTCGGCGATCCGGTCGGCGAGGTGGCTGTCGGCGCTGAGGCCGAGCTCCAGGGCGGCGAGCTGCGCCAGGCCGTCGTCTCCGAACATATCCGACAGCCGCCGCACGCAGGTCCCGTAGGGGCTCTTGTGGGGCGTGAAGGCATGGGCGGGGAGGAATACGCCGCCGGCTGTCTGCGCCATGCGGAGCAGCTCCCGCGCGGGAACGCGGCAGCGCTGGGAGCTGAGGTCGAGGTTGGTGACGAGCCGCCGAAGGAATCCGACGAAGACCTGGAGCTGCTCTCTGGTGGCGAAGTAGGATACGTGGTGGGAGGCGGAGCCGTCGTCTTCGACGGTCTCCAGCTCGCACCCGAGGATGACGGTCGTGGTTTCGCGGTAGCGGAGGCCGCCGCCGGGCAGCTCGACCATCTCGCCGGAGTCCACGAGCGCGTCGATGTCCTGTATCACGGCCGGCGAGCCGCAGTCCACGACGCCGGCGATGTCGATGCCCTTGCGGGTGGCGCACTCTTTGGCGATGTTCTCGAAGGTCAGGTCGCGGGCGGCGGTGATCTTCACGGGCCGCCCGGCGCTGGTGCGGCCGATGTGGATATGAAGGTCGGCGTATAGCTTCCGCATTTCACTCATGGGCGGGCTCGCCGGCGGTTCGAAGGTGGTCGGAGCCGGCGGGGCTCCCTCCTCGCGCGGTTGTGACGCGCTGACAGACGTCCAGAAGCAGCGCCGTTCTGCGATCGCCCTGGTGAGTTCCTCCGGGAAGGATGAGATCGGCGTGAGAGCGAGTGGGCTCGCAGAAGTCGCGGTGGCGGTAGCGCACGGAATCGAGATAGAAGTCGCAGATTCCGTCCAGGTCATGCCCCCGCGCGACGTTGCGTCTGATACGCCGGACGATCCGCTCGTCGGCGTCGGCCTCGACGAACAGCTTCAGGTCCATCAGCGCGCGGAGGGGGGCGTCGTGCAGCACCAGGATGCCTTCCACGACGACGACGTCGGCTTCGCCCTGGCGGGCGGCCTGGAGGTCGCGGCGAAGGCTGGGGAAGTCGAACGAGTCCGGATGGTTGTGATCGGGCCAGGTTCGGCCTCCGCCGGGCGCGGCGTGCTGGGGGAGATGGTCTCCGCTCAGGAAGTAGCGATCCTGGTTTATGAGGCACACGCGCAGCGGCCTCAGCAGGCTCTGGAGCTCCTCTGCGACGGCGGACTTGCCGGCGGCGCTGCCGCCTCCGATCCCTATGACAAAAGCGGGCACAACGGAGCCTCTCATCGCCCTGTGTGGCCGAACCCGCCGCTGCCGCGGTCGGTGTCGTCCAGGTCCTCGGCGAGTTGAATCGCGGCCCGAGCGACGGGTGCAATCACGAGCTGGGCGATGCGATCTCCCCGGTTGACGAGGAATGGCTGGCGCCCCTGGTTGATGAGCACGACGCGGACTTCGCCCCGATAGTCGGCGTCGATGGTCCCGGGGGAGTTGACGACGCCGATGCCGTGCTTCGCGGCCAAGCCGCTGCGGGGGCGAACCTGCCCTTCGAAGCCGGCGGGGATGGCCACCCGGATGCCGGTGGGAACGACTGCGAAGGCGCCTGGGGTGAGCGTGATAGGCTCGGGAACGGCGGCGCGCAGGTCCATGCCGGCGGCCTGCTCTGTCATGTACTCCGGCGGCGGAAGATCACGGGCTTCGAGGAGCTGTTCAACACGCAGGATGATGTCGGACAATTGGCTGCCAACTCGCCACAGAGTTGCGGATCACTTCTGTGTCGCGCGCCGCGAACCTCCCCCCACAGTGCGCACCCGGGGGTGGTCGAGCCGGGGATCAAGTGCGGCCCAGCTACTCGACGCGGCGGGCGCCCACGTACTTGCGGTCGTAGTAGCCTTCCGCGAGGGTGTCGACTCTGACCCGCCCCCGCTTGCTGGAAGCGTGGATGAACTTGCCCTCGCCCATATAGATGCCGACGTGGGAGATCCGCCGCCCCGTGGTGTTGAAGAAAACCAGGTCCCCGGGCTGGAGATGGGCGCGGGAGACGGGCTTGCCGATATTGTAGAGTGCTCTGGAATTGTGCGGGGCGTCGATGCCGTGGAGATCGAGCACCCGTGCCACGAGCCCCGAGCAATCCATGCCACGGGTGGTCATACCGCCCCAGCGGTAGCGGACACCGCGGTAATGCAGGGCCGTTTCGACGAGGCTGCTGCCGTCGCCATGAGATGCCGGTCCGCCGCCTTCGCCGGAGGGCACGTGCAGCCGCACGCCCACTGGAAGGATTGCGTTGAGCCGCAGGCCGTTCATCTCTGCGAGCACCGGGGCCGTCGTGCCGTATCGGCGGGCGATCCGCCAGAGGCTGTCGCCCTTCTGGACGACGTAGAACTGCGGCTTGGGCTTCCGGGGGGTGGGAGCGGCTCTGGGGAGGGTCAGCTCCAAGCCGATGGGAAGGAGGGAGTCGATGCGAAGGCCGTTTGCCTCGGCCAGCGCAGGCGCGGCGAGGCCATGGCTCTGGGCGATCCCTGAGAGGGTGTCTCCCGGCCGGACGACGTAGGTCGCCTCAGCTTCGTCCGTGGAGCCGCCGTCATCGGCGACGGGTTCGGCGGGAGCGCTCTGGTCGGCCGCCTCCTCCGAGCGAATGCACTGTTCGCCCGCGACACACGTCGGGTCGCTGTGAGCGAGAAACGCGGCCGAGATCAGAAGCGCGAAGAGAGCTGCGGTCGTTAGCGCGAGCGTTTTCCTTGTCAGCGTCAACCCCTTGGCGCCGACTGGCGAAGCGCGCGAGCGCTCCTCGCAGCCGAACGCGACTGGGCAGCTGCAAATCCCCACCGCCATGGGGCGCGGCAAACCACCTGCCCGTCTCTACAATGTATCCCCCGTCTCCCCCGCCAGAGACAGGTAACCCTACCAGATACCGAGGGGCATTGCAACCCCCCGATTCAGCCGCCTGAAGCCAGTCCTGCCAGCGGCGCTGCGGCCAGCAGCCCAACCTGTGGGTAGAGGCCGAGGAGCACGACGGCGATGAGCAAGGCAACCGCCAGGACGGCGCGCAGGCCTCGCAGCGGCCCCGCGCGGTAGGAGCTGAGTGCCCAGAAGGCAGGGATGAGAGCGGCCGCGCTGCCGGCGACGGCGATGACGGCGAGCCACTCCCAGCCGGCCGCCAGCAGGGCGCGGTAGACGAGGACCTTTCCGTGGAAGCCGACTGCCGGCGGCAGTCCCACGAGGCTGAGCCAGGCGGCGAAGACGGCGGCCGATGCCAGCGGGCTCCCGCCGCCTTTCTCAGGGTGCGAGGCGGACAGGCCGAGGCCGCCGAGGGCGGCTGCCAGGAGGACCGCCAGCAGCTGAAGGATAGAGGCGCGGAGTCCATCGGTTTCGGGCGCGCGCACGGCGGCGGCGAGGGCCAGGAGGGAGTAGGCTATCCCCGCGATGACGATCCAGGCGAAGCTTCGAGCAGCGGCCGCGCCCGGGGTCGTCTCCGCCTTCTCGGAGCGCCCCCGCGGCCGGGCCGCCCAGGCGGTTGCCGCCACGAGGAGTATGGCGCCCCCGGCAGCAAGCCCGATAGATGCAATGGTGACGACTGAAGGTGGCTCGCTCATGGCAAAAAGGGGAGACCGCTCCTGGAGATGGAGAGAACGCTGCGCAGGACCGTCTGGGTCCAGTCACCGAGCGAGCCCGAGCTGAGGCCGACGGCGAGGAGGGCGCCACTTGCGAGAAGGAGATTGGCCGAAAGCCAGGCCGATTGCCAGCGCGCGGTGGGCGGGGATTCACGCCGCGGCCCGATGCGCCTGAGCGCGTCGAGGACCGACCCGGCGATGAGGAGATCGGCGGCAACGATTACGATCGCGAACCAGAGGCGGCCGTCGTGGACGAGCCCGGACAGGAGCAGCTTCTGGACCTGGAAACCCGGCAGCAGGGGCGCCCCGGCGAGCGAGAGGCCGCCAAGGAAGAGAGCGACGACGGGAAGCAGCCCTGTCCGCAGGAGGCCGCTGAGGTGGGCGATGGAGTCGGTGCCGAATCGCGCCCTGATGATGCAGGCCGCGCTCCAAGCGGCGGCGAGGGCGGCGGGAGCCGCCAGCAGGTGGAGCGCCGCCGCCCGGACGAGCTCGGGCGGGGCCGTCGGGCTGGCGGCGCCGCCGATGGCGATGAGCAGGAATCCCGACTGGGCCACGGTCAGCCAGGCCGCGAGCTGACGCAGAGTGGGGGCCATCCAGGCGCGGATCGCTCCCCACCAGAGGCTGGCGACGCCCAGCAGGAGAGCCATGGCGCCGAGGGCCGGCACGAGCGCCATGACGATGGTGCCGGGAAGGAGGCGAAGCAGCGCTGTGCCGCCGACCAATGGGAGGAGAAGCGCCGGCGCCAGGGCCAGGCCTGGAGCCGCGCCGGCGAGATCGGGGAGCCATCCGTGGGCCGGGAGGGAGGTGATCTTGGGCAGCATCCCGAGGAGCAGGAGGAGGGCTATCGTGCGCAGCGCTCCGGGGTCGGCCGTCGTCAAGAGGAGGGGAAGCGCGGAGGTCGAGGTGTCTCCCGACCGCTGCCACATGAGAAGCACGGCCCCCAGCACGAGGAGGCCGCCCACGTGGGCCGCGGCGAGCATCCCGTTCGCCGCCTCCGGGCTATCCAGGAAGGCCAAGAGCCAGAGGGCGACGAGGGTGAGCTCCAAGAAGAAGAAAAGGAGGACGATGTCCGCGCTCAGGCAGGCGACGGCGGCGCCTCCCTGTGCGGCGAGGAGGAGGGCCGCCCGGTAGTGAGGGAGCGACAGTGCCGGCAGCCCGGCAAGGTAGAGGTGGATGAGCAGGCCCAGCCCGCAGGTTACGATCACCAGGGGAGTCGAAAGGGCATCTGCCTGGAACCGCAGATGGTACAGGTCCGTGGTCCACCAGTAGTCCACCGTAAGCGGAGTGCCGCCCAGGACCGCAGGGAGAAGGGAGATCCCGAGCCCGAGGCCCATGAGCGATGCGACGGCGCCGAGGAGAAACGGCCCCGTTCGCAGAGATTCGGCCTCTTCCGCCGAGTGCAGGGGCAGGCTGAGACGAGGGAAGAGCGCGGCGCCGGCGGCGGCGAAAAATGGGAGCGCTATCAGCCAGTTCAGGACGACTGTGTCGGGGCGGATGACGTCCATGCCGGCAGGTCCTTAGAGCGCATTTCATAACCCTCACTCGCCTGGCTGTCCGCTGGAGACGCCGGCATGAAATGCGCCTGCTGGAGCCTGGCGGCTTAGGCTGCTGTTTCATAACCCGCCTCGGCGGGTTATGAAACAGCTTCTACTGTGTGCGAGTTCGGATCGGGGTGGGGGCCGGTGCTGCGCCGCGCCTCACAGATCGTCGCTCAGGTCGACGGGGGATGCTTCGGATTCGGTTGGGGCGACGATGAAGACGCTCGTCTGGTCGGCGAGGACGGCGTCGCTGTCGCCCAGGACTTGCACCCTCACTGTGTGGACGCCGGGCTCGAGTGCCATCGTGTCCCACCGATAGCCATAGGGTGGGAAGTTCATCATCACTTCGGCCTTCGTATCGAAGCGGAATATCACGAATCGCTCCGGGGGACCGGAGTAGCTGGCGATGACATCGACGAGGCCGCTGACCGTGGCGCCGGGCTCGGGAAAGACCGTCAGCCTCGGCTCGACCCCATACCTTGGCGCTTGCACGGGACCGTACAGCGGCGCGCGGGGAGCGTAGGCCTCTTCCTCGGAGAGGTCCTCCTCTTCCCAGTACGTTTCCGAGTACGTCTCCGCCGGCTCTTCCTCGGCTGCTTCCGCCCACCACTGCTCTTCGTCCCACTCTGACTCGGCGTATTCGAGCGGCGTGGCGTCTCCCACCCAGGACTGAGGAGGGGCATAGGCGGGCAGGAAGAGCGAGTCGTAGAGCTGATCCTCCCAGTAGGCGTAGCTCACGCAGATGGCGAGGCCCGCCAGGCATTCGGCGGCGGAGAGCCGCTGTCCGTCGACCCAGACGGCGGTCGGGACGACCTGGAGCCGATCGACCCATCGGACGACGGCGGGGCATTGCGCCAGGAATGACTCCGTGAGGATCTCCCTGCCGACGTCGGGATCGGGGGGCGGCGCCACGACGTCCTCGGGGTCGAGCACGGGCAGGCTGACCTCGTCGGGGGCAATGGGTACGGTCTCGGGCAGATTCCCGTTGAACTGCCAGAGGTAGGTGGTGCGCGCCAGCAAGACAAAGGCCTCGACGGCCGAGATCGTGCGCAGGGAGCCGGCCGCGGTCTCCACCTGCACGAAGTCGGGTATGGTGCCGGTTTCGCCCAGGTACTCGGCGATGAAATCCGCCAGGTCGACGACGGCTTCGCCGGGCACGGTACGCCCCGCGAAGTCGGGCAGATCGGCGTCCGATGCGCTTGCGTCCCAGCCCGGCAGGTCGGCCTGGGCGAGACACAGGGATGGGGTGATGAGAAGAAGGAGCGTCAGGCCCAACACCTGCAGACGAGTCATGTCGGCTCACCCTCCAGGACCGATGCCCGGATCGCGGGGCTGCTCTCCATCGAGATAGACGCGCTTCACGCGCCGGCCGATCACCGTCGGCACCTCGTGGACGACCGCAGCGGCCCATTCGGCTAGCTGGTTCGCTGTGACGGCCGAGTTTCCCTGTCGGCCGAGCAATATCACCTCGTCGTCGATTTCCGCCTCGGGAACGCCGGTTGCGTCGATCATCAGGTGGTCCATGCAGACGACACCGATGACAGGGCACATCGTGCCGCGAAGCAGGACGTAGGAGCGATTCGAGGCCTGCCGGGGATAGCCGTCGGCATACCCCAGGGGGAGCACTCCGACCATGCTTTCCCGCTCGGTGACGTGGGTGCGCCCGTAGGAGACGGACCAGCCGGCCGGAAGGCGGTGGAGGAAGGAGAGGCGAGTCTTCCAGGTCATCGCCGGGCGGAGGTCGAGTGGAGCCAGGTCGGGCCCGTCCGGAGAGATTCCGTACAGCAGCAGTCCCGCGCGGACGCCGTCGAACAGCATCTCGGGGAAACGGAGAGTGGCGGCGCTATTGGCCAGATGGCGCATGCCGGGCGTGATGCCGGCGGCGCTCAGCCGGCGGAGCGCTGCGCTGTAGCGTTGGAGCTGGAGCTGGGCATAGGAGGGGTCGTCGGACTCGGCCGTGGCGAGGTGAGAGAAGACGCCTGTCAACTGGACGCCAGGCGAGTCTGCTAGGAAGCGGGCGAACTCGGTCGCGCGCTCGGGGCGCACCCCAAGCCGGCCCATGCCGGTGTCGACTTTCAGATGGACCTTGGCCGGCTTGTCCAGGCGCTGGGCGGATTGCGACAGGGCCTCCACCATGGGTTGGTAGCATGCCGTCTGCACGATGTCGAGGCGCACCATCCAGGCGGCCGCCCGGGGCTCGCCGGGTGCGAGGAGGAGCAACGGGGCTCTGATGCCGGCGTCCACGCGCAGCTCGGCGGCTTCGTTGAGGCAGGACACGGCGAGCCCGTCGGCGCCGGCCGCGAGGGCTGCGGCGGCGGTCTCGACAGCTCCGTGGCCGTAGCCGTTTGCCTTGACGACGGCCCAGAGGTGGCGCCCGGGGCCGAGGAATCGCTTGACGGCGCCGACGTTGTGGCGGATGGCGGCGAGGTCCACCTCCACCCAGGAGTGCGAAGAGGGGCGGCGTAGAGCCTGCTCTTCTGTAGCGTGAGACCGGCTGTTCTCTGTCATGCAATGGGCAACGTGAAGCTGAAGGTGGATCCCTTTCCCAGTTCGCTCTCCACGGACACCGTCCCTCCGTGTGCTTCGATAATCGAGCGGACGATAGCCAAGCCCAGCCCAGTACCGCCGTCGAGTCGCGCGCGGGAGGCGTCGGCCCTGTGGAATCTCTCCCAGATGCGAGGGAGCTGGTCGGCGGGGACGCCCGGCCCCGAGTCCTCGATCGCCACCCTGACGACGGCGTTCTCAGGCCGAGCCGAGATGACGATGTCGCCGCCCGGTCTGTTGAAGCGAAGCGCGTTCGAGAGGAGGTTGACCACAACCTGGTAGATTCTGTCCGGGTCGGCGGACACGGCCGGGAGATCGCGCGGCAGGTCGAGGTCGATGCGGGAGTCGCGCGCTTGGGCCTGCGGACCGAATGATTCGATGGCGGCGTGAATGAGGTCGGAAATACCGACGGCCTCGCGGTTGAGCGTGACGGCGCCGGATTCTATCTTGGAGAGGCTGAGAAGGTCGTTCACCAGGCGGGTGAGCCGTTCCACTTCGCGCACGATGAGAGTGGCGCTGTGGAGGCGCTCTTCCGGCGTCGCCGCCGTCCCGTCTGCAATGGCGGCGGCGAAGCCTCCGATGGAGGTGAGCGGCGTCCGGATCTCGTGGGAGGCATCGCTGATGAACTGGCGGCGCATCTGCTCGATTCGGCGCTCCGCGGTAACGTCTCGCACGACGCCGACCGCTCCCCAGCCTTCCCCTTCTCCGGTTCGCACGGGGGCAACATGAAGCACGAGTTGGCGGCGCGGGTTGTCCAGCTCGAACTCCGTCGTGCAGAGCTCATTTATCCGGAGGCATTCGGTGAAGAGATCGACGACTTTCTCCGGCAGCGGCAGTGCATCAACCATCGACCCCACAACGTCTCCTCGCACGACCCCCAGCAGGTCGCCGCCCTGCGGATTGAGCAGGGCAACGCGTCCGGTGTCGTCGACGGCGACGATCCCTTCGGCGACAGAGGCCAGAATGCCCCGCAGGCGCGCCTGCTCACGCTCGAGTTCCCCAAGGGTCGTATCCAAGCTGTCCGCGAGCGAGTTAAAGGATGTCGCCAGCTCGGCCACTTCGGTGGGCTCTGCGATCTCCAGCCGACGACTGAAGTCGCCCTCGGCCATCCTGGCAACCAATCCCCTAATGCCCTTGAGGGGGCCGGCGATTCGTCCGGAGAGGACGAATGCCGTCAACAAGGAGACGCCTATTGCCGCCAGCACTGCCAGCAGCAGAAGTCGCTGAAGCTCGTAGACCGTCTCGTCGACGGCGCCCTGGAGGCTGGCGCGAACGTAGAGCGACCACATTCCGCCGCGCGAGTCAGGGAAGTTCCACTGGGCGAGGAGCACTTCTGGACCGCAGGTACCGACCCCCCCGGACATGACGGCAGTATCCCCCGGCTGCACCTTGCCGGCGCCAGGGCCGGTGCTCTCGCCGGGCTCGGCCAGCGGTCCCTTTCCGTAGACCGTGTCCTGGGGTGCACCGCGTTTGACCACGCAGATCTGGGTTTGGCTGCTGCTTTCCAGGAGGTGGAGCCGTGCTTGGAGTTCTCTCTCGTAACCGGGGAGTCCGAGGATGGGCTCGAGTTCGGTCGCCGTCGTTGCGGCGAGGTTAAGGAGATGGCGCTTCGCGCGCTCCGTGTACAGGCTCTTGAAGGCGGCCGTGAGAAGAATGCTTACCGTTCCCAAAGCGACGAGCAGGGTAAGCAGGTTGGCGAGGAAGACCTTCCAGAGAAGGCTGCGCATGGGCCTCAGGCGCCGGTGGCCCCTTCAGCCGACTCCGAGCTCGAAGGGGGCAGGGCCTCGAATTTGTATCCGAGACCCCAGACGGTGGTAATCGAGAATGATCCCGATTCTGCGGCCTTGGTCTTCTGCCGCAGCCGCTTGATGTGGACGTCGACGGTGCGTGCGTCGGACTCAGAGTCATACCCCCAGATGCGATCCAGGAGCTCGGCCCGGCTGAAGACTCGCGCCGGCCGGCTGGCGAGGCACCACAGCAGGCGGAACTCGGTGGGCGTGAGATGGACCTCCTGGCTGTTCACCTCGACCCGGTGCTGCACTCGGTCGATGCGCAATCCGGGGAAGGTGAGCACCTCCGATTCCTCGGAGGCCGAGGCGCCGCGCCGCAGGATGGCCTTCGCCCTGGCAACGAGCTCGCGAGGGCTGAAGGGCTTGACGACGTAGTCGTCGGCTCCCAGCTCGAGCCCGACGATACGGTCGACCTCTTCGGCGCGCGCCGTGAGCATGATGATGGGCACTCTGGAGGTGGAGCGGATCTGGCGGCACACTTCCCAGCCGTCGAGCCCCGGGAGCATGAGGTCGAGGATGACCAAGTCGGGGTGGTGCTCGCCGTTCACCCGAAGGGCTTCTCTGCCGTCCCTGGCGTGGATGACCTCGAATCCCTCTTTCTTCAGGTAGAGCTCGATGAGCTCTCGGACGGCGTCCTCGTCGTCCACGACGAGTACCTTGCGTCCGTGTCCACTGATCTGGCCGGGCTCTGTCGTCACTGGCGTTCCCCGCCTTCCCCCTCGTCTTTCACGCTGCCCGCGGCGGCAAGCTCCTCTTCGATGGCCTTGCGAACGCGGCTGCGCACGAGCACGCGCCCCATCATCTTCAGCTTTCCGTTCACGACGAGGGCGGGAGGGTTGACCACGCCGTAGTCGAGGAGCTCATCTACGTCGTGGACCTGCTCGACGTTCGCCCCGGGAATGCTTATGTCCGCCACAAGATCGTCAACGATCTTCCGCAGCTCGTTGCAGAAGAAGCATCCTTTGCCGATGATCCGAATCTGTAGACTCATGTCGTGCGATCCGGCCTGATTATAGCACCGCCTGCACGCTGTTACAACGACAGGGGAGTTAACGAACTGTGAAGCACATCGGAAGTACTGCCGGCCGAAGGCCGCTCCATTCGCCGGGGGCGCCCCTGGAGCCGGAAAGGAGGGCGGCCATCTGCTCTCTCGGTCAGGGCTTGCGCGCTACTGCAACGAGAGAGACGCCCACCGGAAGGTTGAAGCGTCGGAGCCACACCCGTTCGAGCCGCAGAATCGCCGTCAGGAGCCAGTTGATGCATTTCGGCGGGATGATGAAGGCGGTCTCGGGGGCGCCTCTCTTCCTGGGCAGGATCCGCTGAGCAAGACGGAGAGCACCAATGGGCAGCAGCAGGGCGGTGATCACGGGCGAGAGTTTCCGGATGTGGAATCCGGCGTCGACGAGTATGCGGCGGAGGCGCCCGGCCCGGTAACGGCGGAGGTGGTCGAGCGCCTCGTCGTGCTCGCTCCAGAGCTCGGGGCGAGCCGGCACTGTGGCGATCAGGACACCCCCGGGACGAAGAACGCGAGCGAACTCGCCGACGGCGGCGCCATCGTCGCGAATGTGCTCCAGGAGGTCCAGTGCGAGCACGACGTCGACCGAGCTCGCGGCAACGGGGAGCGCTTCACCCGTCGCCCGAATGAGCCGCCAGAGCCCCCGCTTCTGACAGAACTGAAGCGCCTCTGGAGAGCGGTCGATGCCGAGCACCGCGCCGAGATCGTCAACGGCCGCCAGTGTGGCGCCGGTGCCACATCCCACGTCGAGAATGGCGGCGTCGGCGTGTTTCGGCCGGCACTGCAAGAGCAGTTCACGCACCAGCTCGCGACGGGCGACGAACCACCAATACGTGTCTTCCAACTCGAACATCTTCGCCAGTTCGGCCGGCCTCATGCTCCTCCCTCAGGTTTCACAGGATCAACATGGCATCGCCGAAGCTCAGAAACCGATACCTCATTTCCACGGCTTGGGAATAGGCGCGCATGACGCACTCCCGTGTGGCGAAGGCGGAAACCAATGCCAGCAGGGTGGAACGGGGCATGTGGAAATTCGTGAGGAGGGCGCCGACCGAGCGGAAGCGATAGCCGGGTGTGATGAACAGGTTCGTCTGGCCGGCGCCGGCGCGCAGCGCGCCGCTCTCATCGGCGGCCGACTCCAAGGCGCGAGCGGTGCTGGTTCCCACGACGACGACTCGCCGTCCTTCATGCGCCGCCCGCGTCACGATTTCAGCGGTCTCCTCGGGGATGGCGTACCGCTCGGCGTGCATGGTGTGGTCTTCGACCGTCTCCGTGCGGATCGGCCTGAACGTGCCCAGCCCCACGTGGAGCGTAACGTGGACCACGGCGTGCGCTCTCCGGCGCACAGCTTCGACGATCTCGGGCGTGAAGTGCAGCCCCGCCGTGGGGGCCGCGCTCGCCCCCGGGACGCGAGCGTACACGGTCTGATAGTCGCTCTCGTCTTGGAGGGGGCGATGGACGTATGGCGGGGTCGGCACTTGGGCCAGGCGGGAGAGCGCGGCGGAGACATCCTGTGCTCCGAAGAAGCGCACCAGCCTTCCCCCCGAAGGCGTGCGCTCCACGATTTCGGCCCGCAGCTCGCCTTCGCCGAAGACGATTTCACGCCCGGGCGGGAGGCGTCTGCCAGGTGTGACGAGCGCTTCCCAGAGCCCTTCTTCCGGCCCGGAGAGAAGCAGCACCTCGGCTCTTCCGCCCCCGGGCTGGCGGCGCCCCTTCAGCCGCCCGCGGATGACCCTCGTGTCGTTGAGCACGACGACGTCGTCGCAGGAGAGGGAGTCGGGGAAGTCCCTGAAGCGCCGGTGATCCACCTGCCCTGTGTCCCTGCGGAGCACGAGCATCCGGGATGAATCGCGGGGCCGAGCGGGCTCCTGGGCGATGAGTTCGGATGGAAGATCGTAATCCAGGTCCGCGATGTGCATCGAGCCAGGCCGGTGGAGCCGCTTTCAGCGCGTCCGCCGCCGAGCGGCGCCGGGAGGGGCGGCGGCGGCGGTTGGACTGCCAGAGTGGAGCGACCCGGCTTTGGAGCCGCTGTTAAAACCGCCGGCCCCGGCCTCCGGTGGTACATGAGCGGCTCTGATTGCGGAGCGCAAGCGGTTTTGATGGACGCTCTTAGATGAACGGCACGCAAAGGAGAAGGCATCGCAGTCGTCGGCGCCGGTCATCTCTCGGTCCTCTGCGGAGACATTCTGCGGGCGCCGCACTGCCTCCTGCGTGAAGCGGCCCGAAAGCCGCTTCCCGATGCGGGACGGAGGAGTCGGGTGGAGCCGTCTAATCGCCCTCTCCCTCTCCGAAGAGCGTGAGAGCGCGCTGGACGTAGTCTTCCTCTATCGTGGTGAAGTGCTGCTCGAAGGCGAGGAGCCAGAGAAGAATGACGGCCTTTTCGGGTGCGTAGTCGAGCACGCGGGAGAAGAAGTCAGCGATGATTTCTTCGTAGCTGCGTGCAGTCTGCTCTTCCTCTACCACGTACGGCGGACCCTCGCCGGATTCCTCGTGTATCTCTACTTGGAGCCGGTCGAGGAAGTCGCGAACGGTGGCCGGCGTGGCGCGCTCGAGGCGCTCACCGAATTCCTGTCGCACCATCTCTCGCAGCTCGGCCAGCGTCAGCATCGCCTGCTCCCTGTCGCCGCAGAAGCTCAGAATTCGGGCTCGATGAGGCCGTAGTTGCCGTCCTTCCGCCGGTAGATCACGTTCACCTGCTCCGTTTCGGCGTTGCGGAAGACGAAGAAGTCGTGCCCGACGAGCTCCATCTGAGCAGCCGCCTCCTCCGGGTTCATCGGTTTCACGGTGAACCGCTTGCTCCGCACCAGCATGGGTTCGAAGTCGTCGCTTGCGTCCTCAGCATCCTCCGCATCCTCAACATCCCAGGCATCCCAGGCATCCCGGGTCTCCGGAAGACTGCGATAGCGCTCCATCATTTTGCTGCGGGACTTCTTGATTCGACGTTCGAGCTTATCCAGGAGGCTGTCGATCGCGGACCGAATGTCGATGGCCCGGTCCTCGCCCCGAACGAGCACGCCGTTGGCGTTGATCATTATCTCGACGACCCGCCACTGCCGCTCGCGGGAGCAGATGATTTCCACCGTATCGATCCTGCGAAGCAGCTTTTCGAGCTTTTCGATCTTTCGTTCTGCGATCTCCTTTAGGTCGGGGGGTACGGCCACGCCCTTTGCGGTGATGTTGATCTGCATGGTTACTCCTCAGAACTTGGGTTGGCGCGCGAGATATATCGGGGCCGAAGCGCAGCGATTGCCTGGCTGGCAATCCCTTCGCGCCGGCCGGTGAAGCCCATACCTTCGGTGGTCTTTCCCTTCACATTGACACGGGTTGGCTCGGTGCCCATCGCCTGTGCGAGGGCTCGTCGCATGTCGGGAAGGTGAGGGGCGATAGGCGGTGCTTCGGCGATGACCACGGCGTCCACGTTCTCTATCTCCCACCCCTGTGCCCGCATCATGTCAGACACGCGTCGCAGCAGCAAGAGGCTGCTGATTCCTGCATACTTCGGATCGGAATCGGGGAAATGCCGGCCGATATCCCCCTCCCCAATGGCGCCCAGAAGGGCGTCACAGATAGCGTGACACACGACATCCGCGTCCGAGTGGCCCAGGAGCCCGCGTTCCTCGCGAAGCCGCACCCCGGCGAGCACGAGCGGTCGGTCCTCCGCGAATCTATGTGCATCATACCCTATCCCTATCCTGGTTGCAGCCTGTCCGGGCATGCCCTCTCGGTTCCACCGTATCATCTGTTCGCTTCGGCGCACATCGTCCGGCCAGGTTATCTTGAGGTTGTCCGGGTCGCCCATCACGAGGTGCACCTTGTGACCCAGGTTCTCGACGAGAGACGCATCGTCGGTGCCGCGGAGGCCGGCGCGGGAGGCGGCCTCGTGGGCCCGCGCGAGGAGCTCCCGGCGGAACGCTTGCGGTGTTTGGACGAGCCAGATCCGCGAGCGATCGAAGGTGGCTGTTACGCGCCTGTCAGGACCGGCTTCCTTCACGGTGTCGGTCGCCGGGATGGCGGCAATCGCGGCCCCGTGCTCGGCCGCCGCCTCAATGCATCTATCGATCAGCTCCGGTTTCACGAAGGGCCGTGCGCCGTCGTGAACGACAACGAGGTCACATCCCGGGCCGATCTCGCCGAGCGCGGCCGCCACCGACTGCTGCCGCTCTTCTCCCCCCGCAACGACTCGCTCGCTCTGCGGGCCGCCGGGCCGCAGCAGCTCCGCCCGTGCGCGCTCCACGTCTTCGGGAGCGACGACGAGCAGTATCTGCCCGACCTCGCGGCAGGCGCGGAAGACGTCGAGCGCGTAGGAGACCAGCGGCCTCCCAGCGAGCACAGCAAAGGCTTTGTTATTGGGGCTACGAAGTCTTTCTCCGCGCCCCGCCGCCGCTACCACCGCGGTTACGTCTATTGGAGTACTCCTGATAACGGCTCCGGGCGTCGTCCTGCGGATGCCCGAAGATCATCTTCCCGGCCACTGTCTGAAGCACGCTTGTCACGACGACGGTCAGCGTCTCGCCGATGCGATTCTTCCCATACTCGACAACCACCATGGTGCCGTCATCGAGATAGGCGACGCCCTGTTCCGGTTCCTTCCCTTCGCGGACGACGGTCACGGTCATTTCCTCACCCGGCAGCACGACCGGTTTGACAGCGTTCGCCAGCTCGTTGACATTGAGCACCCTGACGCTCTGGAGCTGCGCCACTTTGTTCAGGTTGAAGTCGTTCGTGACGATGGCGCCACCGATATCCTTCGCCAATTGCACCAGTTTGGCATCGACCGGATCGCCGCTGCGCAACGATATGTCGTAGTCGTCGAAGACGCGGATGTCGAGCCCGGGCTCTTGCTGCATGCCATTCAGGATATCGAGTCCGCGCCGGCCGCGGTTTCGTTTGAGGGTATCGGATGAATCGGCGATCAGATGAAGCTCTTCCAGCACGAAATCGGGCAGAAGGATGGGGCCCTCGATGAAGCCGGCGGCGGCGATATCGGCGATGCGGCCATCGATGATGACGTTCGTGTCCAGCAGCTTGGGCTGGGATCCGCCTCCAGCATCGTCGCCCGCAATCTGCGGTGCGCTCGCCAGCCCCGGGAAGAAGAAGTACAGCTCCTCCTTCATGCTGAGCGTGATGGCAACGCCGAAGTAGATGCTCAGTATCCCCACCAGCAGCACGAGCTGTGGGCCGAACTTCTCTATTCGGATGAGCAGCATTCCCAGCAGCGCAGTCATTCCAAGACCGATGAACACCCCGAGCACGACCGCAGCCTTGTCCCTGGCTGGTACGCGGCGCAGGTCCGATAGCAACCCGCCGGATAATTCAAGTCCCTGACGATAGATGAGGCTCGCAAGAGTGAACCCAAGCACCAGTCCGAGAGCGGCAAAGAGGACTGTGTACACCTGCTCGAAATACTGAAACGGAGTCCAGTCCTTGAACTCCTGCACGTACAGGCTGGACCACTGCACGGCAACATAGGCGGCCGTGACGGCTACCGTAAGGCTGAACAGGAGTCCGACTAGCCGTGTGATCAATGAGCTCACCTCCTTTCTGTCGAGGTCGTGGGAAACGGCGCCTTCGCGGAACCACCTCCCACGGTGATCTACAGTTTAGACGGATGACCGGGCTGACCTGCCGCGGTCACCTCGCAAAGGCCGCCTCAAATGCCTCGAACAAGCTATCGACTGGAATCAGTTCTATCTTCGCCGACGTTCTCGACTCCGCCTGTCGGGGCGCCAAACAGCGCCGGAACCCCTGCCTCGCCAGCTCCCCCAGCCGGCGCCCGAGCTGGGGGACCGATCTGATCTCGCCGGTCAGGCCCACCTCACCGACGCAGGCCATGTCGGGGGCGATGGGCGTCTCCCGGTGGCTGCTTGCCAGAGCCAGGGCCACCGCCAAGTCGGCCGCCGGTTCGCTCACGCGGACGCCGCCGGGAACGTTCACGAAAACGTCGGCGGAGGCCAGTGGAATCCCTGCCCGCTTCTCCAACACCGCCATGATGAGACAGGCGCGGGCATAGTCGCATCCGGTCACGCTCCGGCGAGGGTTCCCGCCCGAGGGCGCCTGCGTCGCCAGCGCCTGGATCTCCAGCAGGAGGGGGCGGCTTCCCTCAAGCACCGGCACGATGGCGGAGCCCGGAGTGCCGCTGCGCCGGCCCGCAAGGAGAGCGGCGCTGGCGTCCGGGATGCCCACCAGCCCTTGAGGCGTCATCTGGAAGAGGCCCAGCTCGTCGGTGGAGCCGTGGCGGTTCTTCGTCGATCGCAGTATGCGATACTCGCTGTGTCGATCCCCCTCCAGGGAGAGAACGGCGTCGACCATATGCTCGAGCAGCCGGGGGCCGGCGAGCACGCCTTCCTTGGTCACATGCCCGACCAGAATCGTTGGCACTCCTTGGTCTTTCGCCAGGCGCAGCAGCCTGGCGGCGCAGTGGCGGACCTGGCTCACGCTCCCCGGCGGCGCCGCCACCTCGGGCGAGGACATCGCCTGGATGGAATCGACGACCAGGAGCTGAGGCGGAGCCTTCCCGACCTCCAGCGCGACCGTCTCCACGTCGTTTTCGGCCAGGAGCAATAGCTCGTCGCAGACCGCCTGGAGCCGACGGGTGCGCAGCCCGATCTGCGATATCGACTCCTCGGCCGAGACGTAGAGGCAGGTGCCGTGGGCCGCCGCAAAGCCGTTGGTCGCCTGCAGCAGGAGCGTGGACTTGCCGATGCCGGGATCGCCGGCGAGCAGGACGAGGACGCCGGGCACGAGCCCTCCCCCGAGGACGCGGTCGAACTCACCCACGCCCGTCTCTCGGCGCGCCTCCGGCGGGCGCGCCGCCTCCTGGGCCGACACCGGCGCGGCCGCGGCCGGGCGCCGGCTTCCCGCGGCGGAGGTCTGGGGAAGGCGGTACTCGACGAGCGTGTTCCATTCGGCGCAGGCCGGGCACTTGCCGTGCCACTGGGCCGATTCTGCGCCGCACTGCTCGCACATGAACCTGGTCCGCGATTTCGCCATAGATCGTCCAAGATCGCTCAGAGGCCCCCGCGCACTGCCGGGGGCCTGGTTACAGTCTGGGCTGCCGATTCCGGCGATGCCGCCGGAATCAGCCGGTGAGCGAAGCGAATTCTTCTGCTCGCCGGAAGGCGATTCCTCCATCCTGCAGCACGGCCTCGATCGAGACCCCCTCGCTGAACTCGCCGTGCAGCAGCGCCTCCGAAAGCGGGTCCTCGACCATGCGCTGGATGGCGCGGCGCAGCGGTCGGGCACCCAGGTTCTTGTCGAACCCGTCCTTCGCAAGCAGTTCCTTCACTTCGTTGGATATCACGAGCTTCATGCCCTGACCTTCGATCCTCTCCGCCACCTCGCCGAGCAGCAGGTCCACGATGAGCTTGACCTGCCCGTGGGTCAGTGCATGGAAGACGATCACTTCGTCCACGCGGTTGAGGAACTCGGGCCGGAACGTCTGCTTCAGCTTCTCGAGGACGACGTCCTTCATGCGCTGGTAGGAGTCGGCCTCCGCCCCCTCGCCCTCCACCCGGAACCCCATTCCCACACCCAGATCGACGGAGCTCGTGCCGACATTGCTCGTCATGATCAACACGGTGTTGCGGAAGTCCACGGCGCGCCCCTGCGCGTCTGTCAGCCGGCCGTCATCCATCACCTGCAGGAGTATGTTGAACACCTCGTGGTGGGCCTTCTCGACCTCGTCGAGCAAGACGACCGAATAGGGCTTCCGCCGCACGGCCTCGGTGAGCTGGCCGCCCTCTTCGTAGCCAACGTATCCAGGCGGGGCGCCGATCAGCCGAGACACCGAGTGGCGCTCCCGATACTCGGACATATCGATGCGGATCATCGCTTCTTCGTGATCGAAGAGGAACTCCGCCAGCGCCCGTGCCAGCTCGGTCTTGCCGACGCCGGTGGGCCCCAGGAAGAGGAAAGATCCAACGGGGCGCCGCGGGTCCTTCAGCCCTGCGCGCCCGCGGCGGACCGCCCGCGAAACGGCGCGAACGGCCTCGTCCTGTCCCACGATCCTACGGTGAAGCCGGTCCTCCATGTGGAGGAGCTTCTCCGTCTCCCCTTCGCCGAGGCGGGAGACGGGCACCCCCGTCCACACCGAAACGACATGGGCGATGTCTTCCTCGCCCACGACGTCTCGCTGCTCGGCGCGCGTCTTCCGCCAGTTCTCTTCCAGCGCCGTCAGCTCCTCGCGCAGGCGGTGTCGCTCGTCGCGCAGTTGGACGCCGCGCTGGTAATCCGCCTCCTCCCGCTCGAGGGGGCTGATGCTGACGACCTTCTGGAGCTCCCGAGACGCCTCTTCGAGGGACTGACGGACTCGCTTGACCTCGTCGGGCGGCTCGCTGATGCGGAGCCGAACGCGGGAGGCGGCCTCGTCCATCACGTCGATGGCCTTGTCGGGCAGGAACCGATCTGAGATATATCGCGCCGCCAGGCGGGAGGAAGAAAGAAGGGCGTCGTCGCTGATCCGGACGCGGTGGTGCGATTCGTACCGGGAGCGGAGTCCCTTCAGGATCTCGATGGTCTCCTCCAGCGTCGGCTCTTCGACCGTGACGGGCTGGAAGCGACGCTCGAGCGCGGGGTCTTTCTCCACGTGCTTGCGATACTCGTTCAGCGTCGTCGCCCCGATGCACTGCAGCTCGCCCCTCGCCAGCGCGGGCTTGAGAATGTTGGAGGCATCGATGGCGCCCTCGGCGGCGCCGGCGCCGATGAGGGTGTGCAGCTCGTCGACGAAGAGGATAATCTCGCCGCCCGCCTTGCGGATCTCGTCGGTGACCCGCTTCATGCGCTCTTCGAACTCGCCGCGGTACTTGGTTCCCGCGACGAGCCCCGGCAGGTCGAGCGCGATGACGCGCTTGCCGTGGAGCGCCTCGGGCACGTCCTTTCCTATGATCCGCTGGGCCAGGCCTTCGGCGATTGCCGTCTTGCCGACGCCGGGCTCCCCGATGAGGCAGGGGTTGTTCTTCGTCCGCCGGCTCAGAATCTGGATGACCCGCTGGATCTCCTTGTGGCGACCGATCACCGGGTCGAGCTTGTCCTCCGCCGCGTACTTGGTGAGGTCACGCCCGAAGGCGTCCAGCACCGGTGTGCTGGAACGGGAGCGGGCGGCGGGGGTCACTGCGGCTGCGCCGCCGAGGAGCTTCACGACCTCCCGGCGGACTTGTTCGAGATCCACCCCGAGGGCTCTCAGCACCCGGACGGCTGTGCTGTCGGTCTCTCGCACCAGCCCAAGGAGCAAGTGCTCGGTGTCCACGAAGTTGGGCAGTCCCAGCTTCGGGTTGAGCTCTCGCGCTTCGTCGAGGGCAAGCTCAAGGACTCGTCGTGCGCCCGGGCTCCAACTGCGGGAGCCCTGTCCGGGCGCGCGCGTGTCCATCATTTCCATCTGCCTACGGATTTCGTTCTGAGCGCGGCCCAGGCTGACCCCGAGCCGTTCCAACACCCGCGCCGCCACACCGTCTTGCTCTCGGATCAAGCCCAGCAGCACATGCTCGGTCCCGACGGTGTTCCCGCGAAACCGCCGCGCCTCTTCCTTCGCGTACTGAACGACGCGGATGGCAGGCGGTGTGAAACGCTGCAACAGCTCGCCGTCCGCCATCTCTTCCTCCTCTCGGGGCACAGAACCTGATAGGCCCCGGTCTGCCAAACGGTCTCATACACAGGCATCGCCACGCCGATACGAGCCAGCTCGATCAGCCCACCGGCACGCCTTCGGTGACCGTCACCTCCCTGAACTGCTCCATCAACCGTTTGGTGATCGGCCCCGGCTTCCCATCGCCGATGACTCGCTCATCGCACCGAGCGACCGGAACGATCTCGGCTGCGGTTCCGGTCAGGAAGCACTCGTCGGCAGTATAGACCTCGTACAGGGTGATCTCTTCTTCCCGAGCCGGCAGGTCCATTCCCTCCGCCAGCTCCAGAACGACCTGCCGAGTGATCCCTTCCAGGAGCCCGACGTGCGCAGGCGGAGTTCTCAAGACTCCGCCCCGAACGATGAATACGTTGTCCCCGGTTCCCTCCGCCACGTAGCCGAGGTGGTTCAGCATGAGCCCCTCGTGGGCTCCAGCTTGCACGACCTCGATCCGCGCGAGGATGTTGTTGAGGTAATTGAGCGACTTGATCTCCGGATTCAGGGCGCTCGGCAAGTTTCTGCGAGTAGTGCAGGTTATGAGCTCCAACCCTTGCTCATATACTTCCCTAGGATACAGCGAAATGTGCGAGGCGATCACGACTATTGTCGCCGGCGTGTGACAATTCATCGGGTTGAGGCCGAGGTCGCCCTCCCCCCGGCTCACGATTAATCTGATGTAGCAGTCGCGCAGCTCGTTGCGCCGGACCGTCTCGATGATGACGTCCTTCAGCTCCTCCGGCGTCAACGGGATATCGAGAGCGATTGCCTTTGCCCCGCGATAGAGCCGTTCGAGGTGCTGGTCCAGCCGGAAGATACGAGCGTTGTACCCGCGGATGCCTTCGAAGACTCCGTCCCCGTAGAGGTAGCCTCTATCGAAAACAGAAACCTTCGCCTCGGACCTGGGAACGAACTTCCCGTTGATATAAACCGATTCTGACACTGGCCGATCCTAATATGGATTCGCAGGGCAATGGTACCACAAAAGGCGGGTGGTGACAACTGAAGCCCGAGTTTCCTCACGTCAGACCTGTGGGGCGCGGCACGGGGAGGGAAAGCAGCCTGAGCCATCTACCGCGGACAATCCAGCGGAGAGGCAGGGATTCGAACCCTGGATAGAGCTTTTGGCCCTATAACCGCTTAGCAGGCGGTTGCCTTCAGCCGCTCGGCCACCTCTCCGCGGCGCCGGCAGCCATGGTAGCACATTCAGCTCGGTTGGACAAGGAACGAGGAGGTTTGGGGCGGGACAGCCCGAGCGTCGGAGCGCGGGCGGCCGCGGCACGGTCTATCGAGCAGGCCCGCCTATTGGTTGAGGCACACTACCCGACCGGTTGACCGATCTGGGTGCGAGGCAGGCCCGAGCGTCGGCGCACTCGGCGCAGAGCGCTCACCGCCTCGACGGCGGCGAGAAGGCCGATGGCCCCGGCCGCGCCCCAGAACGAAAACCCGGCACATACCCAGCAAACCATCTCTCGTACTCCCTGCTTCAGGTCAATGGGCGGCCTGAAGCGTGAACCGCTCACTGGCGCTCGGCCTGCCCTCGGTTTGTCGACGCCGAGACAGATGGCGCTCGATCTCCTCATGATGGGCGCACCAGTCCCACGCTTCGTCATGGCGCGCTCGCACCGAGTGCCAGCGGCTCGTCCTGCAAACCCGATGGCGATGGAAACGCATTTCAGGCCCTCCGTAGCAGATACGGTTCGCGGATTACGTCCGTCACCGGCCCTATTCCACGAAACAGATGGGATTCGTGAACGCGCTCGGCAGGTGGGAAACATGCCTGTCAGAAACAAGTCGGCTGGATTGGAGGGCCGAACCATGCGAATCGACGCACACGTCCACTACAGCCCGGAGGACGGCTTCGTCGACCGTCTCGTCGAGGAAGAGAAGCGCCTCGGATTCGACACGATCTGTCTCAACGGCTCCGATTGGATGGAGCACCGCGACGCCAACGAGGCCGTCGCCGCAGCCATGGAGAAGCATCCCGACACCATCATCGGCTTCGCCTACTTCCCTCTCGGCGGGTGGGAGGCGCACCGCGTGAGGGAGCTTCACGACCGGGGATTCCGCGGCCTCAAGTTCATCCGCCCAGCCGCCAATTACGATGACAAGAGCTTCTACCCGGTCTATGAAGAGGCGGAAGCGCGGGGCCTCGTCTGCCTCTTCCACACGGGCATCGTCGCACGCACGCCGTTGGACAGGCAATACGACGTCAACAACGACCGCCACCGCCCGGTCTACCTGGACACCATCGCCCGCACCTTCCCCTCCCTCAACATCATCGGCGCGCACCTCGGCAATCCCTGGTACGAGGAGGCCGGCATGGCCTGTCGCTGGAACCCGAACTTGTACTTCGACCTCAGCGGCTCCAGCCTCAAGAAAAACCCGCCGGAGTTCTTCCGCTCGCTCCTGTGGTGGAGCGACAGCGGCCTCTATCGCGATCCCGAGGGGAGGCACCCCTGGCAGAAAATCGTCTTCGGGTCCGATGTAGAGATAGATCAGATCGAGGATGTGTTGGACGACTACCTTCGCACGATGGACGCCCTGGAGCTTCGCCCCGACCTCAAGGAGGCAGTCCTCGGCGGGACTATGGCGAAGCTCCTGGGGATCGAGGGGTGACCCCGCGTGAAATCGCCGGCCTCGGCGCGAACTAAACCGCTCCCCTGCGACGTCTAATAAGCAAGAGACGGATGTCCGGAGGCACGGCCGTGCCGCGAGGGAAACGCAGGGCCCGTCGCAAGTCGGATAAGCCGGACCGGAATCAGGCCGAGGCCCAGCCTCGGTCGGCGGCGGACCAGCTTCGCGCGGCGCTGAACGAGCTCTCCGAGCCGCCCCGGGACAGACGCCTGAGGCGATACAAGCAACGCCACGTAGACGACTACCGAGAAACCGTCCTCGACGGCAACGACTCGACTCCCCTCTCACAAGCCCTCCTCGAACTGACCGAGCAGACCCACGGCAATCGCCACCGCCTCCTTCCCGAGGAAGCCCCCACTGTCAGACTCAGCGACGCGGGAGCACAAGACCGCGCATCGGCACAGCGCCGCGCCGACAAGGCCGCCCAGGACCTTCGCGAGAACATGAAGAAGCGCGGCGTCCGCGAGCGCACCCATTACTACTCCGCCACCGAACGCCGGGAAGTCGGCGAAATCGACCGAACCTACAAGATTCCCCCGCCGCCTAAGCGCCCTTAACAGACTCTCTGCCTCCCCTTAGCGCCTTTCGCGCACTTTCTGAACGCGTTGCCCCTCTTTTGTATCTCAGAAGCCCCTCCGCCTATGGAACACCTCGCTGGATGCGACTGAGGAACGCCGAAGCAGGTGCTCCCGGTCGCCGTTCTTTTGAGAACAAGGATAATCCCGATAACGGCAAACCCGCCGAAAGGCGGCGACGCAAAGCCATGGGTCTAAAGCTCTCCTGAGCTACGATTGCCAGGCTGCCGAAGGAGATCAGGTTGATCTTCGCCCCGATTGAGTGGGGCGGCAGCACGGAGAGCTCATCGACCCGGTCTTCTTTCTCTCGCGAGATTGAGGCCCGTTCCGTGAGACCGACCAGA
>Ga0307376_10001086_pt1 | contig 30695 bp, 21 predicted proteins | sample TR2MG_FD_202536 | JGI IMG/M metagenome (GOLD analysis project Ga0307376, IMG submission 202536) | Soil microbial communities from Risofladan, Vaasa, Finland - TR-2 | ecosystem: Environmental > Terrestrial > Soil > Coastal area > Acid sulfate soil | place: Finland: Risofladan, Vaasa | collected...
TTAACACCAGCGATATTTAAGTCGGTGCCATCGTGTGCGAAGTCAACATAAATCGTCGGTCTTGTTACAACCCCGCCTGAAGCGTTTCCTATTCGGAAACTATAACCGTCCTGAATCCAAACAGCCTGCGTTCCTGCGTCAACTACGAACGACCATTCGTAATCTTCAAAACCTCCAGTTCCGGTAGTTCGCAATACGACCTCGCCGCCCTGAACGTAACTACCTACCTCAACTGCTTGAGTACCATTGAGACCGAATACGGCTAAGTCGCTAAGTATGTCTGAGGTTTCAAGCAGAAATTGGTTATAAAAAAGATCCCCTTCAACTGGTTTTGCGCCAGCGATAGTTTCAGAACCACCACCCCATTGAGTTGCACCACCAATATAGGCGTTACCGCCGAGGTCGAGCTTTATACCATACTGACCGAGCGAGGGTGTTGCTGCCTCAACACTAAAAGTGCCGTAAGCATCATCGGCAGTAACAGTATAGGAACCACCACCGGCAGAAGTAAGCACTATGTCAAAAGTGTTACTATCCAGATCACCACCTAGTTGCGGCGTTAAGTCCTCGACAACATTTATGGTGCCAGCACCTCTAATACCTTGGGCCCAGTTAATGGCGGTTGTTCCAATGATAATTGGTAGCGCAGAGGTGACGCGATATACGACAGGCTCGGAAGCATTCACACCAGCAAGCACGATCGTATTGAGCGTCACATCTCTGTTGCCATCGAAGTCTGCCGAACGATTCCAAGTACTGCTTGTGACATCATAGATGCCGTTTTCAACCGGATTAGTCTGGTCCTTCACAAGGACTCGATCGCCAGAGACAACAGCAACACCGTTGACCGTCTGCACACCATCAAGGACGAGGTTCACATCGGATGCCACCACACAAGGAGATTTGATAGCTAAGCTAGAAACCAACCCGTTAAATCGATCAACAGAATTCCCAACCATTACTTGTCCACCGTTCCCGTAAAGTATTCATACAAAGCAACATCATCATCGGACATCACGGCCTCGACAAATCTGTTCACCTGTGTCGAAGGCAGATGGAATAGTGTACCACCCACCTTAACTCCAGCCTTAATCGCAGCCTCGTCAAATTCACCCTGGTCTACCTGCTGGCTAAACTTCCACGTATCCATGACGAGCGCACCAAATGGTGTGTTTCCTGACGCATACTTGGCAGCGTTTATCTCTCTCACCATTGGTATGCCTGACGTAACAGACTCAGCCGTCACAGATGCCAGCCATCCAACAACCGATTGATCGTCATCGTCATCTCCGGGTAGTCGACCGTACAGGAGAGATGATGCAATGCCTTCAATCATAAACAGCAGGATGTAATCGGTCAGCGCGTATGTCACTGACTTGACGCTGCGATAGTCGGTTCTTTTGTGTGTTTCATAGGCCAGATTGCCCTTGGCAAGCATGTACGATATTAGCGTTGTCCACATACGAATAAACTGAGACTGCCTTGATCGAGTACCAAGGGTGCCGCGCTCTATGCCAGATCTATCAGAAAAGAATCCGGACGTCTGTGACGCCTCAACCTGTGTGTCAGCATATATCCCAGCCTTTTCTTCACTAAGGCCAATCTCGTTGATACCCTTCTCGTAGGCTCCCATCCATGTAGTAACGTCAACTACTGACTGCATCTTTGCAATAGGATAGAAATAATAATGGCCCATGCTATCCAGCAAACCCTTCGCTTTTGTGGGTACTGGACCAAAAAATGACTTCAGAAAATTCTGCGTATCCTGAACATCTTTATCCCATGTCTGAAGGACTCCATAGCGAGCCTCCATAAACTTCGACTTTTCCATCACCATCTTATAGTTTCCTACTGGATTTGAGATGAACTTGCCGACACCGATCGCATAATTTCGAGAGCCAATAACCGCGGCAGACTGAAATATTCCAGTAAGCTGCAGAGCCGTAACATAGACGTTGAATGCTAGCTTGGACTTTGTAAAACCAACTCGCGTCCATGCCAGACTCTTTTCCCAGACAGATTGGGCTGGAAGCTCACCGACCGCAGAGTCGCTAAGCCATAACTTCAGCTCTTTTATCGCAGATAGGTTTCCGGTATTTTTCGCAGCCCTTTCAACTTCCTTACTATTCAGGATTCGGTTTACTAGATTAACCTCATCGCCAAGCGTCAGATCTCGGATCAGTTCACGAATGTTTGAATCAATGGTATTGAGGCTTAGCTTAACTATCTTGCCGTGATTATTGAGACGCTCGTAAGTTGCTCCGGCTCTAGTGTTGATGCTGACGTATGTTCCATTCGTTACCCGATTGAAGTAATCATCAAAAGCAGCCTCTCGTTGATCCTTCTGCTCACTCTTAGTAGCTATTCCACTACTATGATCGCTGTTGTAGCGGAGAGGATGATAGCCGCCACGGACAGATATCATCTCCCCGTCGACAGTTCTAATCTCAAACGGTAATGCCTCTACGCGCTCTGGAGCTATACCGCGGCGCCTCTTCTCAGTCTCTGCCATCTCTTCATAGAAACTTCCCTCGTAATCCCAGACTGCCTGAACAAACGCCCAATCCCTTTTGTCTAGTCGAGCTAATGCTTGAGCAACGCCCTGTTCTGGATACGCCTGAGACTCTATGCCGTTTTCATCCGTCAGCGTACCGCCGAGGAGTGCAGCACGATTACCCTCGGTTCCCCAGTTCAGGGCTATCGAAAGAATATCTGCCTTGGACATCTTTTCGCCAAGGGTTTCATCTTCAATCTTTTTGGCTAATCCCTTCAGCTCATCATTGCTGTAGTGCTCGCGATAGATAGCAGCAATATCCTCAGCCGCCTTATGCTGGCGAGGAATAAGTTTCTCAGCGTAGGCACGACGTATAGGTACGACAATCCTCTGAGTTACAGCACCAAAACCAGATTTATCAAGGATCCTGGCAATGGAGCTGGTACGCAGCCAGTGACCAATGCCTTCCTTAATGCTGCGCTTAATAACCTGACCGCCAGTAGGCTCTCCGAGTGGGATCTTTTCCTTCTTGCTGTTCTCTCTAATGCTTGTTGCTACGTCGTCAACAGCCTGCTGAATAATAACTCTCTCACCATTTATGACGATCTCATACTGCGTCTTGCCTTGGTGTTCAAGCTGCTTGACGACATCCCTAATGCCAGAGAATTCCTCAACCGTAAGCTCTTTCCAGTTTATCCCGCCCGGTGTTTGAAGTGACTGCAACACAGATTGAGGCACGATGAGAGTGCCATCTTTAACACCATCCATGATTGCCGCAAACATCTCAGCATTAATAGCGTTCTGATCGAGCTTCTTGTTCGAGACGTTGCGGAAGTTAATGCCTTCTATTACGGCATCAATCTTCTCAAGAACCCCTGCCTTACCCATTCTGATACGCTTCGACTTCTTATCAAAACTCTTCAGGTACTTCTGGTCTCGAACGGCCTGCTCCTTAGCTCGTGTTGCAGCACGATATGCCTCGTGATTAATGACCTGCAATCTCTTCTGAGCATAGGCGTTCTCATAGTCTTTCTTAGCCATAGCCTCAAACGCCAGACGACCAGCCTTACGCTCGGCCATGAGGTAGACATTCGGATTAAGATCACGAATACGTTTACCATCAATGATCTTATTTGCCGCTGCCTTGATATGAGCAAGGCTATCGCCAGTCGGAACCTGACCCTTGTTGGCTGCGATCGAACTACGCTCAGCATCGGTAGCATCCTTCTTGGCCACCGACACAGCTTTGGCATGTTCATTCATCAGCTTTTTAGCGGCCTTCAATTCAACCGCAAGAATTCTTGAGCGCTTATTGGTATGAACCGCTCTGGTGGCATCATTGATGATGTCAGGATTATTGACTGGATTAGGGTGCGCCTCATCCATTCGTTTCTTGGCCTCATCCTTAATGAACTGCTCCATCTTCGGAGCTTTAATCATCGCCTGAATCAACTCATTCCCAGAGTTATAGCCAAACATCATGGCAGCCTCATCGACATTAACTCCGCCTCCAGCCTGATACACAGAGTACTTGCCGCGGCCCGGTAGGCGCTTCATAAATTCCTTGCCGTAACGATCAACAAGATCTTTACCGCTCAGCTTAAATGGCATAATTGGTGGAGTCTCACCATTCGGCAATGTCCCGCGCTGTAGCAGATAGAGAGCACGATAGACCTTCTCCATCTCAGCCTCGGCACGAACCTCAGCCTCCATCTTTTTAAGTTCCTCACGCCACCATTGCTGCTCAGCCCACTTCTCGGCCTGAATCATCTTATTGGATTCGATGTCGACAATCTCATCATGGGCTGCTGCCATGCTGGAGCGATACATATCAAATTTTCGCTGGCTAATTCCCATCTCTTCTGCTGTGGCATACAAAGCAACGTAGCCCATGTAATCCTCAGAGGCCTTAATCTGAGCATCAGTAGCTACCAGCCGATCGAATACACCACGAATCTCGTCGTTCAGCTCCTCACCTGGATTAAGTAACTGAGTGAGTTTTTTGTAGACCTGAATCATCCAACCCTTGAATGTAGAAAACAGCGGCTGAAGTTCAGCAGTTGGAGCTACGCCCTCACGAAGATAGACTTCAAATGATCTGGCAAATAATTCATGCTGATCTGTGCCAACCTCGGAGCGTTTGTTCACGCCAAGGTATTTTAGAATCTTTGTATAGTCATCAATTAGATCTGGATTGGCATCAGGCATCTCAGCAAGATCAGCCATCATCTCTAAATAAAGGTGAGCCGACTCATGGAACCAAGACGACAGATCCTTGGACTGAGACAATCGAACCATCGCTCCGCCTTCTTTCTGGAACGTAATAGATGCTCGGTTCTTATCCTGAAATAGAGTTTGACCCTCCATCGCAGCAACCTTGATTTTCTCAGTAATATCGAAACCGTGCTGGACGTTTACGAAACCTCTGGTCATGTTGTCGAGCCAATCACGAGCCTCGAGGTAGGTATCGAATCGAGGAGAGATCTGCTTGCGACCGGCATCGGCTGCCTCTGCCGTAGCAAAGTCCAACACCATTCCGCCACCAGTCCAAGCTGATACATAAAACGCTTCTTTGTCGACGACGCCCTCCACTAATGCACCGCCGCCTTTACGCTCTATCTTGGCCTGTCGAGGTTGGTCGCCGCCCTCCATCTGGATGCCAAACCGCTTGACCTTTACGCTCTTATCCAGCTTGCTCAATGCTCTGTTGGTGACGTTGACCATCAGCTCGTCATAGCGCTGACGTAGCCCCTTACCCTCCTCGTCGACCATATCAACAGCAGTCAGGCTTGGCAGACCATCACCAAAAGCCATGTCATCCCGAATCTCCTCAATGCCCTCCTCATACTCAGCCATCTGGTAGTCGCCACCACCCATACGCACAATCTCACCATTCTGATCGATCATAACGTATGCCGATCCGCCCTCCATCCACTTGCGCTCATACGTGCCAATGAACGGGTCGTCATCCTCCAGCACAATCACATTGTCTGGGATCTCGTCGTTCACAACATCAGACTGGAGCCATACCTGAAAGATGTCATAGGCTGATCTCTTGATATCAATTTGGCGCTTCAACTCCAGCACACGCTCAGCTCCGAACACTAATTCAAGAGAGTCCATCGTGTGATGTTGACTTTGGATATATCGACCAGTCTCGTCGTAAGTGGCAAGCATCTCGTCACGCGGATCCCATGTGATCTCACTGAAATGCTCATTGATGTCGTAGCGTTGCAACTGCTGGGCGCCAGTGGTCCACGTTACCTGATCGTAGCCACCCTCAACTGCCAGCCTGATGATGCGCTTCATAGCTAGCTCGGCCCATGCGTCACCCTTGAATGGCATGTTCGGAGTTGGGCCACCAGCTTGTATCTTCTCGTTTTCCTTGTAAGCCTCGAGCCATCTGTTCATTTGGGCGCGTTGTTTCTTGGATAGGTCCTTAACATTTAATAGATTTGAACCGCCCTGCATGGGGGTCCTGTCACCTTCCAGCTTGCCATCCAACATGGCGAACTCATTCATCTCTATTTCTACCGACCATTTCCCTCCGGAGTTGGCTTTGAATTTCTCTAGCATAGCCTTGGTTTCAAGTTTTACCTTGCCGACCTTATTGAGAGAACGCATCTTCTGTTCATTGGTGTAGTTGTACCCATCAGTCAGGCCAGCCTGATGCAGGTCGCTCTGGGTCTCATCAACATGAAGTATCTTCTCGCCATTCGGACCCAAACGGTCGTTCACTCTCATCCACGCAATGATATTTTCCTGCGGGAATGCGTGACTATCGAAGTTGACTCCACGAGGCGCGTCTACAGGCTTATTGTCAATGATGTACTGCTTTGCCTTCTCAATCGTGTCGTATGGATCCTTGGGGATCTGAAATATCTGTGAGATCCGTCGAGCAACCGCTGAGCGATACGGACTGCTGGCATCGATGTACCAGTATTTCTCATTCTGGCTATCTTCATACTCTCTGCTGTCATTGATTGCTGCTGGAAAACCTATTTCATGCAGATCTTCCTGGAGATATTTATAACCGCCAACTGCAGGAACGTGAAGCACGATCTCGCGATGATTTATTGCCATCGACCCGCTAGAAACTGTTGGAAGAGTCCAGTCTGTCCACCTTACTTGACCAGCCGAACCATCCTCACGCGATTCTTTAAGAAGGTACTCATCAATAGCCATCTCGGCATGGTAAAGGCTCTGCCCATTTACCCCAGTTATAATATCGAGCCACTCGCCAGTATCGTCGACCTGCACAGATACGTTGCCAGCCTCTAAATCTTCGATAACCGTGAACGAGCTTCCACCGTTGTAGTTTAGGATTCGAGCGTCATAGACAGTGACGCCCTCCTGCACCTCACCATCCTCGTCTATGTAAAGATCAGAATTTTCCATCGGCTCAAAGCTGCCCACGGTAGGATGATCGCCTTCGCCACGATAGAAAGTTTCTGTAACCTGTACGCCACCCTTATCGATGAACTCGATGATCTGATCGCGAGTGATAATAAATTTATCGTTATACGGCTTGCCATCAATCCCATCCTGCATAGCCTGATTTAATTCTAAGCCCTCCATCCAGCTCTCAACATCAACAGCATCAAGCTCCTGCTGCTTGACATTGGGCTGCTTCTTGAGAGTCTCCAACATCTCCCGAATCGTGCCCTTCTCTCTAGGCATTGTTCTGGCCGCAGTAAGCAATCCAGACGTCAATCCGATATCCGACTGAAACAGGGTGCGCTCGCCCTTATTGCTAAGCTCCTGGGTGAACTCTGTCAAGGCGTCATGGCGAGTCTGAGTTTCATCAATGTTCTCGCCGACCTGATACTCCTTGAATACAATGCCGCGCTTCATAAGGATTGCCCTAACATCTGCCGAAGCATCAGTCGGTATAATGGCGCCAGCAAACTCCTCAAACAGTACGGCTCGTTGTGGCTTAGCCTCAAAGTACGGAACTGGTACGGCCATCCAAAACATTGCCGCTTCCATACCCTCGTCGACTAGCAGCCCCGGCAGCATCCCATCTGTATCCCTGAATCCCTCACGAACAAGATCCTCTTCAAGATCATTGGCAGTAGGAAGCCCATCTCGCGTTGCCCATCGAACGACAGCTCTTCGAGCTGCATCACCAGCCTCGAAATGATCGACGTAACCGTTAGGTCCAATGTTTGTGTAGTAATGAGCAATGTCGCCAATCCATGAATTCATCTTTGCTTGAGACTCTTCACGCAAAGCAAAAACGGCATCCTTGTCCTCCATGATAAGTTCAGATCGCTGGCGCATCTGCTCTAGCTTCTTGAAGCGTAGTGCCGCAACAGCTCGCATTAGACCCTCGTTCATCATGTTATCCATGAACTCAGTTCCCTTGAGCTTTCCAGTCATCGACCTAACGATGTTCTCGAGGTTGTAATCAACCCACTTGCCATTGACTTTCAGACGGGGCTCGCCAAACATAGAGTTGACTCTTTTTTCTACCCAGTTCTTAAACTCGATCGGCGACGGCGTATCCCTACCCAGGGCCAATCCAATAACATTAAGCATTGATTTATTGGTGCCAATGCGTCCGTTTAATAGATCGGTATTCGATAGGGTATCAAGCTCACGAGTGTTCTTTCTCTTGACATCTTCTTGTAATTCCCTGAACCGCATCTCAGCCAGAGTGCCATCACTGTTGAACAGCCCAGATTCATTGATGTACTTGGAAACCTTTTCATTGAGCGTTGACTCATCGGTAAATCGATGTTGGAATCTCTCACGAACAGACTTCTCCATCGCTGCTTTGACAACATCGCCAGCCTTTTTCATTGTGGCTCTACGACGCGGATCCTCCCACTGATAGTTCAGCTCTCTAAAGCCACCACTAAAAAACTCGACAACTGGTTCATCCCACGACCAAGAAAATTTCGGAGTTACATCACGCTTGACTGGTGTCAGATCCTCACCAAATACCTCTTTCAGATACCAAGCCTTAACGGCATTACTGTCCATCAAGTGCCACATCATTAGCTGAGGATTAGGATGGTCCCTACCAGTCAGATCCAGGTAATAACCAAGATTTGACGTATTGCCCTCCCATTCATAAACATAGGGAAGAACATCGCGCCATAGAGAATCTCTATCAGCAGCCTTTGGCTTCTTGAAGTCTGGCGATGGGAATCTTGCTGTATAACCATCGGCATCAAAGATTGGAATTTCAGCCGGGTCGCCAAGTAATTCAGTACCAATAAGAGTGATGTCGCCGAAACCACTAATGTTTCCGCCTTCTTTAATAACCGCTAACGATGGAACAGCAAGGCCTCCCAAGTCATCGGCAAACTTCAACTTCTGAGCGTTTAGGTTATGCACAACCATCAGGCGAGGAAGGCCGGACTGGTAGAACGACTTGCCTTCTCTAATATTAAGAATGGCATCGCGATGAAAGTAGGCTTTCTCAAGCTCTTTATTTAGCTCAACGAATCGATTCTGAATATCAATCTTTCGTTGTTCCAGCTTGCGATACCCGGCAACCATCTCGAGCGCGGATCCAGACAAACCAAGATTTTTCAATCCAGCAGTCTCTTTTGACCGGAAAGAAAGCTGAGTCATTGCATCGAGGAGCTGCCTTTCATCGGTAACGTCGACATAAGCACCAGTATCCTTATTGGCATTAAGTCGAACACGTTGAACAGCGTGTAAAGCATCTATAACGTCGGTGTATTCGCTCGATAGCTTCTTCGCCTCAGTCCTCAATTCCTTTTTTGTTTCTTCAATCTGCTGCAGCTTACGAGCTTGGAATTCAACCAGCTTTGTAATGGTGTTCTCGAAAGGTGCTAACGTCGCACCTTCATTGCGAGCGCGGTTAGCGATGTCCACAACATTCTGGTAAGCCATGAGCGTTGCAGCTCGAATAGCCTGAGATTCAGTCATGCCTGCAGCTAAGGCGTTCTCAATCGCGACCTTCTGGGCATCCGATACCGGAATGCCAGCTCGCTCCATCTTTTTGATGCAATCCTTCAGCGCCATTACTGATTTCTCATATTCAGGAATGCAATGATGATAGCCATTATTTCATCATCTTCCCTGATAATATTTATTTTACGACGCATACCTGGAGGAAACGTCTGACCCGTTGGAACATCAAACGCAAGCGTCAGATGGCCACGAACCGCCGCTATGCTCAACGGACTGTTCAATGACCCTTGTGTTGCAATCGCTATTGGTGAAATAGCCATTACGGTTGCCTGTCCATCGTTGTGCTGCTGATGCCGTCGCCAGAGAAGTTAATGTCTATGGTGGCATTAGCATCATCAACACCTGTCGGCAGGATTGTAATCGAGTTACCAACTTCTAATCCAAGTATGCGCCATATTTCCAAAAGCTGCGTCGTTTGGGCCGCAGTAAGACCATTGCCAGCAGTAACATCGATTGCCGATAGAGATGCTGAGTCAAGATGGAACTCATGGTTAGCACTGTACGTCGTTACGTTATGAACGATCCGCATGATGACTTTGTTGCTCAATGCCCGATCAATATGCCGCTCGTAATAAGTATGCGTGGATTCACTATCAGAGTTTGTATTATCAATAAACCGATCATGTAGCAGTTCCCATGACACCGACTCAACATTCCAAGCCCACAATTCAAGATAGTGCGAGTTCGGTGCCCCGGTGTAGCGGCCAAAGGTGGTGAACACTCCGGCTCGCTCATCTGCCGACGCCAGATTGAAAGTGAACTCCATCGTCAGACCGTCAGCAACAGTCTCATCAACCTGCCAGTAGACGTTATCGCGGATGTCAATGTTCGCGGATGTTCCAGTAACCACGGTGCCAAAGATGACGGTTGCAGAGGCAGGAGTTAAATAGACAGTAGATGCAAAGGCCGACAGGTCTGATTTGGTTGCCAACTCCTCGCCAAAAGTGCCGACAGTTTCATGCGAAGATGTTTTTGTATTCCAAGTTGTTGCGGCTATATCGAGCTTGTCTTGAGCGGTAACTGCAGACCCTCCAGTCACGAGTACACCAGCAGCAGAAGTGTTGTTGACCATGCTCACCAGTACGTTAGGCACGAAGATGTCAATGCCGTTGTTGACGTTGACCACGTTGCCGCCGCCCACTGTGAGCGTACCTGAGACACTAAAACTTTCTATTCTCCACTGGTCGTTTAGCACCACATTTAAGAAGGTGGAAGAACTGCCAGTCAGTGTTACAGGGTTGTAGAAAGTAGCAATCGGCGGGAATGGCATTGCTACCACATCATCCTGTGCGTCATGGATGGCTTGCTTCAGGTCGGCGGCAGTAACAACAGTTACCCCAGCCTCTATGTGTATGTGCTGGGCTATCCAGTCGAACGTGTAGTCTGTTGTTCCGACTGTCACCGTTAGCATATCTGCCATGCTATTCGTCCAACAGCATGGAAACGGTTGAGCTAAAACCGCTGACGCTGCTAACTGTGCCTACTATCGTAGCTGCCTGATGATACGGTGATCCTGACGAATCACGTATGAATCCCTTGAATGGCTGACTGGAACTAAACGCTCTGGTATCTGATACAACTCCCGCGGCACTTGTTAGGGCATGGATAATCACGCCAGAGGCAACAGGTGATCCGGTAGCTGGACTTACTGTTCCAGAGTCTACTGCGTAGGTGTAGCTATTCACGCCAGTAACAGTAATGACAGCCACCTTGTTGTAGCCGTTCTGGGTGGCACCGCGTATTACTACGTTAGTACCGTCTGGAATCGCATGACCTGTATGCGTGACAGTTGCAGTCCCTGCCGTCTGCGTGATTGTTACCGCATCCTCAAAGGGAAGCGGTCCAGTACCGTCAGAGGTTTCTATTAGAACCCTGGCGTTTTGCAGATTTGCACCAAGGTAGTTTTTGACGTTTATCGTCGTTGTGACCGGATTGACAACAACCACAACCGTTCCAGTGCCAGCGTTATAGACTAGATTGGCCGCAAGATTACTGCCATTGATGACGTTTATTGTATATGTTTGTCCACTTGCAACGCTCACCCGAACAGCCTTATCCCCATTCACCGTTGTTGAATATCCGGTAAACAAGTTTCCGTCACAGTCGTCTGACCTTGTTGCGGAAATAGTCCCTAAATCAATGGCCCATCCGGTTCCCCCGGTGTTGGTAAAGTCATGATTTTCTATCTTGTCGAAATCATCCGTGGTCACAAAGGCAACCGAAGTAGCCGTGTTGTGCAGCGATGTCGCACCGCCTGAAATAAGGTCGCTGGCAGCGGTAAGCGTTACCGCATCACAGTTCGAGAATGACGGATCAGTCAGCGTAATGCTGCCCGGAACGATAGTCTGACACTCAATGAACTTGTCACTGGTGCTGGTGCAGAGCGTATTCAGCGTGATTATTTCACCGAACAGGTACGTTGTTCTCAGGCTGGTATAGGCATCGCCAGCGCCAAGATTTGAGGTAAGCCTGAATGGGACCGCACGAGACACACCCTTGAACGTATAATCAACAAGGTCCAAGTTCGTGACGCCAGTTGTCGCGTCAGCTAGAACAATGCGGTAATAGTCAGGTGCTAAGGACGGTACAACTGTCGTGCCGCCTGTGCCGTTGTTCACCGTAAGGTTGGAGAACACCAGCGTACCGAGGCTATCCTGAATGTAGGTCGTTAATGTCGCCGCGCCAAACGTAAGACACCCTTCCACTTTAAGCGAGCCGCCGACGTTTTGAAGCAGGCCGTATCGAGCAGTATCGGCAGCAGCGCAATCATCAAACGTGTGTCTTGCTCCTGACGTACCGCCAGTGAATGTTATCCCCTGTCCACCTGTGCCTGATCGAATAGCGTCGAAGTAGCAATTCTGCAAGAACGCTTCACCCTTCGACGCACTGATGTTTCCTTCATATCCGATTGAAGTGATGTTTCCAGTTGGCGCAGTACCAACGCTAGCGGCAGGGCGATCGCCCGGATCGAGGTTCAGAATGTAATGGAACCAGCCGCCCACATAGCCCTTGTCCAACCCGGTGGCAAAGTACAGCGCCGCGCTGCCGCCCAATAGATACAAGCAGCAGCCACCAACAGCAACATTGCGCACCGGGTACAAGTCACGAAACCAGATATGAAGGTGCGTATCTGTTCGTGTGACGTTGTTACCAGCATCAGTGCAACCACGCAGGTTGGCAATCGTCGGACCTGATACAGGACCTACTGACCCGGAGTGGCCAATGGCCGCGCAGTTCGCGCCCTGAAGCTGAATAACAGTTTCAGACTGCTGCGCGTTGCCTGTTCCGAGACTCGTTGGAGAGCCCGGATCGAGGACAACATCGGTAAGCTGGCTTGTTAAGGTAATTGCCATACCTTTTCCTAACTATCCAGTACGCGCGATGCTGCTTGTGTGCCTCCGGTAGAACCAAGTATTGCCACAGTCTCCCACGGCACTATCGGATTTACTGCCGGGGTTCCGACATAACCATTACGCACCCTCACCAAGAGATTTCGGGGAGCAAGGTAAACCACCGTCACACTCTCCGTTGTGGTAACTGCCTGTTCATCGAGCCAGGTTGGGAAGTAGTTGTTACCGTTGGCCACCGAATCATTGTCACCCGTACCACTGAAGTTATAGGATGGAATGGTGTACGTCGATCCTGAGTAGCTAGTGTAAGGAATCTTGACGTAGCGTCCCTCATCATTCTGCAAGCGGATAGAACCCGTTGCTGGAACGTCAGTTGGGATCGCCGTGGTCACAACAATCGAGGTTACAGCGGCGCCGTTGATAGGACCGACTACCGTATCGAAGGTCAGATTAAGCAAGCCGCCAGACGCAGGGCCAACCAGAACGTAATCTTCTTGACCACCCGTAATGTCCAAACCAGTAACATTGAAAGCCACATTGTTCGGCGGGTTAAGTGGGTTGCCATCGAGTGACGTTACGGTGTCATTCACCGCAAGGTCGGCAGGAAGAATACCCAGACCAAATGCACCAATGATCGCTGAACCAGTGGAAGCTCCAACGAACGGCAGCGAAATCAACTCTGCGGTGACTGTACCTGCTGTCGCAGTACCCGACCCTGTAATTGTGCCAGTCGGCGGTACACCCGTCAGAAGCTGAATCCACATTTCAGTACCGGCGGTCGTACTATCAATAGCCAATAGCTGACCCGTACCACCTGTCCATGTCAGGGCTTCGGGTTCTACAAACGTACCAGCCGGAGCCGAGATTACTACGTGATGGGTAATGCCTCGGAATACGTCACCCGGAAGGCCATAGAGACTCTGGTCAACATCACGAGCCGGGGTATCAACTCCGATACCAGCAACACGAGACTGAATCCACTTCGCTCGCTCGTAGAATTGATTGATCGTAAATGTGGCTTTAGTCCAGTTCGAGTAGTAGAACTCGTTGGTCGTGTCAGAGTTAGCATCAAGAGGAGTGTAGCCTTCGCTGGCATTGACTATCGTGTCCCACGTAGCAATCGTTCCTGCGGCGGTGTTGTTGTTCAAGTCATTATTCGCGGTTAGTGCGAGTGTATTGTTGCCTCGGTTAGTACCGCCACCAATCGAGAACTCGGTGTAGACCGTACCCAACTCTCGCTGCGTACCAACCAAGCGCCGACCGTCAATGTCTACACCAGCAGTACGGACTTTAATTAAGAAGCGATGAGTCGTAGAAGATGGAGCATCCGCTACAGCCGTAAGCATCTTGGGCTGGTTCCAGAAGTCATTGATTACGCGCGCACCATTCTGAATAATCTGAATGTTGGTCGAGTTACCAAAGCACTGGATACCGTCATAGATATCCGCGCCACCATTGTAGGTGATGGACGTATCATAGATGTGTTCTTCTGGACCTTCAGCCGTGGCCGAGGTCAGGATGTAGCCGTTCAAAAGGCTGACGTTAGTATCCGCGCCGAGTCGCTGAGATGGCACAAGGTCGATAATCGCGATCTGATCGTCACCCGTATCGGATGGCGCGTCAGCCAAATCCATCAATGCCCTGTGAAGCTCAATACCTGTGACATACGTCGGGGCTGTACCCGCGTGTAAGTCTCCGATGTACTCGATCTCTTTAGTCGCTCGAGTAATTTTCCAGTCTGCTGCTACCCATGCCATGTCTTTATCTCCTTAACCGATTTTCAGTTCCATCTGTGAGTATTGATGTTTCCATCAGTGTTTAGTAGCTTGGATTGGAGTAGCAACAACGCGCTGCATGGCTCCACCCTCTGAGCTTCTTTGGATATCAAAAGTGTAAGAAATAGCCTCTCGTTGAGCATTCGCCTCATGTATCTGAGTCAGAACATCGCGCAGAGGGCCTAAATCTATTGGGCTGCTTGTCCCAAACGTCTTAGACGTTTGAGCCCGAATCATTTTCTGGAGAGTTGCTAAAACCTCGAGCTGGGACTGGCTTCTAAGTTGGTCTGCAGCCATGCGAGTAGAATTCTGTTCGATCATTTCATTGAGCTTTTCGATAAGTTCGCCAAATCGCGCTACCTCACGAGTCTCAGGATCGATCTTCAGCTTTGAAGATTCTGACAATTCATGCAGTTCTTTATCTGTGAGCTTTCTAACCATTCAGACAATCTGCCAGTTGTTTCAATACGTTACGTTCGTTTACCGCTCTTTCATAAGCATCCTGGGCACTTTCAGTCAGCGTTCCCATTCGGCCATTTGGCAACACGACTCTATCAGTAAATGTGACATCTTTGAAATTCTGATTTTCAGCCAGCCGCGGTCGCATTGCCTCAGCCCTTGCTAGCATCGTATCAACATTAACTGGGTCGTTAGTTAAATTCTTACTGGCAGTTGTCATCGCTAATATGAGATCCGTCCATTCGCTCAATGAATTACTATCAGACTGCGCTAGGGTCTTTACCCCATCCATATACTTGCGAACTTGGGCGTTCGTCATATTGTTGAGATCCAGACCTTCCTGATCGAAAAAGTCCTGTGCCTGCTGGAGCTGGCCGAGCAACTCCTCAAGATCTTGGTCGACTTTGGCGGTACGGCTAAATACCTGATCGCCACCAAGTTCGCGATCTAAAGCCTCCATCAGTACATTCGAGTCGTATTCGGAGATATAACCACCCTCATACGCCAACTCAGCAATAGCGTCGATCGACTTCCCAGTCTTGCTGACTGTTCCAGGACGAACCTTATTCAGGTCCCTAGCCGATAGTTCGCCACCCTGATCCTGTATTCCTCCAACACCCCTAATCATGTCAATTAGGCTGTCACCATAGATATCTCTGGTATGTGGAAAATCACCTGAACGAACTCGATCAATAAGGGGATCAAGATCCATATTGATGTCCTCACCAGCCTGAGTCAGTGATGCTGGTAGCTCGCTCGAAATACCAGCCAGAGTCGATTTATGCAGCTTCATAGGATCAATGCCAGCCTGCTGAGCCTTATTCATAATAACCAGAGAGTGCAGTTGAGCCATCTTTTCAGCGACACTCTGGCTGTATCGACCGCCGCTAACCAACATGGCGGTTGTATCCTTACTAATTTCATCCTGAACAGTGGTATCAAATTCCTCGCCGAGAGCCTTCTTGATATTTGCTATGTGAGTGTCTTGTTCGGCAAACCAAGCCTCACTATCTCGCTGCGTCATATCGCCTTCGCGAATACGCAAATCCTTTATTAGACCTCCGTGGTGCTCCGTAGGCGCGATTTTGTCTATATACGTGGCAAATGGGATCACTATGTCGACATCGGTCGCATTAGACTCTTCTGTGTCGATACCAAGCTCTAATGCGGCCTGCTCTGGATCTATCCCCTGCCCCTGCCAGTATTTACGCCATCCAGTGGAGTCGACTCGAATCTCGGTCAGGGGCCCTTTCTCCTGAACACGTTCAACAAACTTCTTCCATGCGGGTTTCGACTTTTCTCTGGTCTCAGAATTTTCAGCCGCATCGCCAAGCTGACGCCACTGTGCTTGCTGCTCCTTGGCTGCCTTGGCTCGGATAGCGTCTCTTCTGACATTAACCAACGGTCCTGCACTAGCAATAATTCCTACTCCATACATCGTCTTAATGGCAATGTCTTTCATCGAGTCGAAGTACTCTTCCTGAGTGATTGGCGCCATCTCAGGTCGATTGTCACCAGCGTTTCGGGCTCTGGACTTTAGAATTTCACGAGCGGCTGTCTGTGCAGATTCTTGTAGAACCTCAGTAGTAATCTCAGTTGCTACACCCTCTCCATACTGCAATGTCATGCGACCAGCAGCCGCCTTGAATGTAGGCTGATTGAATATTTTCGTAATGTACTTGGCAGTAAGATCCTTCTGAACCTGTCGGAATCCAGGTAAGCGCTTAGTAACTCCGCGAAATCCAAGTTGCTCCAGCGGAGCAGCAACAATTCCGTAAACAGTAGCGCCAATCTTTGCATCATGCTCATTAAGTCCAAGCTGAACAAAATCATCATAAGCAAGACCTCGCTCAAGCTGATATGTTGCTTTAAGTCCACCAGTCAGAAATCCAGCCGTCATACCTGCACTAGCACCTATGGCAGCTCCTGGAATAGCGCCAATGCCGCCAACGGGCGTTGATAGTCCAGCACCTGTTGCACCACCGTAAAGCATACCTGCAGCCGCGAAAAGAAGTGCTTCATCAGCACTCTCCTTGGCTATGAACCCCATAATTGGTAGCTGCTGAGCACCAAGGACTAAGAATTTTGCAAAATGAGAATCTGCTCCAAAGTCATTTGCAGAACCATCCAAAAGCGATCGAAGTTCTTTCATCCTTGGGATGTCACTTGGCCGCTCGTCACCCGCTAGACGCCGATTAACCATCTTGGCAAGTTCTACCTGACCCTTTCCAGCGTCCCAACCCATCTGTACCTCATCCCAGGTACGCTCGACGGCTGTCATGTGCTCACGATCGCGCTCTAAAACGGCTAAGTTGTACGGATCCTCCGCGGCAAATTTGTTGAAAACGGATGCGCCATTTTTTTCGTCAGTGTATTCGTCGTAATTGAACTGCTGCTTTTTAAGCATCGTCTCGAGGTTATCGAGATCGGAGTCGACTACCTCGCTTGGGAGTTTTGTTGTTGCAGCAACATTGAATACACGAGTTGCTCGATCAGGATCGTATTGCAAATCATTGGCTATACTTAGCCGCTGCTTGCGAAGATTTGCATCTTGCTCAGCTCGATACTGTTCAGAGATTGACAGTTCGGCCATTACTCACCTTTCAGACGACGAATAATCTCGCTATCGTCCATGCCATTTTCCATAGCAAAAGCCGCTCGCTGTATATCAAAGTCGTTAACTTTTCCTGTCATTCCAGCTCCACCCATTTCCACTTTAGTTTTTGCTAGCTGTAACAGATACTTATAAACAGTCAAAGGTGAACCAGTGATACTTGTTTGCTTTTCATTGATTATTTCAAGCGGGATATAGGCATCATTTTTCTGCTGCACTGTCATTTTGTAAATGGGAATTTTTTTATCAAACCACATTCTTCCAGCATCCTCGACCCAAGCCTCTTCTTTCAAAAGTCCGACTAAGATACGATTTTTCGATTCCGGATCAAGTTTTACTGGCGGAGTATGCTTGTTCTGTTCCCTGACAATCTCAGCCTGCAGGCGCAGCGAAAGAGCAGCAGCAACCTGTTGCTGCTCTGGACTCTGACCATTTTTACCCATGAATCCGTTAGCAACAAGAACTTCATTAACCATCAGGTGAGGAGCCTTACCGCCGTCATAAACTGGCGTCTTTTCAGAAGCCTTTAGGGCCAGCCACTCAGACTCAACATCATTCCACTCTTTTTCGGCAAAAGCGTTGCGAAACCATGGCTGGTAAATATCCTGTTCAACCTTGCCGCCCTGACCGTAAGGTTGCATCCGATTCCATTCCTCAACAGACATGGATCCATCACCGGGATCAATAAATGTCGTAACGTCTGGCCATTGCTTATCGTACTGCTTCCGAATTGAAGCCTCTTTCAGGGCGTTGTAATGCACTGAGTTCAGGTCCTTCAGCTCATCTGCTGGAACACTCTCAAAGTAGAAGCTCGGATCCTCTTCCATACTCCGATAGGTTTCCTCATATACATCAGCGCTACGCTTGTTTTTTGACGTCACAACATCATTTTCAGCCTGTCGAGCGTACTGGTCAGCCTGATCTCGAACGGAACCCTGAGAATTATTGGCAATGTATTTTTGCTGTTCGCTAAAATTCTCTGGGTAGAGTGTTTGCGCTCTTGTAGCAACATCGTGAGCCTCTATCCTCTTCAGGTTTTCCTTGTCGACCGATATAGCAGAATCCAGCATCTTTGCTGCAGTATCGGCATGAAGAAAATCAGCAATGGACCCAGTGCCCTTTCCTTGCCGAATGTCCTCTGCGGTTAAAGGTCCAATCCCAGAGTTGTATTTTCCATTTGTATTGACAGGTTTTTTACCTTCATTCTCCTGCCAGACAGGAAGTAGTTTGGCAACGTAATTCTGTGTTTCTGCAGGAGCGTGAGCCAACCAGTCGTCGCCGAATTCCTTTTTTGCTTTGGCAACATTAGTGCCACCCCAGTTATAGGCGGCCAGCGCTGCAGCAGGGTCTCCGAAGCGTTCGAGCTGCTTGGCGAGATACTTAGTACCGCCCTGAATGTTCTGGTCAGGATCAAGGCGATCCGTAACTCCCATATCATAAGCAGCGTCCTTTCTGAGCTGCATGAGGCCCTGAGCGCCGGACGCATTTACTGCATCAGGATTGCCACTTGATTCCACATCAATTTGAGCTGCAATCAGCTCAGCCGGTATGTTGTTGGACTTCGATGCTCTAATGATTGATTCAGAATGGTTTCCGAGTGATGTTCCGTAGCCTGTACGGTAAGACAGCGTATCCTGCAAAAGTGGAATCTGTTCACTCTCTGGCATCGCTTCAATAGAGCGTAGCGCCATTTCCTGAGTCATGGATTCACGCTCTTTCGCAGCATCATCGCGACTTACATGACCCTTTTCCTCTCTTGCGTTTATGACATCTAGCTGGCCAAGAACGAGTCCAACACGATCAGCCTGAGAAGCCCCAGGTAGAGACTTCATCGCAAACTCTTTTCCATCTCTATAGCGAGCGTCAGATTCGTCAATCTCTTTGATTCTGGAAAGGCCACCAACAGCAATGCCTCCCTGAGCCTGAATAAGATCGCTTTCAGATCCAATTATTGAAAGATCATCTGGAGCAAGCTGGAACCGTCTTAATACGTCATCTCTAGCCGCCGTAAATTTGCTTGAGTACTTTCCGCCGATCGACTTCCAATCGGGATCGTCCTTCAAGGAATCTCGAATCTGAAGATCAGCTTGATGAATCTCGTTTCTAGCCAGCGCGTAATTAAGTCTGTCCTTCTTTTCTTTCTTGGCAATGAGCTGATTATTGAATTCATCAGTTTTTCTGACAAACTGTTCAGCCAATACTAGGCCACTGGAATCAGGAGAATCCACACGATTGGTTTGCAGAGAAGGTCTCTGGCCGTAGTCAGAAGCCTGTGGAAGCCTTGGCATTATTTATTACCTTTCATCTTATCCATAGTTCTTGGTAAGTCCCATTACGCCACCGCCACTACCAAGATAGGATGGTTGTGATAGATTGGCAGTAGTCCATGGGGTACTACTGGCTGATGGAATTTTTGTAGAACCTCCAAATGCACCCGCACCATAGGCAGACAAAACTGTCGTTGCGGCCTCGATGTATCCGGAATTCAATGCTGCATCTCCTTCCTTCATTGCGTTTTCCGATTTGACGCGATAACCCTCTGCCTCGGTTTCTCCGGTATAAAGCTGCGAGAAAATTCTGTAATCACCCTCAGCGTTAAGATCGCCAAGAATATTGATTACACCTGGATCATCAACTCCGGCACCGGAAGCTGCAGAAACAGCTATTGCCCGAGAGTGCATCCTCTCTTTGACAATCTTGTCACCTGCGATTGCAGCAGTCGTCGCGGCCATAGACCGATTACGCGCATCGCGATAATCTTCAGCTTGCCCGTATGCTACCTTTCTTGCTTGAGCCCCTTTGTTCAGGGCTGCAACGGCCATCACAGCCAGTATCGCTATCTGAGCCATCCGTATAACGCTCCCTGCAAATGTGTAAACCCAAGTCTATTCAGGATTCTACAGCCTTCCGCATGTTCGGCGACAGCCACCAACGGGCCCTTGTATTCTTCGCAAAATTTCATGCTTTCCTTAATAGCTCGCATTACTGTGATCGATCGTAGATAAGGCATTAGCTCAGGAGAAATATCACAGAAGTACTTTCCATAACCATACTCTCGAACAATGCCAATAATCCCAGCAACCTTACCGTCCATCTCGGCGACTATTGCTTTCATGGTGCCATTTTGTGGTGCACCAAAGAATTCAATTATGTCGTCCGATCTTGCAGATCTTGTCAGGATCTTCGGGGTGCTGCCCGTGGACTTGAATACTCCACTGACTGCATTTCCGTAATCACTGCTAAAATCGTACAAGGCCGCGGCGCTGCTGCTTGCAGGCATATTCGTGAATCCTCATCCCATGTTCCACCAAATGGGAAATCATCCTCATGGTAGGTGGCGTAAATTTGATTAGGCGTCTGTACTTGCCCTCTCGATACCTTCGGCAAATCTTGAAGATTGTTAAAATCAGGTCCGTATTGAAGTCCCTGATAGTGCATATTTTGGGCAATGAACCCAATGCGATTGACCTTCTTCTTTTCTAGCAAACCAATACCCGTCAGTTCGGCCAATTTTGCACTCTTGTATTGAGCGGTATAACCAAGTCCAACAATCACCTCAGAGGCTGCAACAGCAAGCGCGTTTGTTAAAGCTCCACCAGCAGTCACAACGTCAGTACCGATATCAATACCATCAGCCCAGATAACGACCGTTTCATCACGCAGATGTAGAAGCTCGGTTGTAAATGGCGCCGTTGTTGGTGCTCCTGAATAATGAACGAAAGAGTCAGCCATCTTGTTAATGGTGCCTCCTTCCGCCTCAGACTCGAGCGCCCACTTGCATAGGTGACGCTGATCCGCTCCATTGATAGTGCGCTTTACGACGTAGTAGACCTGATCCTCAACTACACCCGGCAACACTGAAACATCCTCAATCATTCCCCCGGCGCCAAGCGAATTAATTTCAACCCAACAAATCACATTCTCAAGACGATCGAACACAAGCATTCCAACGGTTCCATCTTCTCGAACGCAATGTACTCGGATGTCAGGTTTCATTTGCACGGCTATTTGAGTAATGCCAACTTTATTGAAATCTGGCGCAAAGATAGACAGATCAAGCGACTTGTAATCCTGCTCATCGAGATTATAGGTCAGCTCATACAGGCGTTGATTGGTGCGATCAACAAATACACCCCTGGAACTTACCGTTTTGACATTGAAGTTGAATGGAGTGAGCGGCTCGTCGAATGAGTTCGACCGTGCACCAAGAGGTGAATTGCCATCAAAATTCCTAGCATCAACATTGGCTGAATTGTCCGAAGTACCAAAAAGCAGCCGACCCATAGAAAGAAGCCAATGAATAACTCTGATTGGACCAAATCCTATACTTCTGGATATTGGACCGCTGTCACCCTCGACGTTATCATCGAACGATTCGTAAGAATCAGAAACGGATCCCCATATTTTATCAAGACCAGCCCACCACAATCGACCTTCATGCAAGGAAACAGCAGTTGGATAACCCCTAGCCGCTGACCATTCGCCCTCCCACCAATCCTTACTTGGTAAAATGCTGCCAAAGTCCTGCAGGACCTGACCAAATAGTGTCGTAGAGTTATTGAAGAATCGTGCACGAAAAATACCCTGAATTGATCCGCCGGTATAAGTGAGCGTGACGGTTGCAGTTCCGGTAGGAACACCTCCAGATTTTGTGCCAATCCGATAATAGATTATCTGACCTTCTTGACCGTCCGTATAATTGGTCGATATTGGAGACGTAAATGTAGTGCCTTGATCGCTCCATGGAGCATCACCAGTAAATGAAAACTGTAGATGAATAGTTCCTGTGAAAGTACCTTCGACAATAATGCCAAATGTTCTGGCAGTGGTAGATCCTGTAACTCTGATCGGGGCTGTCCACTCATCACCGGGCGCGTTTACATCTGCCGTAACAGTCTGACCTTGAGAGGCAACTCGCCATAATGATCTAAACGTGGCGTGTTCAGCCTTGAATATAGGTTTTGATGCAGTAAGAGTAATGTCTCCGGCAATAGCTGATGCCTGAAGAGTAATTCCAGAGGTGTTTTGCACTCGAAATGGGCCATCTTCTGGAAGGTAGTAAGACACTGACCATGAACGTCCATCTCCTCGACGCTCAATTTTAGTAAGCCTCTCAGCGTTGTATTGAAGGCCAGTAAGGTCAGTATTTTTACAGGCCACATAAATGACATCGCCAGATTGTGTCCACCGTAAATATTTTAAGTCTGTACCGGAATACGCTGTAGGTATATCGAGCAGAGTATTGGTTTTAACGACGACACTCTGTACCCATACATCAAACTTACGCTCATTAGAAAGCTCAACGTAATAGTCTCCGGTTGGCGTAAAGGCAAGTACATGAATTCCAGTATCTAGCAATGTCTCGGTAACATAGTCATCCAGACTAACCACTGATCCAATCTTAAATCTGACTGGCCCCTCTCTAACACTTACTTCCAGCGCGTGTTCTATTCCGACATCAGTAACTGCGACGCGCTGCCGTATGATGCCGAAATCAGTGCCATCTCCATGTATTTTTGCATCACCAGCGACGTTTAATGCAACACCATTAGTATCAGATACATCCTGCCAATCGTTTACACCTACCCCAAGAGGTGAGTTAAAACTGGGATCTGTAATGGTATCTACCGTAGCTGGGAAAAAAACTGGTACATCATTTATTCTGACGCGCATATAGGTGATACCCATCTCAAGCATCGCCGTATCATCAACGCCAAAGGTGAAAGGTATATTCCTGAATGGAAATGTGGGAAATCTTCCGCTACCGATATACTCAAGCCCAGGACGGATCATCATCGATCCGAGCACCCGAGGAACCCAGTTAGTCTGGGTCTCGGCAGACATGGCCATACGCTCTAAATCAATGCGTGATAATCCCCTCGGAGAGATAACTCCCCGATTGAATGCCAGCAGCTCTCTAGTATCGTCAGCCATTATCCGATCAGTTGACCACGATTACCGCGGTCTCTACGTCCACTCCTGCCGCGCCTAGAATTGGCCCAGCCCCCCTGTGGCGCGAACTGTGCTGGAGACTCCATTGCATCAGTTCCTTTTGCCTTTAGAAGCGCTCGTTCAAACTTCGCTTCCATCGTTCTTTCTTTCAAATCAAGACCGGAGATTCTTGGCGCAACTTTGTATGCCAAATAATGCTCAACAAACTCCGTAAAATTTGGTGGCCAGAGCGAGTAATCCCCACCAAACTGTAAATCTGATGACACGTACTGCAAGTAAATAATTTCTGTATCGCAAAAAATCCACTGAGCTTCATCCGAATACTGAGTAATAGGCATCTTAAACCGTTCGTCGTAACAAACCATCATGGTGCGAAGAAAATCTGCTGGCGGCTTCTCAAAACCATATTGATAGCCAAATGCTGGAGTTACTGATGGATTTGCGACGAGCTCTACCGATCGGGCAGCAAAGTTCCATTGCCCCATCTGCAGGCAGCGCTTAACCATATCGTTATCCCAAATATCATCGCACTCATAGCGCGGCTCGCGATTCTCAGTCAGATCGGCCAGACGGCGCTCACCAAGGATAGTCAATGCGCCATTGTAAATCGATAATTGGTCAGTCATGTCTTACTCCAAGCCAGCGCATCCCTGCGCTAATGTTCATTCCTTGATCGGCAATTCTACTTAGGTTTAACCCGATCGACAGCCATCTGATGATTCAGCGCCGCTCTTTCTGCCAGTGATTTTGACGCGAATCCGTCCTTCATTACCTTTCCGTCACGCAAAAAACGGAATTTATAAACCGCACCAGCATAATCAACCGAATAGCGAGATGGCTCTGCGCGAGTTGAAGCATTGCTGCGAAGGTCATAAAAGGTCTTTTTCACAACATGAGCGAATTCACGCCCACAGTTTGCAACGTGCAATACCAGCTCCCACTCACCATTGTCCGGGCGAACAATGAGAGTATCGCCAATCGTCATGCGAGTTGAGACATGAGCCCAGAATCCCTCATCCATGCACTGCTCTGGCGTTACACCAACCGGAACATTAACCCGCAAGTGAGTGTTGTACTCTGCCTCGAGCCCTGTCCTGGAAAGGATTACTGGATTAGCCCGAGCTGTTTCGGGTTCGTCGGACTCGACTTCTGGTTCTACTACTTGTGCTGCTTCAGACATTATCTTCTCCAAACAAGAAAGGGGTAGACCCGAATGAGTCTACCCCTCGCATTGTCACGCAGATTACCCGGCTATACCAGTTATACCAACGGGATGTCGTTCACATCTGCTGCCGTAGCTGTTACTGCCGCTACGAAGTGCAATGACGTCAACGGAGTAGCTGTGTCGGCAACAATAACCAAGTCACCAACCTTCATTCCGAGATCGATGCCGTTACTGAAGTAGTTAGCTCCATTCACAGTTGCACGAGCGTCTGCTGATTTGTAGGTCCAAATTGCCGGACCCTTCTCACCCATTGCTGGAACCGCTACCTGCGGAGGATTTGTAGTTGCATAAGCCATTTCAAAGTCTCCTTATGCCGCTGCAAGAGCAGAACCGTCATGTGCTACCAAGCACACACCAGAATTCTGAAGCAGTTGTGAGCCCATGTAGATCGAAGTGCGGCACCAGCTATAGTCCTGCTCCTCGTCATACCCCGCCCGCGCTTCCAGATCGTCGGAATTGTACGCATGGCCGATTGCAGACTTGTGGAACATATAGCATTCCTCAGTCGCAGAGCCAGCGCCACCGCCGCCTGTCAGGTTAGGATGAACGACCCAGTTAATTCCCAACCAGCGATATGCTACTGGACGGTCACGCCATGCTGGATCAGCGGCGTCAAAAGGACCATTCATGGTGTAATCGCGAGAACTGAAGTCGTTTTCGCCCATCATGTAGGCCTCGTAGGCTGGCGTCACAATAAACGTGATGTTGCCATCCCAAGGTACATCGTTGTTACCAAGTACCGTTTTCGCACGGAGAGTACGAAGTGTTGATGCTACTACCGCCGCACCGATATTCACGGTGCTGGTTGCAAGCTCGCCAAGAATGTCCTGGTCAATCTTGCGATTGATTACGCCCATCGACGTTTTCTGCATGATCGCGCGCTGGTTTCCCTGCGATGCGAAGATGTTGAAATCAGTCTTGCGTACCAGATCATGCCATTCGACAAGTGTCGCAACGGGCTGGCTGAGGTTATCGCCGCGAGCCGGAATCAATCCGTTTACGCCGCGAGTCTTAGCGGTTGCTCCGCCAGAGTCAGCTACCAGAAATGTCGCCTGATTACCCTTGATGACCGATTCGGTCGTGGTAAACGTGCGAATTAATGACTGTAGCTGTTCAAAACCGGAAATGAATTCTTGCCGGTATTGGATTTGAAATGCTGTTTCGGCCATGTTGGCTCTCCAAAAGTTAGATTATCCATAATCCACTGTCGGGGTAGCCTGATCTTGCTGACCTTATGGGGTGTCCGATTAGGAGCCATAAGTTTCGGCATCAGGAGCCGTTGGGCGCCGGGGCTCTTACGAGGGTGTCCAGCTAGGTGTGGTAGGCGAAATTTACAGCGCCCAACCGTTGAATGCAATAGCGGCTGTAACTTAGTTACAGTCTACTGCACTCATCCACCTAGCTTCGGTCCCTGTCTTAGAGGTGTTCTGGCCTGACTAGAAGGAGTTGCCGGGAGCGCCATAGTGCCACTAAACCCAGGAGCTTCTGACTTATCCTTTTTAGTCAGACTTTTGAACCTTTCTGAGGTTTGGATTTTGCTAAATAGACCAGCCATATCAATTACCTGCTCAATGTAGTTTGAATTCCGCCAAGGCTTTTAGACATTCTGGTTCCTGCTGGCCTGCTTGGTGTGTTTGTTGGAGAAGAGGTTGGAGCGGTTGGAGCCCTTCCGGTATATGCGGCTGATCCAAAACCCTTTGATAACGGACCCCTTGCCCTGACCTTTTTGATTAAACTTCCCATAAATAATCCCTTATTTTGCTGCTTGTTTAATCCGGATATCGTACAGCGATCTCAATCGATCCTGCTTTGCGACATCGTTATTGTATTCTGTCCGATGCTCTTTCATAAACTTTTCGAGATCCTTAATCTCGTCATTCAGGGACTGTTGAGCAGTAATGCTATCGCCGCCCATTTCCATAACGGGATTAGTGACGCGAGCCAGTGCAGCCAAACCCTTTAGAACATTAGGATCGTTCATAAAGGCCCGACCGTCCTGATAGCGGCCATTCAGAATCTGTTCGGCAGCTTCCTTGCCAAAGGTCGACGCAACCAGACCATTGACCAGATTGATGTTGGCGCGGTAGTCGGGACCCCAATCCGTGCGAAGCTGGTCGTTTGCTTCTGTGGATTGCTGTAAATCCATTTGCGCGATTTGATCTTGCTGCTGTTCGGCAAAATTGTTGTACCACTCGATTGCTGCATGAGCGTATTCCGGAGGCGCGTTTTTGGCGTGTAAAGCCCCCATGAAATCCTCGAAGATTGCTTTGTCTTGTTCACCAACAACCATTCCTGTAGGTAAATTCTCCAAATATCCCTTCGGTTCTGCCGGAATACCATTGGCTTCGCGATACGCTGCGATGTCCTCCGGCTTAGCTTCAGGTCCAGGAGGGGCCTTATAGGCGCCACTTGAAATAACTGTACGCTGCTCGCGAAACGCATTACCAAGATCGGCAGCAGAATTATAGCGCTGCAACGTCGACAAAAACTTGTCGTCATCACCAGCAATCTCTTTGCGCCAGTCTTTGTTTTTCAGGCCATCGAATTCCGTCAGAAAAGCGTCCGGCGTCTCATAAGACTTCAGCGCCTCAGCACGATCGGCGTTATCGCCGACCAGAGACGTCGACCAATGATCTTCACCGGGATTGATGGTTGTAACTGTTTTCTGTTCTGCTGGCATTATGATTGTTCCTTAATTGATCGAGATGCGATTTTATCTGGGTCCGTCCTTGTCGGTGCCGCCTTTAGCATCCATACCAAAGTGGTTCCTGCGTGTCTCCTGCCTTCAGCAAACGCCGTGGAATACGGATCTCCAGGACGAAAACTTGTGTCGTGTGTACCGAATGCGCGAATCATATACTCCAACGCCATTCTCTGCTGCCTTTCACTAGCCTGACCCTCCCAGACCGCACGGAGAGCTTGAACTTCAGCTTCCGTGTAGTCCGGACGCGCCAGAGGATCCTGTTTCGGCTTGCAGGATGCTACATCCTCCTGAATCATGCAGCCTGCTCAGCTTGTGAAAAATCTCTCGCCGCCTGACCGCCTGACTTGGCCAGTTCCATCTGCTCCTCAGCTCGAGCCTGTTCGGCATTCGCCTGCATAATGGCTGCAACCTGATCTTCGGTCCTGAGATGTCGCGCCTCTACGCCGATTCCTTCCAGAGCTGCTCGCAACGCTGAATTCGTATCCATGAGAACACCAGCATTCGGATCCAGAGCCATCGCGCGCTCAATGATATCGCTCGATTCGAGGAATGTTGACGCCTCTTTACGCTCGATCGCATCGTGTAACGGCGAAACAAACTTGAAGTGAATGTTGCGGCCCTGAAGATTGCGAGGAATATCCTGAACAGATCCAAAATAGCCAGCACGTAAAAGACCGTCGAAGGTGTCCTCACAGAGTTGCCCATTGTATTCGTGCTCCATGGGCTCAAAGAGTGGTAAGGCTGCCCGAACATACTCTTCTACGCGCTGGCCCGTCTCGAAAGCCGTCATATCACCTTCCGGCGGCGGCAATGTCAGCTTGTTGATGTAAAAAGCCTCAGCAAGCATGGACATCTGATGATCGCGAACCTCATAACCCTTCGGCAAACCAGTCCTGTCCTGACTCAATGGCCTGAGAACTTCGCCTTTTCGTTCGTCGTATTCAGAATCGGCCCAGGTAATGCCGCCTGAAAATAATTGAATATCGCCCCTGACCGCTTCAGTGGTCGCAATCATCGGTGGACGCACGGACATTTCGCCAGCCTCCAGCAACGTCAGCGACATGGCCTGAAGCAGACGAGCGTCCGGCAACCCGGCAACAGCGGCAGGAGAATACGCATACTGTGATCCGGATACTGTCTGCCAACGTGGCAGCGTAAAACCATGACTCATCACACCGTATTCGCCCATAATGTGATTGTTCTGAACGTCCAGATACACCAGCATCCATGGGTATTTGGCGCCCTGATCCATCTGCCCACGGTAAACGTCGGTCGATACGATCAGCCGCATACAATCAGCCTTAGCGATATTGTCGTTGACCTTTACTCTGGTCATGTTCGGATGAAGATTCAATTTCAGCTCTTTAAGCTGCTTGATTGTCGGCTTCCACTTCACATAAATCTCGCCGATCGCACCATCGGCCTTCTCACTCCAAGCAACATCACGAAGATGCCACGTTCGATACAACAGGTGCGGAACCTCAGCGTTATAAACAATCTCTCGCGAAATACAGCATTGGCCCGTCAGAGCAAAATCAGCATCGCCTTGTGAGGTGGCACGAATGAACTGAGCCTTGCGATCGTACATCGCAGATCGCTGTCTTTTTGTCGCCCACTGCAACCACGCTTTGTCGGACTGACTTAATGAAGGTTCATCATCAACCGAAATCTCAAACCAGTCTTTGGCTCGAGGACGCAACATCGCCGCAAATGAATTGCTCAGGTCACGGTGCACAATGATTGGATAGCTTGAATACAGGTTATCGGCAAATTCCTCACCAATATAACGATTCACTGTGAAGTCGGCACGTTGCGGGTAGAAATTCTCCGCCAGCTCTTGCCAGAGACTTACTATGGCTTTGCGTTCTGAAAAGAACGTCGAGCCACGAATAATCAGATCTTGAGGTCGCATCATTTACCCCAGTTTGTCGGAGTTCGTGAGAACCGTACCGGCTCTCGATCCTTGGCGCTTTGCTGCCTTGCGACGCTCGTTACGCTTTAGTAATTCAGCGTCCGGAACATCAGCACCAGCGTAAATCTGGTCCAGCGCATTTTGCTTCTTAGCTGTCTTTTCGAGATTTATTTCATGCTTTGTCTTGTAGCCCTTAAAGGTGCTCAAATTCCATAACCTAGCACCAGTATTTTTCAATCCAGACATCAGTGTCTCCTTGAGCCACGCCGAGGACCATAATTGACTTGCGGTTGACGCTTTCCGGCCAGTGTACCCACTCTCTGATCCTGCCGCCACGCCGTCGCCATAGTAAGCGCTTTATCGCCAGCACTCCAGCACATCATAACCGCATCACCGCGGTCTGGCGATCGCCGCAATAACTTCACAACATCCTTCTTCGGCGTCACCTTGATTCCATTCGGAGTCAATTCCCATGTCGTCGCCGTCAAATCAGATACCAGCATCGGATCATCCGGCAACGCAATCGGGCTGCCACCATCCTGCCCAGGATCAAGAGCCTCACGAAAACGCCAGATAATCTCCGCACGTTTGTTGAAAAACTTGAGTTTCTTGTCCTCCGTTCGCCGTACCGACGGATCTACCCCAAGATGGCCAACACAAGTCACACCATTCTCGGTCAAATGACCGTATGCCTGTGCCCCCGTCGTTTCACCAACATCCAAAACAACCACAGAATCATGCCTGCGATGCTTGATAACCTTCGCTGCCAAGTCCGTACCGTGCGGCGTTTCTGCCCCCGGCGCGCAAATCAACGGCGCAAACCAGCCATCATGCCGAATTGAGATAGCACTCTCGTCCTTGCCACGAGCTCCATCGATACCCATCGCACATTGCGGAATCTGAAACGGCGGATCCGACGTCCAACGACCCTGAGCAAGACGAATCCAGTCGGTCGGAATAACCTGATCTGAATTGTCAACACGAGCGGCCATGAAGTTGCCATCACGAATCGCACTCCTGAGCGGCTCCGGCAACGCATCCAACTGCGCCGCATAACCTGAATCACGATAAAATGGATTGTCGTCCAAGGTCCCAGGTATGAAAGTCCTCGACATCGGAATCAAATACTTGTCACTACCATCATCGTTAAAATTGCCGCTCGGAATCTTTACATCAGGACCATCTATCCAAAAGTCCTGACCATCTTCATCCGATACACACCAACGCAATTCACCGGGCTTGGCTGGCTTCGGATACCG
>Ga0307376_10001087_pt1 | contig 30683 bp, 34 predicted proteins | sample TR2MG_FD_202536 | JGI IMG/M metagenome (GOLD analysis project Ga0307376, IMG submission 202536) | Soil microbial communities from Risofladan, Vaasa, Finland - TR-2 | ecosystem: Environmental > Terrestrial > Soil > Coastal area > Acid sulfate soil | place: Finland: Risofladan, Vaasa | collected...
CCGGGCCGTGTTGTACCCAGTTGAACGGGATCCGCGCAATATGTCGACACCTTGCTCCCCGAGCAGGGCGGTCGCTTTGCGAACGGAATCTCCTCCCTTTATGGGAGGAGTAGTTCAACGAATCAGATGCAAAGAAAATAACTGGATAACCTGTCGATGCGCCGTATGTTCGACCGGCTGGAGAACAATTACATGGACCGGCTGGTAACGGCACTGGACCTTCCCCGCGTGCGCGATCTCGTTACCACACCCGGCTAAACTTCATGCGTACCGACCCCGTCTCGGCCGGCTGGTACCGCACCTGCAAGGCTTACCTGCGGCCCGGGCGTGCATTTTAACCCGTAGAAGAGGTTTTCCGTCCGGCGTTTCATGCTCCGCGCTACCACCGGTGCCGCCTTTTGGTTGCCCGGATCCATCGTTCGAGGGCCCTCCTCTTTTCCCTTGTGGGCCGGAAGCCCCTCTTGGTTCCCTTACCCCCAGCCCGGGCGCTAAAAAAGGGAAAATCCCTCCTCCGACCCCCTCTCCTTTTCTCCTGTCGGTACTATATCCACGTCAGAACAGAACCTTTTTTCTTATAATGAGACCGATTCTTAAATTGAGAAATGGCCGGAGTAAAGAGTCAGCAAAAGCAGTCACGGGAAGTGTGGAAAAACCTGTTGTATTATGCAACATTTTCTGGTAACATGAAGGAAAGGAATAAACCGCTGGAAAATGTAGAGGAGGTGTCTTTCTGAATGTTGCTGATGGTGGGTATAGGCGCTGTCTTCCTTGTTCTGCATATCGTAACCGCGCTACGCTTTACCCCCCTGATGCCGGAACGGATGGTTACCCACTGGGGGCCGACCGCTGGCGGCTTGGGTCCCAACGGCTGGATGTCGAAGCGCTGGGGTCTGAGGCTGGGCGCCATCCTTTCCCTTGTCCTTTCCGCGGTCAACTTGTCAGTAGGATCTCAACCAGCCATGGGCATCTACGTCACGATGGGTGTAACCCAAATAGTGGTGTACCTCGTCTTCGTCTGGATGCTTGTGCAAAACGCCAAAATAAGCAAGAATAATCAAGGGGAATAACGCACCATGTTCGACCCTTCGGCCTACGACCACCAGGCGGACTTCGTCTCCGGCTTCGGGCGGGACCTGATCCGGCTCCTCGATCCCCGGGCCGGGGAACGCATCCTCGACCTGGGCTGCGGTACCGGGGACCTGACCCGGGAAATAGCTGCGACGGGAGCCGTTTGCACAGGCATGGACAGCTCCCCGGCCATGATCGCCCGGGCCTGCGGGAAGTACCCGGATATCGCTTTCACCGTAGGCGACGCCGCCGACTTCCGTACCCCGCAACAATACGACGCCGTCTTTTCCAACGCGGCCCTGCACTGGGTCACGGACGCCTCCGGCGCCGCCCGGTCCATCCAGTTGGCCCTGCGCCCGGGCGGCAGGCTGGTGGCCGAACTGGGCGCCCGGGGCAATGTAGCCGCACTGGCGGCAGCGATCGAAGCGGTACTGGCCCAATATGGCATTACCGCTGCGGAACGCAACCCCTGGTATTTTCCCTCTCCCGGGGAATACACCACCCTGCTGGAGACCCAGGGATTCGAGGTTCTGATGGCTGCCCAGTTTGTCCGGCCCACTCCCCTCAAGGGCGGGGACAACGGGCTGGTCGGCTGGCTGGACCTGTTCGCCGCCGCCTTTTTCACCGGCTTGCCGCCCGGCGAAAAAGCGGACGCCTACCAAAGCATAGCGGAACAACTGCGGCCCCGCCTTTTCCGGCAGGGAACCTGGGTAGCCGACTACCGGCGCCTCCGGATCATAGCCCGGAAAGATCCTGACCGGTCCGGGCCGTAAGGGGCCCCGGGATATTGGCTTTACCGCGATCGATGTTTTGGTTTTTCAAATTAGACATCTTAGGAGGAAAACATGGAGTCCAGTCTACAGCAACGCAATATGGTGCTTGACGAAATTATGTTTAACAGGCACTCGATAAGATCATTTAGTGATGATAGTCCTTCAAAGGATGAAATTGAGGCTATTATCCTGGCGGGCAGATTGGCACCATTTGCGCAACTTGCGGTTGCGGGAAAGGAAGATTACAGGAGATTCATCGTCGTCTCAAAAAGCAGCCCTATCATGACCCAATTGGCAGAACTTGTCAAGGTCAAAATGAAAAGCTTAACAGAAATATTGGCCCATCGAATGGAAACAGATGAGCTGTTTCGCAGTAGTGGGCGACCCTTTTATAAGACAATCAGCGCATCCGCTATAAACGGAGTCCATGGCATTGGAACCGCGCCGTATTACCTTATCGTTGCCGAAAGAAAAGGCATACCCGATAGCGCCCAACAGTCAATTGCCCACTGTTTGCAGAATATGTGGCTAAAAGCTACCGCCCTGGGATTGGGTTTTCATCTCGTTTCAGCGACAGGCCAGCTGGCGGAGGACCAGGATTTTTGCGCCCTGCTCAACCTGCCTCACGGCGAATACGCAATGGATGGTTGTGCGATCGGCTATCCGAAGGGAATACCTTCGGCCAAACATGTCAAGGACATTCCCAATCTCGTCACGTGGCTCTAAGGAACTTAAACCCTAAGGAACCGCCCGTGCGCGGTTCCTCTTTCGCTACCGCACGCCTGCGTCTTCCGCCTTCGGCGGCATGACCAGCGCCTCCCCGGTCAGAACAACCTCCTCCCTCTGGTTGTAACAGGTTGTTTTGAGCCTGACCCTGTTTCTTGCCGCGTCGATGGCTATAACCTCCACCTCGGCCCGTACGGTGTCGTTGGGCCGGACCGGCTTGAGAAATTTAATGTCCTGGCTCAGGTATATGGTGCCGGGACCGGGCATTCTGGTGCCGATCACCGTGGAAATAAGTCCGGCACTCAGGATACCGTGGGCGACTATACCCCCGAAGACGCTCTTTTCCGCGGCGACCCGGTTGATGTGGAGCTCGTTGAAATCGCCGGTGAGACCGGCAAAGTTATAGATATCCCCCTCGCTGATGGTTTTGGCGAACTCTGCCTTATCGCCGATACTGATTTGGAGTATGCTCCTCTTGCCCATCCGCCCCATTCCCCCCGGAAATCATTTTACCAGACCGTTCCCGCCGGTAGCAACAGGATATTCCTTTTGCCCACCGGCGGGCTCGCCACCCGGCTGTGTTTCCAGGGGATTGACCGGTCGCCCCTGTCTTCAGGCCCCGCAAAGCTTGCGCACGATGTCGACCACTTTGAGGTGCAGGTCCAAGGTGACCGGCGCCCCGGTCATGAGGGCCCCGGCTCCGGCCGGGCTGACCCCCAGAAGGCAGAGCGGCGGAAAGAGAACACACCACCAGTTCCTGCCGACGGCCTGGCCCAGTTCTACCCGGACGGCCCGGTAAACCCCGGCCGGCACCACCAGGCGCCCCGTCTCTCCCCGGTAAACCCGCCGGGGAAAGGGGAACCGTCCCAGGGTCACCGAGGATGAATAACCGACCCCTTCTGCGCGCAGCCTTCTTTCGGCCACGCCTTCAATCAGCTTCCGCCGCTCCTTTAACCACAACACCGCCTGATCTCCGCTCGTCAACCGGCCAAGATCTCCGGAAAGGGTTCGCACTATGTCGTCTCTAACCGCCAGTTTTACCGCCTGGTCGTGAGCGCTGTCCGAATTGGCCACTACGTGCAGCCGGACCAACTCACCCGGGCTGACATTTCCGTGTCCCGGGCGGGGCCGGAATCCGGCCCGCCATTTTCCCCACTTACTTGCGATCGTCATTTCCCTGCACCGCGAAAAAACGCGTTGCTCCCTTCAAACGTACTTGCGCATGTGGCTCAAGGCCGCCTTCTCCAGGCGGGACACTTGCGCCTGCGAAATCCCGATCTCCTCGGCTACCTCCATCTGGGTCTTACCCTCGTAGAACCGCAGGGTAAGGATCAGTTTCTCCCGTTCCGTGAGCTTGCTGAGGGCATCGCGGATAGATATATCCTCCAGCCAGTTTTGGTCGTTGTTCTTGTCGTCGCTGATCTGATCCATCACAAAGATGGGATCGCCGCCGTCGTGATAGATCGGTTCAAACAGTGATATCGGCTCCTGGATGGCATCCAGGGCAAAGACCACTTCCTCCTTGGGCATCTTCAATTCCCCGGCGATCTCGGTGATCGATGGTTCGCGGGAAAAGCGGTTGACCAGCGTATCCCGTACCTGCAGGGCCTTGAAGGCCACGTCGCGCAACGACCGGCTGACCCGGATGGGGTTGTTGTCCCGTAAATACCTCCTAATCTCCCCTATGATCATCGGCACCGCATAGGTAGAGAACTTAACGTTTTGGCCCAGGTCGAAGTTATCGATCGCCTTCATCAAGCCGATGCAACCCACTTGAAAGAGATCGTCCACGTATTCACCACGGTTGGTGAAACGCTGGATTACGCTCAACACAAGGCGCAAGTTGCCGCTGATCAACTGTTTGCGGGCAGTCTTGTCTCCCTGGTGAATGGACTCGAACAAGGAGCGCATGTGGCTGTTGGTCAATACCGGCAGTTTGGCGGTGTTCACGCCACAGATTTCCACTTTGTTTACCAGCACCGACGGACCCCCACCCTGTTGGCATCATTTTTCATTTTTGTTTTTATTTCAGTATTGCCCCTGCTATGTGGCTTTATACATAAGCGGCCTACCGGGCCGGGGCATCAACCGCCGGCATAGTGGCAGGGCGCCCCAACGGGGGTGTTTCACACTAGGCCAGGTGAACCGCCGGCCCCCGGGGAACATCCGGTGCAGGAAGCAACCGGGAAGGAAAAACAGGCGGAATAAGCGGGTGTACGCCAGGAACAAGGAAGGCCTCAACCGGACCGGCTCAGGGGACAGCCGGTGGGTGAGGCCTGTGTCATCATCCTTTTGGCGTTGTTCCGGCGGCGGTGGATGCGGCCTACTTGGACCGACCGCTCTGAAAGGCTCGCCCGGGCAGCGTCCACCCGGCCCTTGGGCAGGAAACATACCAGGAGCAGGGACAGGGTGAGGATGAGCGAAGACTTGGGTTTCTTGGCAACTGGAAGAAAGACGACAAAAAGGCGGACCTCCTGAGCGCCCGGCATCATGCCGCACGGTCATTCGTTCCGCCATCTACAGTCTGCAATTGTTCCCTGCCGGGAGGAAGGACCCCCTCACTCCATGCGGTGTATCTCCTTCTTCAACCGCTTGATAATCCGCTTTTCCAGCCGGGAAATGTAGGACTGGGAAATGCCCAAAAGGTCGGCCACCTCCTTCTGGGTTTTTTCCGTTCCGCTGTTCAGGCCGAAACGAAGCTCCATGATGCGGCGCTCCCGGCCGCTCAGTTTGCCCAGGGCCAGGTGAAGCAGGTTCTTGTCCACCTCATCTTCTATATACTTATAAATAATATCGTTATCCGTCCCCAGAATATCGGAAAGCAAGAGCTCGTTGCCGTCCCAGTCAATGTTCAGGGGCTCGTCAAAGGACACCTCCGCCCTGGTCTTATTGTTGCGCCGCAGGTACATCAGGATCTCGTTTTCGATGCAGCGTGACGCGTAGGTGGCCAGCTTGATCTTTTTGGTCGGGTCGAAAGTGTTGACCGCCTTGATCAACCCAATGGTGCCTATCGATACCAGGTCCTCGATACCGACCCCGGTGTTTTCAAACTTCCGGGCGATGTAGACCACCAGACGCAGGTTCCGCTCGATGAGCACGGCGCGTACGCACAAGTCCCCGGACTCCAGCCGGCTGATCAGGTAAACCTCCTCGTCCCCGGAAAGAGGGGGCGGCAAAGCCTCCGAACTGCCCACGTAAAAGACCGGCCGTCGCCAGCCCAGGCGGTCCAGAACCCGGACCATAACCAGCCGCCAACGCCAACTCAGCCGCACCAAAAGATTCATTTTCCTCCCCCTCCTACTAAGCCAGGATCTCTTCCAGCAGACGCGGATGAACCAACGCCCGGCAATTCAATTCGGGATCGAAACGGTCACGCGAAATTCCCACCACCACCTCGCTTAAGGACATGCATTGGGCGGGGCCGACGATCTCCAACTGGTCGGGACGAAAGCCGACCATCAGGCCGCCACGGCCCAGGGCCTGAAAAGGGATGAGCCTCAGGCGGGCGGCCAAGTCGGTACCGGCCAGGTCCGCCAGAAGGGCGAAATCAACCTCCCCCGGCCCGGCCAGGGCCACGGTCAGGCCTTCCGGCAGGAGGGACTTTAGTGCCTCCGACTCGACCACCACGACGGGATGGCCGGAAAGGGGATCTTCCAGGCAGTTGCCGGTATCGACCAGGGCATCCACCTGCACCCGTTGCCCCCACAGGTGGATGAGCAACCGCATGCGGCAGGCATCCAGCGCCAGGTTCTGCAGGCGCCGCCGGGCCAGGCGGCCGAAGAACCACAGCACCGGCAAGACACCGGCCATGGCCGGCAAAAGCCGGCCGGCCAGGACCATGTCAACATCCCAAAGGCGGTTTCCCGCCCCGGGCGGAGCCAGCAGGTAGGCCAGCACCAAGGCTGCCCCGACGGCCGTAACGGCCACCAGGTAAAAAGAAGCCACGGCCAGGAAGAAACGCTTGAACGAAAGCGGCGCATACGCCACGCCTACCATCACGAGCGACACTAAAACCTTGCCGGCCACTCCCACCAGGGGACGGCCGGCGGGGAAAAAAAGACAAAGGGCATACAGGCCGCCCAGAACGGCCGCAAACCCGGTACGCCAAGGGCGGACGGCTATCCGGCACAGCCTGGCGGCGGTATAGAGGAGAGCGAAATCCATAGCCAGGTTCTCGACGAACACTTCGTCCAGGTAAACCACGTAGGTGGGCATGGCCCCACCTCCCGCGGGGTGAGCCGGAGGCTCCCGTCCCGCTACCATTAAATAGGCCGGCAAAGAAAATATGCCAATTAGCCCAGTACCGACCGATTCCATTATACCTGGTACATGGCGGATAATATGTAATTTTATAGTAGCAAACAGCCTCTTTATTACGGCAAATTGCGGCAATAAAACCGGGCTAGAGTTTGGACAGGGACTGACCAGATATCCTTCGGCGCAGACCGGGCCTTCCCTCGTTGAGCGGGTTTCCGGCCCCTGAGATCATAAAATCGCGCGGAGCATCATCTACTTAACCCCGTGGAAAAAGTTACTACTGATGATTATCGTTATAGGGCTGCTTCGAACAAACGCCGGTACATTTTACCCTATTTTTATCTTTCTCCGGCAGGTAAAGGAACGGCGGTGTTGAATCCTTTTTCCTGGAAGCGAACTCTGACCATCCCCCCTTAATTCGCACCCGCAGGTCAACTACCCCCACTTAGCCCCTAACGGGGCTTGAAGTGGGGGCTTGTAAGGGAAACCTTACAAGCCCGGTTGAATATTGCCTTAGTGCCGGGACCTTCTGGGCGAGCACTACGTTATACCGGAATATACAGGTACCCTGGGATACTCCACACGTCCCTTGCACTGCGGCTGGCGGTTAAACATCTCTGAGGGTAGGAGAAGTGCTGTCAGCGCCAAACCCGGTATAACATTGGCGAAGTGGACCAATCGCCGAAAGGCGGACTTATTCCGAAAGGAGTCCCAATTATGGTCTGCGTGTTAGGGAAAGACGGGAAACCTCTAATGCCGACAGAGCGTTATGGCAAGGTACGCCGAATGCTCAAAGATGGTCGGGCGGTAGTCGTTCGGTCAAAACTCTTTACCATTCAGCTCACTTATGACACAACTCACTACACCCAGCCGGTCACTCTCGGCGTTGATTCCGGTTATGCCATGGTAGGCTTTTCAGCGGTTTCGAAAGATAAGGAACTGATCGCCGGGGAGTGCGAGTTGCTCGAAGGAGAGGTGGAACGAAACGAGGAACGTTCCAAGTACCGGCGTCAGCGCCGGAGCCGTCTTCGTTATCGGGCTCCACGTTTCGACAACCGGAGAAAGCCGGAAGGCTGGCTGGCACCCAGTATCCAGCATAAACTGGATACCCACATCCGGATTGTGAACCTTATCAAATCGATCCTTCCGGTGACGGAGGTAATCGTCGAGGTGGCCAACTTCGATATTCAGGCTATAAAGGCTCCCGGTATTCAGGGCAAGGAATACCAGCAAGGCGAGCAGGCCGGTTTCTGGAACTTGCGGGAATACATCCTTCACCGGGACGGCCACAAGTGCCAGAACCCCGAGTGTCACAACGTAGCAAAGAATCCAGTGCTCCAAGTTCACCACGTCGGTTTCTGGAAAGGTGACCGCACGGACAGGCCGGGTAATCTTGTGACTTTGTGTGATAAGTGCCATCGTCCGGAGAACCATCAGGAAGGAACACTTTTATGGGGCTGGGAACCTGAGATCAACCCTTTCCGGGCGGAAACATTTATGACTATCGTCCGTTGGAAACTGGTTAATCAGTTGGGTGGTGAACACACGTATGGATATATCACCAAGAGTCGGCGCATTGATTTGGGCTTAGAGAAGAGCCATGCGAATGATGCGTTTTGTATTGCGGGTGGATCAAATCGGATCCGGTGCGCGCAAATACAGATAGGGCAGGTGAGGCGAAATAACCGGTGCCTACGCTTATTCTACGATGCCACTTATGTTGATCGCAGAACCGGAGAATATGTTTCGGGTCAGACTCTCAATTGCGGTAGGCGCACGCGAAACAAGAACTTGAATAGACCGAATCTACATGTATACCGGGCTAACAAGCTCTCTAAGGGTCGGTATCAGCTTCGCACAAAACGTTATCCATATCAACCTGGAGATACCGTATTGTTTCAAGGAAAGAAATATACGGTCAGAGGCAGCCAAAATCACGAGCAATACATTCGACTTAGGGAGTTATCTAAACCTGTGCGAGTAGACCTTCTCAAGCCGCTACGTTACGGCAAGGATCTGCGGGTCATTTGACCGCCCTGCGGGCGGTGCGCCATTCATCCCCCGCCTTCGCTTTGATTAGAGGTGGGGGCTTTCTGGCGCATTTTGGGCAAATTGAAAGACGGCTTTATTTGTCCGTTGAGATTATTGTGCCGGAGCAATTGAGCGAGGTGTTGCCCATGAGCCGGCCATGACGGCTATCAGCTCCGGTATTCAGGATTTCTTCGCTGGCGAAACGATCCTGGAAAGGATTCCACTTACCTCCCGATGTCCATACCCGGGGTACGGCACCCGCCAAGGAGATGATAGCATGGGTTCAGATGACAATGACATTGATATCAGCATGTCTGAGATAAAAAGACTCAGCAAGGACGTTCATTCCTTCATGCATGCCCTGGCGACCAGGTTGAGCTCCAGTTTACCGGAAGGCATGCTTAAAATCGTCAAAAAGAAAAAACTGCTTTCGTCCCGGGAGACAGTGCAGAGTATTGCCGTTACGGTAAAAGATAAGACGTTTCTTATGTGCCTCGAAAATGATCACCTGGTAACTACAATCAATAAACAGGTCAATAACATCGTTCTTAGTCATGGCAAGTGCTCCGTGCCGGAATGGTTCTCTTGTTTAAAAGAAGAATTGAAGTTGGTGGCCGATTATCACAAGGATGCCGCCGACCTGTTGTCAGACTTCCTGATTTAACGGAAAGGAAGTAATCTCCTTGTTTGGATTCAAAGGATCTGCCGGCAATCAAAAGAACACCACCAGTGATCTGGCCGAAGGAAGGTTGCCCTCTTCTGTGACAGAAAGGCTGAAACGCGTTACCACGGGAAGCCTTCCTTCTACCAGCGACCTCTCCGTAAACGAGTTCCATTACCTGCAGCGCTTCGGCATAAGACCCTTGAGCTTGGTCATGGGTTCGTCGGTGTATAGGTATGTCAACCCGGTTGCCGGCTACGTCGACCATATTCCCCCTTTGCCTGGTTCATACCACCTGAACAACTTCAACCGGGATGTATTGTCAGCCCATGAGTCGGCCTTGGAACGCCTGAACGGGGAAGCGCAGGCCCTCAATGCGGATGCCGTGGTCGGGATGACCTTGCATAGACGGGAAATTGACAACGGCGTAACCGAATTGATGTACCTGGGTACCGCGGTAGCGTTTGCCGCCGGTACCGGAGCCAATAAGTACGGGGTACTCAGTTCCTTCCTGCCCGCTCAGGATTTCTGCGCCTTGCTGGCCAACGGTTATCTGCCGGTCAGGGTGGTGGTAGGCTCCTCGCTAATCCTTTACATCCCGGACTACTATGAACACACATTACTGGAGGGAGGACAAGCCGCATTTCCCCAGATCTTCACGGGGGCCTTCAACACGAATCAGGAAATAAAAGGCCTTTCCAACGCTTGCGCCGAGGTTTACCAAAACCTGCGGCGCCAGTACAACCTGCTTCTGGACCAGGAGGTCCCCGGTCACGCGGTTATGGGCGTTAACGTCAGCTTCGGGCGCGAGGAGTATTCCGTCGGCATCCCCAGCTACGACTTCTTTCCGGGCAGCATGTCCAACGAGTGTGAGACGGTCGGATCCTTTCTTCTGACCGGTACGCTCACCGGGACTCTGGTGGCCCGGGTGGACCGCGAACGGCAATGTCCGCCGGTACTGCCGGTCCTCTGGCTGAATGGCTAAAATCTAAACGAGGTGATTGTCAGATGGCGCAGTTTCAGGATTTACCGGCAGACGCCGTAAAGCGTCTGGAAGACATGAAAAAGGACCACCGCCTGTTTACCTCCGACCTCTCGGTCAATGAGTTCCTGCTGGTGCATGAAGCCGGTTTTGACCCGGTTGGACTGGTGGTCGGGTCCAGCATCTACCATATCGGTTATCAGCGGGTACGCTGGAGCCAGAGTGCCGAGATGACCGTCCTGTCCCAGGCCATGTACAACGCCCGGGAACTGGCCGTGTCCCGCATGCTGGAAGAGGCCCAGGCCCTTGATGCCGACGGCGTGGTCGGAGTGCGCCTAGACGTGGCCCACGGCCGCTGGGGGGAAAGCATTGCCGAATTCATAGCCATCGGTACCGCCATAAAAGCCCGTGACAACCGGAACTGGAAGGCACCGGACGGACGGCCGTTCGCTTCGGACCTGTCCGGGCAGGACTTCTGGGTTTTGCTAAAATCCGGGCACCGGCCGGTGGGTATGACCATGGGCACCTGTGTCTACGGGGTTGCCCATCAGAGCATGATGCAGGCGTTCGGCAACCTGGGCAAGAACGTGGAACTGACCAATTTCACCCAGGCCCTGTACGATGCCCGCGAGTTGGCCATGTCCCGGATGCAGAACGACGCGGAAAGGGTTCAGGCCAAAGGCATTGTCGGAGTCAGGCTGGATGAAAAGACTTATGGTTGGGAATCCCACGTGATTGAGTTCTTCGCCATCGGCACCGCCATCGTGCCGATGGAGGAGGAATGGGGCGGAGACGTGCCCACTCCCCAACTGACCCTGCCGCTGAACGATTTCTAGAAAATCTGAGCCCTTTTAAGTTAAGGAGTGATTATGGTGGGTCTTTTCAAGAGAATTCAAGACGTTGCCGAAGGCAAGATCAACAAGTTGCTGGAACGGTTGGAGAACCCGGATGAAATGCTCGACCTTTCCTACGAGCAGATGCTCGATCAACTCCAATTGGTAAAGTCATCCCTGGTGGACGTGCTGACCGAGGAGAAAAGGTTGGAAGCCCAACTCACCAGGACCGGTTCCGACATCGACAAGTATACGGAAGATGCCAAGGCGGCCTTGCAACTTAACCGCGAGGACCTGGCATCCCACGCCATCGAGCAGAAGCAGGTTTTACTGGCCCAGAAAGAGTCCCAGGCACAAGCGTATAACAATATCCATACCCAGGTGGAAAAGCTGCGCAAGGCGGAAAACGACCTAGCCGGCCGCATCCGTGATTTCAAAACCCAAAAAGAAGTAGCCAAGGCCCAATACGCCGCCGCCCAGGCCCAGGCCAGGGCCACCTCGGCCGCGTCCAACCTGTCGGGGAACTTTGGCAACGTCGACTCCTCCCTGGCCCGGGCCAAGGACAGGATTGAACAAATGCAGGCCAAGGCTGCCGCTTTGAACGAAATATCGGATGACCAGGACAAACAGGATATCGGCAAGCAACTGGACGAAGTGCGCCGGCAGGCATCGGTTCAGGCCGAGCTGGAGAAAATGAAACAGGAGATGACCGACGGTAAGGGTTGAGGTACTCCCCACCTTCCTGCTCCGTCAAAGCGTTGGAACCGGGCCGGTTTACCCGGTCCGGTTCCTTTTGGGGATACTTACAAGCCATCACTCCGGTGGCGACGGGGTGCGGCGCCCGGTGGCCGTCCGGCAAGGCTTATTGTTCCCCCTCAATCCATAATGTCATCGAAGTATTTGCCTTAAATCCAAGCTTTTCATAGAGCCCTATTCCAGCCTTGCTTGGTTTCAGTTGAACCCTCCTTATATTAAGAGTTTTACAGGTCATAATCAATTCTTCCATTATTAGTTTTGCATACCCTTTTCGCCTATGCTCTTTATCCGTATAAATACTATGAATATAGCCAGATTTAGAGTTTGGGTCATTCGGCAATGGTGCAATTTCCACAATGGTCACCGCGCCACTGGCTAGTATTTTACCCTTAAATTCCAATACGTAGGCAATACAAGTTCCAACAGTGAGCTGTTGTTCCAACTTCCTTTTATATGATTCTTCCATGGCAGCCCAATCTGCATTTTCAAATTTGACACCTTCTACCTGTGACATTTCTTCAAACATTAACCGATGGTGCGAGGACAAAACTGGAATATCGTACATTTGCGCTTTGCGTATCCCAATACTTTCTCCAGGCCGTAACATATGATTCACCTTACACTCCCGATAGATAAATTAATCTCTCACAAGCCGGACTCTGCCAAGCCCTTCGATCGGGCTACCTTGCCGTCCCCCTACCTCCCGCCCAACAGCAGGAAGTTAAGTGCCAAAGCCAGGGTGGTGAACAGCAGGACCACGGGCGTAATTCGAATCCCCACCCGGAAAAACTCCCCCGCCGCCAGTTCGTGCCCCTGGTGGCGCACCACCAGGAACCATAGCATGGTGGCCAGCGAGCCGGAGAGGGTCAGGTTGGGACCGAGATTGGTGCCCACCAGTACGGCCGAGTAGAGCGGCAAGGCCAGGGCGGCCGGCAGGCCCGGTGCCGTCTTGAGGGCCGCGATGGCCAGCATGACCGCCGGGATGTTGTTGATGAGATTGGCCGCGGCCGTCGAACCGAAGACGATCACCAAAAGCCCTACCCACAGGGAATGCTGCAAGGCGAGGACCATCCATTTGCCTAGGGCAACGACCAGGCCGGTGTTCTCCACCCCCTGCACCACCATTTCCAGGCCCAGAACAAAGAAAAAGAGTTGCCACGGTACATTGGATAATAGCTGCCCCGGCCGGAGTTGCCCGTACCGGATACCGGCGGCCCAGGCGGCCGCCGCCGCTGCCAGGGCCACCGGGTAAAGGGGCCATTCCGCCAGGGAAAGCACGAGGAAGGCCCCCAGGGTCAGCAGGATGATGACTCTGGCGACGCTGAAAAACCGCGCCTGCGTACCCTCGCGCCGGAAGCCGGCCAGTAAGCCGGCATCGAAGCCCGGACGGATACGGTGCCGAAAATAGTAGAAGAGCAGGGCCGCGCTGACGCCGACTGCTACCAGGCCCGGCAGGGCCAGGTGGAGCAGGTATGGGCCGAAAGGTACATGCAACTGCCCGATCAGCAGAAGGTTGGTCAGGTTGCTCACCGGCAGGATGAGAGACGCGGTGTTGGCTGTGAAAATGCCGGCGTAGAGAAAAGGTACGGGATCCATCCGGAGTTTAACCGCCATGATGTAGATGACGGGAGTCAGTATGACGGCGGTGGTATCGAGGGAAAAGAATACCGTAGTGACCGCGCTCAGGATCACGGTGGCAAAGAACAGGCGGTAGCCGTTTTGCCGCGCGGTCTGAACCGTTAGCCAGGCACACCAGTCGAAAAAACCCGCCTTGCCCGCAGCCGTAGCCAGCATGAGCAGACCGGCCAAAAGGAGCAATACGCCGGCGTTTTCCCGCCAAATGGTCAGAGCCTGGGCCGGGGTAACCAGACCCAGCAAGAGAACGGCCAGTCCACCGGCTACGACCCCGTAGCTGGCACCCGCCTTCCCGGGTCGGACCACGACAACAGCTATAGTGCCCCCCAGGATGAGCAGGGGTAAAATCTTTCCTAAAACCGGGAGCCCCCCCCCCGAACTGCTAAACTTGCGGATAGAACGAGTGGAAAAGCTGCGGATGAGTGGGATCCCGACCATTCCTGGCAACTGGACGCCCGTCCTTACAGCCTGCCTTAATTCCTCAAAGCAATTCTTCTCCAAGAGCAGCGAAAAACCTGCCCCATGCCTGTCTCTCCATCCAGGGCCGGTGCCCGCCGTTCTGACATAGCCAACTAACTCTCCAGGAAAACCTCCCCTGTCACAAAAAAGATCCGGCTCGACCGGGTTTTCCCCTTGCCAGCCGGAGCAGAGCCGCAGGAAGGCCTACCGTGAAAAGACCCGGCTCGTAAGCCGGGTCTTCCTCTCTCTACGTGGGGCGGCGCCGCAAGAACGCCGGAATCTCGAAGTCGCTCTCGGCAAATGACTTTATTTCCGTCTCCGGCCGCTGTTTGGCGGTGACGAAGCCCTTGCGACTCTCAAAACCAGTGGCAATAACCGTGACCCGCACCCGGTCCTCCATGTTGTCGTCGATCACCGCGCCGAAGATGATGTTGGCTTCCGGATCCGCAGCCTGGGCAATAATCTCGGCCGCCTCGTTTACTTCGAACAATCCCAGGGAGGAGCCTCCGGTAATATTCAGCAGAACCCCGCGCGCCCCTTCGATGGAGGTCTCCAGTAGGGGGCTGGAAACGGCGGCCTGAGCCGCGTCGCCGGCCCTGTTCTCACCTTTGCCAATACCTATACCCATGAGCGCCGAACCCGTATCCTTCATGATAGTCTTGACGTCGGCAAAATCAAGGTTGATCAGGCCGGGGACCGCAATAAGGTCGGAAATGCCCTGCACTCCCTGGCGCAGCACGTCGTCGGCAATGCGGAACGCCTCCATGATGGAAGTATTCCGGTCAATAACCTGCAGCAACCGGTCGTTGGGTATGATAATCAGGGTGTCCACCTTGGCCTTCAAACTCTCGATGCCTTCCTCGGCCTGCAACATCCGCTTGCGACCCTCGAAGGAGAACGGCTTGGTAACGACGCCCACCGTCAACGCACCCATTTCCTTGGCCACTTCGGCCACTACGGGAGCACCACCGGTACCCGTTCCGCCACCCATGCCCGCGGTTACAAACACCATGTCGGCGCCGCGCAAAGCCGCGATAATCTCCTCCCGGCTTTCCTCGGCCGCTTTCATGCCGACCTCCGGATTGCCCCCGGAACCGAGTCCCTTGGTGAGCTTGCCCCCGAACTGAATCTTGTTGCCGGCCTGGGAAACCATGAGCGCCTGCGCATCAGTATTGGCCGCCACAAATTCAACGCCTTTAAGACTGGCCAAAATCATCCGGTTGATAGCATTGCTGCCTCCACCGCCGACCCCTATCACCTTGATGTGGGCCATTTGATCGAAATCCAATTCAAAATCTAGCACTCAAACCCTGGTTTCGCCAATTATTCCGCGCCCGTTGACCAGACGGGCCGCAACCCCGCAAGATTGGAAGGCAACCCTCGCGCCGCACATCCACGGCATCTTGCCTGCTGCCGGGAAACCAGGCTCCGCACCTCCTTTTCAGTGGTTTTCCCCCGCACGGCCCCGCCCCGGTTAGCGCGGAGACCGCCAATTAAATCTTCATCCTGGTACGGGAACAGCTTCTTGAAGGTATGTACTCACTGTTTATGGATTTTCTACGTAGAAAAGCAATTTCCTCTCTCTATGGGGCGTTACAACCTATTTTTTTAATAAGCGTCTCCTGATAATGCCCAGGTTCTGAAATAACCGCACACCGAAGGCCACCACCGCCGCCAGGTACAAGGGCACACCCAGGCGTTCCCCCAGAAAAGCCAAGCCCGCGGCCAGTAACGCATTGGAAAAGAAACCGGTCAAAAAAATCGCGTTGTCATAGTGGTCCTCCATAGCAGCCCGGATCCCGCCGAACACCGAGTCCAGAGCGGCCAGAACCGCCACACCTATGTAACTGGTATAAGCCGGCGGTACCACAAGAGGTAATTTCAGGCCTATCAGGACGCCTAGCGTCAGTCCGACGAAGACCAGCCAGATACCCAACCACATACCTGCCGCTTCCGGCACCACGTCCGAAAGCTCTCCCCCCGTTCGTCAAAAAATATCCGGATCCGGGTTTTTACCCGGCATCCTGATTGGGTCACACCGGTCAGTTACCCGCAGTCGTTTGCCCAGCCGCGGAGGGCTGTACCTCCTGGGCATAGGGGACGTCGGGCGTGCCGCTGAAGGCCGGCACAACCACCTTGGGGTCCTTGTCCAGGGAAACGGAAACGCCCAGGTCCTGCAAAAAAGCCAGGACGCCGCCCGGAATCTGCAGTCCCCCCGCCAGTTGATCGGAGGCGCCGATGGCCGACACCACGTAGGGAGGCGTAATGGGTGTCAGGTTGACGTCTATGTTGGACCCGGCCAGCCGGACCTCGCTGGTGGCGATAATCCGCTCCCCGTTGATGGAAATTGCCTCCGCCCCGGCCGCGTTCAGCTCGTTTATGAGTTTGAGGAGGTCCTCGTCCCGGATGATGTATATACTGGTGCCGCCGACAGCCTGAGCCGTGACATTGGTCAGGGTTATCCGGACGCCGGGACCGGTAACGGCCGCAAGACCAGCCTCCAAGTCGGTCTTTGTAAGCTCGGACTGCGCCGCCTGCACGGCCCCGGATTGACCGGCCCGAGCCTGCCTGATTTTTTTCTCCAGGTCGGCGGCGTCGGCTTCCAGCGATGCGTTTTGCTTCGTCAGGCTGTTAAACTCCAGGGTCAACTGTTCCCCCTGGTCGTAAGGCAGACCCATCAAAGCATTGTTGGCCCGGAACTGGAAAGTCATCAGGACGCCGATAATGAGGCTTACGGCTCCGAGGGACAACGACGTAACGAGTTTCTTTCTGGTCAAGCCGCTTTTCCCCCTCAATTCACCGGATGAGCATAATCAAAGCTTAAGTTGCCGTCATAGGCCGGTACCTTAACCTGGTTCACCTTTTCCACGGTGACCTGTATACCCCAAAAGCGCAAGAAGTCAACCACGCCGCCTCTCATGTTCAGGGAGCCGGCCAGGGTATCGGGGTTGCCCACGGCAGTGATCACATAGGGCGGCGTTACCCGGATGGTTTTGTTGATGAGAATGGCCGGTCCAATGCACCGGATCTCGCTGTCACCCAGCAGCCGGTGGCCGTTCATGGCTATGGCCTCCCCGCCGGCAGCCTTTATTTCGTTAAGTACCCGCAGAACATCGGAATCATGGAGTACGTACAGGTTGGGATTTTGATTGGGGGAAAAAGGAACCGTGCTGTCGTTTAAGGTAATCTGGACCCCCGGACCGGTCACGGCATCCACACCGGCTTCGACGCGGGCCACTTCCAGCGCCTGTTTCACGCTGTCCAGTTGAGGCTGGTTAGTAAGTGCATCCAGTTGCTTGCGCAAAGCATCCACCTGGTTTTGCAGCGTGTCCCTTTCCTGGTGCATTTGCTCAACGCTGTTCACCAGCTGAGCCGCCCCCGAATCGGGATTGGCCGCCGCCCCCACCGTCGCATAGCGAAACTGCAGGCCCAGAGTGAGCCCCAGGATAATCCCGGCCAGTCCCATCGCAAAGTGATACCCTCGCAGTCGCATTCCCGCCCAGTGCCTCCCCTCCCGGCGCTACCGCCGGCCGGGAAAACACCTTCTCTCCCTTCCGCGGCTGACGTCACCCGGCCGTCTCGCCTAGTCCTGATATTTAACCACCGGTGAACTGACGCTGGACAAATCTATGTAAGCAATTTTCTTCTTTTGTTCCAGCTGTTGGAGAATAGCCAGCAGGAGCGCGCCTTTGCCGGCCGGATCAGAGGTATCGCCGGCCAATACCGGAATGCCGTACAGAGTAGTAAGGATCAGTTGGCCATTGCTTTGGACGTGCACTTCCGACAACTTGGGCAAAAGGTCCGGAGGAAGGCCGCTCACAAAATGAAGAACTGCCGGCAGGGCCTGGGCGTTCACCTTTTGTCCCGGGGCGGGCAGGCTGGCCTGAATGCCGGTCAGCACTGGAAGGCCGCCGGTATTGACCGCCCCCTGCTGCAGGTAGTAACCATCCTCGTCCACTTCCCCAAAGGTACTGCCCTCATCCAAGAGTGCCACCGGTGTCCGTTCGGTAACTTCGATCAGGACGGTAGAGGGAAGGATACGGCGTAGATCGGCTGTTTTAACCAGGGGCAGAAGGGCAATCTTTTTCTGCGCCTCTCCCAGATTGACCTGAAAGATGTTTTCCCCCAAATTGATGCCGGAGAGTTCCCTAATTTGACCCGGCTGCAACAGGCGGGTGCCGGTGACCTCCATCCTCTGCACCTGGAAAAGCGGCGAGCGGAAAAGAATATACCCCGCCAGGACCAATAGCACGATAAACAGCAGGCTTTCCCCGACATTGATTCTGGCCTTGGGGCGAGCCTTGCCGGGTCTGTCCATGCAATGCCCAACTCCCGTCATTTCGGCGCGAAAAAAAACCTCGTCCGGGCTTTTCACCCGTCGAGGTCTATTATACAACCATCCTGGCCGGCCGTCCAATAAAGAAAGGTTCATTCAGTGGTCCGTAACCCTCGTAATCCTCGCTCCCAGTTCGCTGTACTTGGCTTCCAGACGCTCGTAACCCCGGTCGAGATGCCCGGCATTTTCCACCACCGTCCCGTTCTCCGAGGCCAGCCCTGCCAGCACCAGGGCGGCGCCGGCCCGCAGGTCGCTGGCCTCCACGATAGCTCCGGAAAGGCGCGCCGGCCCTCTGATGATAGCCGACTGCCCCTCCACCTTGATGTCGGCGCCCAGCCTCCGCAACTCGGCCACATGCTTCATGCGGTCTTCAAAGACGGTTTCCGTAATGACGCTGGTGCCTTGAGCCCGGCAAAGGAGGGCCGCCATCTGCGGTTGCAGGTCGGTGGGAAAGCCGGGATAAGGCAGGGTTTTGATGTTCACCGGCTGCAACCGGCCATTTGCCGCCACCCTGACATTGCTGTCGTTTACCTCGACCACTACCCCGACCTCCCTGAGTTTGGCGATCAGAGCCGCCACGTGCTCAGGGATGACGTTTTCCACCACGACGTCACCACCGGTTATGGCCGCCGCCAGCATGTGAGTTCCACACTCGATGCGGTCGGGAATGACGGTATGGTCGACCGCACCCAACTCTTTCACCCCTTTTATCCTGATCGTATCGGTACCCGCCCCCTTGACATTCGCACCCATCTTGTTGATAAAGTTCTGCAAGTCGACGATCTCCGGCTCCTTGGCCGCGTTACGGACGATCGTGGTGCCTTGCGACTTTACCGCCGCCATCATGATGTTCTCGGTGGCCCCCACACTCGGCTGGTCCAGATGGATCTCGGCGCCGGTCATATGGGCCGCTTGAGCCTTGATCAGTCCAAACCGCTCGCCAAACGTCACTCCCAGGGCCCGGCATCCCTTCAAGTGTAAATCCATGGGCCGTGAGCCGATGTTGCAGCCGCCCGGATAGGAAATGGTCGCCTGGCCGAACCGCCCCAGCAGGGAACCCAGTACCAGGTTGGAAGCCCTCATGGAGCGCATCAATTCCTCCGGTACCACCGAACTTTCCACGCGGGAAGTATCCACGACGAGATCGTTTCCCTGCCACTCCAGCCTGGCTCCCAGAACTTCCAGCACCTCCTGCATCACCAGGACATCCTTGATGCGCGGCACCCCGCGCAGGGTGGACACCCCCGCACCCAGAAGACAAGCCGCCATAATGGGCAAAGTGGCGTTCTTGGAGCCGCTCGCCCTGATCCTGCCCCGCAGTGGGCGGCCCCCCGCAATGATAACCTTATCCAATTTTCCTATCACCTGCCGCATCGGGTAGGTTTTTCGCCGTTCCCGGCCCGGGGTGGCCCTGCCGGGGATGTGATATATTATGCGGGACACGGCGGGGGTGGTGAATAACGGCTGAGCGACTGCAACCGGCTCCCATTCGCACCGGCGCCTGTCGCCTTTGGCCCGATCACGGCCGAAGCGCGCAATTATTGCTGGGTGCGGTGCAGCCCATGGTATTACCCAGTATTTGGTTCGGTCATTGATTGTAGGCTATTGACAAGGGTTTGGAGCAGCAATTACTATATTACATAATTGTATTTAGACAGAGAAACCACCATCTAGGCAAAAGACGTTTTGTGATTTTGTTCAGCGCCTGAAGCGGTATGATAAGTTAACCGGCCACCTGAAAAAGTATAATTGAGCAACAATTGGCACGCAAGCCGCGCAAAACCATATTTAGCCAGGACGGCAACCATAAGGAGACCCCTGCTAATGAGTGCAAAATTAACGGATGATGCTGGTGACACTTACACCCTCTCACGATTACGCCGGTTATCGATCCCCGTCATAGCAGGAGCCCTGGCTGCCTTGGGCCCCCTGTCCATCGACATGTATTTACCTGCCCTGCCTTCTCTGACTAAGGATCTGCATGCAAGCGCATCGCTCGCCCAACTCAGCCTGACCGCCTGCCTGCTCGGGCTCTCCCTGGGACAATTACTGGCCGGTCCGCAGAGCGATATACGCGGGCGCCGCATCCCTCTCCTTATCGGACTGCTTGGCTATGCTTTGTCATCCCTGCTTGCCGCTTTCAGCCCTTCAATCTGGGCTTTAATTTTGCTGCGATTTATCCAGGGCTTGGCGGGATCCACCGGACTTGTAATATCCCTCGCCATAGTCAGGGACCTGTTCTCCGGCTCAGAGATGACGAGGTTTTTTGCTCTGTTATTGCTAATCAACGGCGCCGGTCCTGTAGTCGCACCGGTTGCCGGCGCACAGCTACTGCAAATAACCTCCTGGCGGGGCGTATTCATCGCCTTGAGTTTAGCCGGTATTTTCATGTTCGTTGCAGTCCTGTTTGGCTTACCCGAGACACTTCCAGTCCAACGCCGGTCAAAGGCCGGCATTGTCCATACATTATCCACATTCCGGGTTCTTCTCAGTGACCGTGCTTTCATTGGATTTGCCTTGCCGCAGGGCCTTGTTATGGCCGCCATGTTTGCATACATATCCGGTTCGCCCTTCGTCATCCAAAATATCTTTGGGGCCTCTCCCCAGCTTTTTAGCCTATTTTTTGCCACCAATGCCCTCGGAATTATCGTCGCCGGTCAAATTACCGGTCGACTGGCGGGAAAAATTAAAGAGACTAAACTATTCGTCACCGGCATTGGCATAGCCTCAATCGGCGGCATCAGTTTACTAGTTGCAATCCTTAGTGGTGCGGGGCTAACCGCCATCTTGCCCCCCTTGTTCCTGGTCGTGTCGAGTGTCGGAATCGTAAGCACCGCCGGCTCTTCGCTGGCGATGCAAAACTACGGACACTCGGCCGGTAGCGCGTCGGCCTTGCTCGGACTGCTCTCGTTGGGTTTCGGCGCGATCGTCGCCCCGCTCGTAGGCCTCGGCGGCAGTTACACGGCCACACCGATGGGTGTGGTCATAGCGGTCGCCGAAATTGGCGCGGTCCTCTGCTACGCCATCCCGCGACGGCGTAGCTAGAATGGTCTTCTGCAACGCGGGGGGAGGAGCCTCTTTTCCGCATCTCACGCGATTTGCGGATTCACAACCTCTGCCATTTCCTTTTTACGATATCTCCCGCCAATTACCGCGCGATTCAATATCCTTTTCCAACTTCCAAAAACCGGCTGGTGTTAATAAAGTTGTCAATCATTTTTCATGATTTATTCATGTTATAGTCCCGCTTTTCTGATAGAATGGTCCGGAAGTCAACTTGCGGGATGGGGAGGTGACCGAGAACAGGTTGTCGTAAGGTGACCTGTTCAAACATGGCCGACAAACACTCGAACCTTTTCAATCGACTGGCCCAAAGCGTCCGGCATCACAAGATAATATCCATTGTGGTGGTAGTTGTGGTTCTGGCCGGCCTGGTAACGTGGCGTGCCGAAGCGGCCAAATCCACAAAAGGCGGGTATCTGACCAGAAGGGTTACTACCGGCGATATCGCCAGCACGGTAAGCGCCAACGCCACCGTGCAGGCCACGCAGGAGGTCGTCCTAAGCTTCAAGAACTCGGGTTATGTCCAGAACGTCTCCGTGACCCAGGGTCAGTTCGTCAAAGCCGGTACCGTCCTGGCCCAGGAACAGGCCAGCGACTACCAGGCCCAGTTGGACCAGGCCGACGCCAACTTGGCCAAAGTGCCCGACGAAATTGACCAGGCCAAAGCCAGCTTGACTCAGGCCCAGAATAACCTCGATCTGGCCAAAACCACCCTGGCGCAGGACGAGGCCCTTTTTGCCGCCGGGGCCATCTCGAAGTCAACCCTGCAAAGCACCCAGAACTCCTACCAGAATGACCTGGTTGCCGAGCAGTCCGCCCAGAGCAACGTGAACATGGCCGTCAACACGGACGCCCTGACGGCTCAGGCCGGGGTCACCCTGGCCCAGAACAACCTGACCGGCTGCGAAATCGTCAGCACCATGGACGGCTACGTCGTCAACATAAACGGCAATACGGGTGAATGGACCCAGGGCGGTGCGCCGGCTTCTTCGGCGAGTTCGAGTTCAACCAGTTCCTCCCAGTTCACCATTTCGGTTTCTTCCAACCAGTTGGAACTGCTGGCGGAAATCAATGAGGCCGACATCGCCAAGGTGAGCACCGGTAACAAAGTCACCTTTACGGTGGACGCATTTCCCAACCAGACTTTCACCGGCCAGATAACTTCCCTGGCCGCGGAAGCCACCGCAGTGCAGGGAGTGCAGTACTACCAGGCGTACGTTTCCATCGATAACCAGACCGGACTCAAAGCCGGCATGCCGGCAGCCATAAACATAATATTCGCCCAGAAGAGCAATGTGGTGGTAGTGCCGCGTGCCGCGCTGGATTATGCCGCCGGTTTGGCCAAGGGCGGCGGGAGCCACGTAGCGGTCCTGTCCGATGGAAAGCCTCAGTTGGTGCCGGTTCAGACCGGCATTCAGAACAACTCCCTGGTGGAAATCACGTCGGGACTTACCGCCGGCCAGCAAGTCATCCTCAGCGGTCAGGGGCTGACCCGCAGTAGCAGCACCAGCCAGGATCAGGGCCAGGGTCCCTCCACCACGGGCAGAGCAATGCACATTATCGGGGGATAAAGTATCATGACAGAGCCCTTGATTTCCTGCAGTCAGTTGACCAAGACCTATCCGCTGAACGGCGTGGAGGTCAAGGCCCTCAACGGGGTTGACCTCTCGGTGGAGAAGGGGGAAATGGTGGCCATCATGGGGGCCTCCGGCTCCGGCAAATCCACCCTCATGAACATTGTCGGCTGCATGGACCGGGTTACCAGCGGCCGGTACTTTCTGGAGGGGGTGGATGTCAGCGATTTTTCCAACGAGGACCTCGCCCACCTTCGCAACCAGAAGATAGGCTTCGTCTTTCAAAGATACAACCTTCTGCCGCGTATGAGCGTCTGGCAAAACGTGATGCTGCCGATGGTCTACGCGGGCAGGAACGGCCCCCAGGCCAAGAAGAAGGTCCTCGACGCCCTGGAGATGGTGGGCATAGGTACCCTGGCCTACAACCAGCCCAACCAGATGTCGGGCGGACAGCAGCAACGGGCCGCCATCGCCCGGGCCCTGATCAACGACCCTCAGCTCATCCTGGCCGACGAACCCACCGGTGCCCTGGATTCGGCCAGCAGCGCGGAGGTAATGGCCATTTTACAGAACCTTCACCGGGAAAAGGGCGTCACCCTGGTTATCGTCACCCACGAACGGGACATAGCGGCTTACTGTGAACGTGAGGTAGTCATGCGCGACGGCCGTGTTTTAAGCGACCGGACCAGCAAAAACGGGAACAAGGAAGGATAGCAAAAATGGCTGTCAAGCCAAGTGTACTGGCCGAGTTTTCCCTTCAGGCCCTCCGGGCCAACAAGTTGCGCTCCTTTCTGACCATGCTGGGCATCATCATCGGCGTCTCCTCGGTGATCCTGATGATGGCCATCGGACAGGGGGCCCAGAGCCAGATTATGGCCCGGATCAACAGCCTGGGCTCCAACGTGGTGATGGTCCTGCCGGGCGCTTCCGGCCAGTTCGGCCGGGGCTCCCAAGGAGCCGTCCAAACACTGACCACCGGCGACGCCCAAGCCGTCGCCCAGCTTCCCTTCGTGGCCAATGTGGCCCCCACCGTCCAAAAAGGGACCATGGTCACCCACGGCAACCTGAACTGGACCACCAGTATCACCGGTACCACCGCCGCCATCCAGAATATTTCTTCCCTGACCCTGGCGGAAGGAAGCTTCTTTACCGACGGTGACAACACCTCCGCCAACGCGGTGGCGGTCCTGGGTGATACGACGTACCAGAACCTGTATCCGGCCGGCACCGATCCCCTGGGCACCCAGATCATGATCCAGAACGTTCCCTTTACGGTGACCGGCCTGCTGAAGGCTAACGGTGCGTCGGGAATGGGTCAGAACCAGGACGACGTCATCTACGTGCCGCTGAAAACGGCCCAGATCCGCCTTACCGGCACCACCAACGTCTCCCGGATCGAGGTGCAGGCCACCCAGGGGAACGAGGTCGCCGCCGTTGTGGACGAGGTGACCACCCTGCTGCACCGGCTGCATAACCTGGCGCCAGGTGCAGCCAACGACTTCAACGTCATGAACCTTTCCCAGATGCTGAGCACAGCCCAGAATGTTTCCCAGCTTATGACCCTCTTCCTGGCCGGGGTGGCCGGAATTTCCCTCCTGGTCGGCGGCATCGGCATCATGAACATCATGCTGGTGGCCGTAACCGAGCGGACCAGGGAAATAGGCATCAGAATGTCGCTGGGCGCCACCCAGCGGGACGTCCTCAACCAGTTCCTGACGGAAGCACTCCTCCTGTCCCTGGCCGGCTCCTTCATAGGAGTGGTGCTAGGAGGCGTAGGTGCCGTCCTTTTCTCCACTCTGGCCAAGATGTCCGCCCCGGTGTCGCTATGGTCCATCCTGGCCTCCGTAGCTTTTGCCGGTCTTACAGGCATCTTCTTCGGCTACTACCCGGCCAAGCGGGCCTCCTCGCTCAACCCGGCCGAGGCCCTGAGTTACGAGTAGAGCCGGAGCACACTACTTAAGGGGCGGGTCCATCGGGATCCGCCCCTCTACTTTTTCCGTCGCTAACTACACCTGGCTTCTGAAACTGAACAAAACCTAACAGGATCAAGTTCCTCATCCACTGACTAGGTGGACGGCAGTATCACAGGATTCAACTGCTGAGCTACAGGCTCCCGCCTGTTTCCGGGTGACTTGCCCGAAGGCTTGTCGCCTGACCAGAGGCACCAGTACGGCCTGGAAGAGGATGTTACCCACGACCCACCTTTGGTGGGTCGTGGGTTGTTAGTTCCCGTGCCCGACTTTCGCAATGTGTCCGATCCGCCGATTCCGTGTTTCAATACAGGTTGCTATTCTCAGTGAATAAATTATGCTTCATGCGAAACATAACCATACCCTCCCTGAAGAAGCTATATAATTCTTGATTACTAACATCTTTACCAGAATTCATATTCAAATTGTGAAATTCTCTAAACTTAGAAAATAGCTTATACTTAGTGTTTAATATGAAAAACAACCTATGAAAGATGTAATCATTAAACCTGGGATTGTATAACATGTTGACTAAGACGTAGCCACCTCTCAACATATATCTTTTTAGCCCATTTTCTAAGAAAAACTCATAGCAATTGTCATCATAAAGCCATATAAAGTAGAGAGGATATTTATACCTCTCGTTTTCCTCTTCTAACGCTCTATCTAAAATTATAGCAATTGTCTCCTTGGTTACCCCCACCCCAAAAAACAACCTACAGTACTGATCAAAATACTCGCGCAAATTGGAAATATAATCATCCCTACTAAAAACCCTTTTCCGTTTTTTCATAATCAATTCCGCACCTACCTAAAATATGAGCAAAAGTTCCCTCTAGTCTTCTTTCGCTTCCTATATAGTCTTGCTTCCAATCTTCATAAACCGTTATCAACTCAGCCACATTTACCTTATTGCTCTTTATTAAGTAACAGCAATCATCGATATCCTTGCCTGAACCTCTCCCTATTTTTGATAATATTAGATCTATTGGGTTTAATATGTACACCCTGAGATTATGAAAGCCAAGCTTTTGTTCTATGATTCTCTCCGTATATTCGTCGGGCAGGTTTAAAAAATCCTTTGTTGTAATGTCTATGCCATATTTGTCTAATAGGCTATGAGGGACCTTACTCAAAGTATCAATATCATACGTAACCCTCGGGCAATGGTAACCCAAAACCATTGCAGCTCCACCTGACAAAACAAGACTCATCCTGAACTCCAATAGTTCACATTCCTCATCTAATCTCCGGAGTTTTTCAACGATTAAATTTCTATCCATCGGCCCCATCCAAATCAACTCCTGCTATGGGCAAAAAACCAACCAGCCACTTGGCAAATCGTCCCATACCCATAGCGTATTATACCTAAAATGCCATGTCAAGTATTTTCACTATGCCGGCGACTGCCACACCTGGCATCCACAGCTCTCCGGGGACCCCCTGGTCATGGAGCATTTGCAGCAGACCGGGTATCCCCGCTGAAAACCACCGTTGCGGCTACCGGTATACCTCGTCGGTCCAGTCGTGTCGCTCAAGCCGACGGGGTGAAACCGGCCTGGAGCATACAAAAAAAGCCAGGGCAATTAGTCCCGGCCCCGGCACAACTTTCCCGGTTTAGTCCAAAAAACAGCTGTTGCCGATAAATTCGCGGACGATGGAGTTGGCCGGCACGTCTTCGGCGTCGATGGAGACGAAGTAGCTCAAAAACTCCCGCAGCCGGCGCGCTTCCGAGTGTTCGGGGAATTCAGGCGTGATTTCTTCCAGCAGGGGATCGGCCACCCCCTTCAGCACCGCCAGTTCGTAAACCAGGGCCGAATTGAACATTACGTCGGCGCTCTCCTGGAAGGGAAAGATGTATCTTTCCTCCCCCCGCCGTACCGACGGCCACATCCCGATGGTGTCCCGGGCCGAATGGGCGCGGCACCGGTAGTCCCGTACAATGCGCCTGATAATACGCAGGTCGGTGGTGGGAATACGGTTGTGGTCGTCCAGGTTGAGCTGGGTCAGGGCGCTGACGTAAATTTTAAACTTTCGTCCCAAGGGAATGGAACTGGTCAATTTGTCATTTAACCCGTGAATGCCTTCCACAACAATCAGGTCTGTTTCCTTTAATTTAAGCGCCTCGCCGCGGAATTCCCGCCGGCCGGTTTTAAAGTTATAGTACGGCAGTTCTACTTCTTCGCCCTGAATCAACTTAATAAGCTGGTCGTTAAACAAGACCCTGTCGATGGCGTCCAAGCTCTCAAAGTCAAACTGGCCCTCTTCGTCCAGCGGAGTTTTCTCGCGGTTGACAAAATAGTTGTCCAGGGAGATGGGCAGCGGATGGATGCCGTTCACGCGAAGTTCCGTCGCCAGGCGCTGGGCAAAGGTGGTCTTGCCGGAGGAAGACGGACCGGCAATGAGCACGATCCGGACGCGGTCGATGTTGTCCGCGATCAAATCGGCGATCCGGCTGATCTTTTTCTCGTGAAAAGCTTCAGCCACCCGGACTAATTCCGCCGCCCCCCTGCTTTGCAGCACCTTGTTCAGGGAAACCACGCTGCGCACGTCCAGCACCTTGCCCCATTTGTCCGCCTCGAAATAGATGTTGGCCAGTTTGCCGTGCTCCACGTACTCCGGAATCACCTCCGGGTTATTCTCCGTGGGCAGTTCCAGGATGAAACCGGGCAGGTAAAAACGCAGGCGGAATGTCTGTAAAAGCCCGGTGTCAGGCACCATCGGCCCATAGGAATAGTCGTGAAACCAGCCGCAGGTATAAATGTCCACTTCCTGGGAATGGCGGTATTTCAATAGATCGATCTTTTCGGCCTGACCCGAGGCCGTAAGCAGTTTTATCACTTCGTCCTTGTGCAGGCGCCGCCGGACAATGGGTTCACCGGCGGCAATAATCTCCCGCATGCGCTCTTCGATCAGGTGAATATCCTGTTCCCGCAGGGCCCGGTCGAGTCTGATGTTGCCGTAAATGCCGTTACCCAGGGAATGTTTGACCGTTACCGTGGTACCAGGGAACACTTCACTGGTCGCTCGCACCAGCACCATGATCAAACTGCGCACGTAAATGCGCCGGCCGTCATCGCCGCCGTAGTCCACAGATTCCAGCCGGCAGTCTTGATCCAACTCGAAGGACAGGTCTTTTAATGCGTTATTTACCTTGACGCCCAGGGCGGGCAATTTTTTGTGCCACTCGCGGGCCAGCACTTCCATTGCCCTGGTTCCCCGGGGCCATGATAATTTTCCCACGCCGGCAAGGTCCACTGTGATGCTGGCGGGAAGTGATTTTTGTACTGCGGCTGTTGGCATGCTGTACCCCCCGGCTAAGAAGATGTGCCTTATTATATTATTCGGGATTTGTCTTTGATTCCCTGCCGGTGTATTTTGGGCAATCATTTTGCTTACCCTAATAGAAGAAGGGCCGCCTTCTTCTACTTGTCCCGATAAAGCCAGTCCTTCACATCGGCTTTCAGCCACCATACAAAAGCATCATAGGGCTGGGCGCCTGCGATGCTTTTTGAGTAAATGACCCAATATGTGGTAAGAGTATGACAAGATGGGCATGACTTGTTTTCTACTTCTCCAGGTAAGAACGGGAAAATTGATTATCGATGAGTTTGAGGTTATATGCCATGTACCATGGCACTAATTCAGATTTCTCTCATCAGTTGACCTCTCGGTCAAGGCAACCCAGATATACTTTGAGACGAAGATGCCGGCATTGCAGCTATACAATGCCAACTATTTCGGCAATGAAGTGCCTGATCTGCCAAAGAGCCCCTGGTTCCACCATACCTATCAGTTCCCTGAGCAAGGACTTGTCCACCGCGCGAACCTGGTCCGTTAGGGCCAGGCTTACTTTGCCGTGGATGTGGACACCGACCCGCCATGAATAGCGCCTGGCACCGGTGGAAAACGGCACTACCACGACGGTCGACAGGTCGTTGAAGGCCTCGTCGGAGACCACGACCGCATAATGAGGGCCGCTCAACTCGTGGCCCGTCCCGCGCAAAGAGATACGGTACAGTTCGCCGGGCACCGGGACGGTCATAACTCCCCGCGGTCCGCCCGTTCAATGTTGTCGGCCCACTCCTTAAGACCGATCAGGGAATATGTCCTGATCTCCTCCCTCACCTCGTCCGGGCTGCTCTGGATCTCCTGCCTGATCTGCTGACGCCTCAGGTCGCGGGCCAAAAGGCGCAAGCCGGCCAGGAGCGTGTCAGTCGCCGTATCGAACTGTCCAAGTTCACGACAAAGGGCCAGAAGGCTCTGGCTTTCAGGATCCAGACGCAGACTGACAATGGTTTCTTTGGCCATCGGTAACACCTCCTTTTCAGATACTATCGTAATACAATAGTACTACAACTGCAAGTGCCACCCGGACATTTTTTTCGGACCATTCAGCAACCCCGGCCGGGTCCCGATCCGTTGCCGTACAAAACCGGAAAACCCGCCGTTGACGGCGGGTTTCTTTCTTCTGCCCTGATCTTTCCCTCATTCCCCCCAATCCCCGGCCAGTTGGACCTCCAGGGAAAGCTCTACCCCCGTACGGCTGAGCACCATCTCCTGCACGGTTTGGATAAGGCCCCAAACGTCGCCCGCCGTGGCTCCACCCGTGTTGACGATGAAGTTGGCGTGCCGCGGGGAAACCAGGGCGCCGCCGCGGGACAACCCCTTGGCCCCGGCTTCCTCGATCAGGCGGCCGGCAAAATGTCCGGGCGGGTTCTTAAACACGCTGCCGGCGCTGGGGTAATCCAGGGGCTGGGTTTGCCGGCGCAAGGCCAGGTATTCGGCCATCTCGCGACGGATCCGGGCCGGATCGCCCTCTTGCAGTTCAAAGCGGACTTCCGCCGCCACCAGCGGTTCTTCCCGGAAAACACTGGTCCGGTAAGCAAACTTCAGGGCCGGACCGCGCAAAATCTGCAGCCGGCCGCAGCGGTCCACCACAGTGACTTCCCGCACTACCTCGGCCAAGTTATGGTTGTGAGCCCCCGCATTAGTGACCAGGGCACCCCCCACCGAGCCGGGAATGCCGGCGCAAAAGGCCAGACCGGCCAGGGCCTGCCCGTCCGCCGCCCTGGCCAGGGCGGCCAGCGATGCTCCCGCTCCGGCGAGGAGGGAACTACCCTGCATCTCGATGTGGCCCAGGGCCTGATCCAGCCGGATCAAGAGGCCGCTTACGCCCCGGTCGGCCACCAGGAGATTACTGCCCCTGCCCATGACGGTCACGGGCAGGGATGCCTCCCCGGCCTTGGATAAGAGCGTCGCCAGGTCATCCACCGAGGCCGGCTCCACCATGACGGCGGCCGGACCACCGATGCGCCAGCTGGTGTATTCGCGCAGGGAAACGTTTTCCCGCACCCGTCCCCTGGCGCATGCGGCCACCGCGCGGGCCAGGTCACCCACCGGCAGCACCCCTTTGCCCTTATTCCCCATCCTGCAGGCGGGTTAGCAGTTCCCGGCCGGCCCGGTAAATGTCACCCGCTCCCAGGGTTAGCACCAGGTCGCCGGGCCTTACCGCCCCGGCCAGATAATCGACCACCTCGCGTAACGTGGGTCTGTACA
>Ga0307376_10001090_pt1 | contig 30646 bp, 25 predicted proteins | sample TR2MG_FD_202536 | JGI IMG/M metagenome (GOLD analysis project Ga0307376, IMG submission 202536) | Soil microbial communities from Risofladan, Vaasa, Finland - TR-2 | ecosystem: Environmental > Terrestrial > Soil > Coastal area > Acid sulfate soil | place: Finland: Risofladan, Vaasa | collected...
GGCGACATGAACACGGTGCGCGTAGCGTCGGTGCGGGCAATGTCGCCAGACACCGATGTCACGGAATTAAAAATTTCGTTTCTCGATGAAGAGGTGGCGACATGAACACGGTGCGCGTAGCGTCGGTAACAAAATCAGGCAATCCACTAAGCGATAAATCGCTTGTGGAGTTGGCACTGCGGGCAATGTCGCCCGCCACCGAAGAAATCGTCCACTGTGGTGATTCGAAACACGAGATTGAGGTGGCAGGATAATGGGCGATATTCTTCGTGTTTCCGGCATGGTCACGCAGCTGCAAAATGGCGCGCGCATCGTGGACGATATTTCATTCAGCATCAGGGCGGGCGAAACGTTTGTGTTGGTCGGTGAATCGGGCTGCGGAAAGTCCATGACTGCGCTGTCGCTGCTGCGGTTGTTGCCGGACGGAGTGGTCAATGCGGGCAGTGTGGCGCAGCTGGATGGCATCGAATTGTTTGACTTGCGCGAGCGCGAGATGCGCGACCTGCGCGGTGGCAAGATGGCAATGATTTTTCAGGAGCCGGGACTGAGCCTGAATCCGGTGATGACGGTTGGACAGCAGGTCGGCGAAGTATTGGCGTTGCATAAAGGTATGCGCGGCAATGCGGCACGGATACGTTGTGTGGAATTGCTGGATCAGGTCGGCATTCCCGATGCTGCGCGGCGCGCGGCGGAATATCCGTTTCAGCTTTCCGGTGGCATGAAACAGCGCGTGATGATTGCAATGGCGCTGGCCGGGCAGCCAAAATTGCTGATTGCCGATGAACCGACCACCGCGCTGGATGTCACGATACAGGCGCAGGTCTTGCAGCTGCTGCGCGACACGCAGGCTGACAGTGGCATGGCATTGATGCTCATCACCCATGATCTCGGCGTCGCTGCGGAAATGGCGCATCATGTTGGTGTCATGTATGCGGGTCAGATTGTCGAGCAGGCAAGCCGCACCCGCTTGTTCGACCAGCCGTTGCACCCGTACACGCAGAAACTGTTCGCCGCACTTCCCGATACGGCGCACCGCAATCAGTCATTGGCAGCCATACCCGGGAGCGTACCGCCACTGGGCAGCGTCACGCAGGGCTGCCGCTTTGCCGCGCGCTGCGACAAGGCGTGGTCGCTGTGCCACGAAAAAACACCGGACTGGACCGTGCTCGAAGATGGGCGCGGGGTAAGGTGTCATCTTTATCAGGAAGGTGCAAGAAACAAGGTGCAAGCGGATGAGGCTCGGATTTCCGTGCCTCGTGATGACGTAAAACCTGACTGGAACCGTGAAACGGGCGCTTCGCTCCTGCATGTCTCCGACCTTAAGGTCCATTTCCCGATACGCAAAGGAATTTTGCAGCGCGTGGTCGGACAGGTGAAAGCGGTGGACGGGGTGTCCCTGGATATACCGCAGGGGCGTACCCTGGCACTGGTGGGAGAGTCCGGCTGCGGCAAGACAACACTGGCCAAGGCACTGTTGCAGCTGATCCCTGCTATTTCGGGTAGTGTACAGTTTGCCGGGCATGAATCGTCCGGATTCGTTAGCCGCGAACAACGTGCCTCGATGCAGATGGTATTCCAGGATCCCTACGCTTCGCTCAACCCGAAAATGCGTGTTGCGGAAATCATCGAGGAAGGCATGACCGCGCTCAACATCGGGAACAACAGTGCGGCACGCCAGGCACACATTGATACTTTGCTCGGCCAGGTTGGTCTTGCGCGTGATTCAAAATGGCGTTATCCGCATGAATTTTCAGGCGGGCAAAGGCAACGGATCGCCATCGCGCGCGCGCTTGCCGTTTCGCCGAAACTGTTGATTTGCGATGAACCGACCAGTGCGCTGGATGTGTCGGTGCAGGCGCAAATTCTGAACCTGCTGAAGTCGCTGCAACAAAAACTTGAACTTAGTTATTTGTTCATCACTCACAATCTTGCCGTGGTTGAGTATCTCGCCAATGAGGTGTGTGTGATGTATCTAGGGCGCATCGTTGAACGCGGCACCGCAGCGGAAGTTTTGCGTTCACCCAAACATCCCTATACCCGGGCGCTGCTGTCAGCCGTTCCGCGCATAGATGGTGCAAAAAAGGAGCGCATCAGGCTGGAAGGGGACTTGCCGTCCCCGGCCAACCCGCCGCAAGGTTGCCATTTTGCACCGCGTTGTGCACATGCTTCGGAACAATGCCGCAGGAGTTACCCACCTGAGACAAATCACTCGCCTACACACAGCGTACATTGCTATTTGTATGGCGATAACCCGGGTTGACGGAAGGGTGATTTAGGTTTACAAAGACTGCAGGTTCCCCGGTAATGTGCGGGGATTTAAGTGGTGTGATCACGGAATTTAATTATTACTAAGGAGTGAATCATGAGCACAAAATTGGCAGCAGAAAGCGAAGCCGGCAAAGAAAAGCTTATTCAGGATTTTCGCGCGGTAGTGGCTGATGCGGAGGAGCTATTGCGTACAACAGCCGGTCAAGCTGGAGAAAAAGTGACTGCGGCACGCGAGCGTATCCAGGAACGTCTGGGTACGGCGAAAGTGCGTCTCAATGAGGCAGAGCTTGCAATGATTGAGAAGAGCAAGCATGCCGCCAAGGTAACCGACGAGTACGTACACGATAATCCATGGACGGCCATCGGTGTGGGAGCCAGCGTCGGCGTTATTATCGGTATGCTAATCGGACGCGGCCGTTAGGTCATGACCGGGCAGAGCGCCGGTTTGTTGGAGTCCGTCAAGCGACTGGCCTCAACGCTGATTTCCATCGTTTCAACACGGCTGGAACTGCTCGTCAATGAGTTGCAGGAAGAGCGCTTGCGCCTGACGCAAATGTTCTTTCTCTCTTTGCTGGCACTGTTTTGTTTTGGCATGGCTTTGCTGCTGCTCACGGTATTTGTCACGGTGCTGTTCTGGGACGACCATCGCCTGGCGGTATTAGGCGGGCTTTGTGTCCTTTTTCTCTTGTTGGGCACGCTAATGGCGGTGCTATTGCGTAGCAAGGCGCAGTCCAAGCCAAAGTTGTTTTCTGCCACCCTGGCTGAGTTGGCCGGGGACAGGGCACATTTGGACCCCGGTCATGAATGAAAAACCGTTTGAGCTTGCGCAGCGCAGGAGCGAGTTGTTGGCAAGAATCGCCAGGCAGCGTGAGGAATTGGCTGATGTTGCAGCGGAGTGGGACGCACCTTTGGCCCTGGCGGACCATGGTGTGGCGGCAGTGTTATTTTTACGACGCCACCCTTTGCTGGTTGCCGGCGTTACGACTGTGATTCTGATGCGCCGTAGCAGCGTGGCGGCTCTGATGTGGGGAATGTGGCGGGTGTGGAAAGGATACCGCTATTTTATTTCCGGGCCAGATATATTGCCGTCGCGAAGCAAAAACTAGATTCCTTGTGAAGCATCACTTGAAGACCCATTCCCGCTTTGTGCGACTTCGCGCGCGCGATCCCTTGATCTTCTATGCCGGCTGTAATGCTGTTTTAATCCTGCCTGCGAAATAACCAATGTTTGGCCTATTCTGAGAATCTTCAGCGGGCCGTTCCAGCGCCTCAGCTTCGCGATGCTGACATGATAACGGAGTGCCAGGGCACCCAGTGTGTCCCCCCTGTGTACCCTGACTTTTGTGCGGTTGTCGGGAGGCGCAAGATGCATGTTAAAGGCTTCGAACTCGGTTGAAGATTCTTCACCGTTCAACGGCACCAAAAGCGTTTGTCCGGTACTGATATTGCCGCGCCGGGAGAGGCCGTTCACGGACTTCAGGCTGGCCAGGGACAGGCCGAAGCGCGGTGCAAGTTTGTCAAGACGCTCCCCCTTCTTGGGTTTATATGATTGCCAGCTAACCAGTGGCTTGTCATAGTTTTCCAGGTTGGTCCTGAAGGTTGCAATTTTGTCGATTGGCAACAAAATATAATCGTTGTTGTCCTGCAGAATGACCGGGCGGTTGTGTGCGGGATTGAGCGCGGCAAATTCGTCATCCGTGATGCCGGCAAGCTTTGCAGCAAGCTTTACGTCGATGTGTTCGGAAGTGGTAATAGCGGCAAAATAGGGCCGGTTGGGAATATCCTGCAACGCCAGTCCATATTTTGCGGGATCGGCAATGATATGTTTTATGGCCATCAATTTTGGCACGTAATTGCGGGTTTCCCTGAGCAGCCTCAGGTGGGCGTAATCGGTAGGCAAGCCGCGTCTGCGGTTGTGTGCCTGTGCCCTAAGAACCGCACCTTCGCCGCAATTGTAGGCAGCCAGGGCCAATTGCCAATCGCCGAACATGGTGTGGAGATTCTGCAGGTAATCGAGCGCACCATTGGTCGCGCTGATTACATCCCGGCGGCCGTCATACCACCAGTTCTGTTGCATACCGAACTTTTTTCCGGTGGAGGGTATGAATTGCCAGATGCCGGAAGCGCGACTGGTTGAATAAGCTCCCGGATTGAATGCGCTTTCGACCATGGGCAATAGCGCGATCTCGCTGGGCATGCCGCGCCGTTCCACTTCTTCGGTGATGTAATACAGGTATAGGCGGGCACGGTCGACCATACGCGCAAAATATTCAGGATGATCGACGTACCATTTTTCATGCCTTGCGATCAGTCTGGAATTGATGTCACGATCATGCATCGCAAAACCGTCGCGTATCCGCACCCATAAATCCTGTACCCTGGGTGCTGCTTTTGGGATGAGTTCAATTCTGATATCGCGACCCGATGGGAGCCACTGTGGGGCAATTTCTTCGGTTGCCGGACTGTCAAGTGTTACAGGCGTGACTGGACTGTTAAGCGCGATTGTTTCATCAGGCTGCCCGGCCAAAATATTTTCGGCTGCGTGAGCGTACGCCGGTATGGCGGCTGCTGAAATGCAGAGAATTGCGGAAAAAATCAATCGAATCAATAACACGTGAACCCTTCCTGAAGTAAACCCCTAGCGTGATGTTAGTCTAACATCTGTACATAGGTCAATAAAAAATAACGCTAAAATGACAAAAGGCGGTGAACTGGGGATAAAAGGTCGTGAATGCACATTGGCGTGCTTGTCAGCCTGTTTTTAAATAGATTCGCTGGGTTTGCCTGTTATTCAAATTCCACAGGCGGAACTTCCTGGAAATTTTCAATTTCACGCCCTGCCCGTAGAAGGGTAAACAGCCTGATTTTTGCCAAGTTGCGACAGCAACGGACGGCAGTTGATGTTGAGCCATATTTATTTAATGGGGTTCTTGAGCTGGTCCAATATGGCCGGATTTTCGAGCGTTGAAACATCCTGGCTGATCTCCTCGCCATTGGCGATTGCCCGTAGCAGGCGACGCATAATTTTTCCGGAACGGGTCTTGGGCAGATTATCGCCGAATCGGATTTCATCGGGTTTGGCAATCGGGCCGATGGTCTTGCTTACCCAGTTGCGCAAATCCTCGGCAGTTTCCTTGGCCTTTGCCGCATCAGTCGGGCGCGAGCCCTTGAGTACGACATAGGCGACAATTGCTTCGCCCTTGATGTCATGCGGTTTCCCTACCACGGCTGCTTCAGCCACCAGGGGGTTTGCGACCAGCGCGGACTCGATTTCCATCGTGCCCAAGCGATGGCCGGATACCTTCAGCACATCGTCTATGCGTCCCATGATCCAGAAATATCCGTCATCATCGCGGTGGGCTGAATCCCCGGCCAGATAGTAGCCGCGCATTTCTTCGGGGAAGTAGGATTTTTTGTAGCGTTCCGGGTCGCCCCAGATGGTGCGGATTTGCGAGGGGAATGGACGCGTGATGACAAGAAAGCCGCCATGCTGGTCATGTACCTCATCACCTGCTTCGTTGACGATGGTGGCCATGATCCCCGGCAGGGGCAGGGTGCAGGATCCCGGTTTGATCGGCATTGCACCGGGCAACGGTGCGATCATATGACAGCCGGTTTCAGTCTGCCACCAGGTGTCCACGATCGGGCAACGCGCCTGACCGACAGTGTTGTAGTACCACATCCACGCTTCCGGATTGATCGGTTCGCCAACCGTGCCGAGCAGGCGCAGGCTGGACAGGTCATATTGTTTTGGCAAATCGCCGCCAAGCTTGATCAGTGAACGAATGGCAGTCGGGGCGGTGTAGAAAGTGGTGACCTTGTGATCCTGTACCATCTTCCAGAATCGTCCGGCATCCGGGTAGGTCGGGATACCCTCGAATACCACCTGTGTTGCGCCCACCGCCAGCGGACCGTAAGTCACATAAGTGTGGCCTGTGACCCAGCCCACGTCGGCGGTGCACCAGAATATGTCACTGTCCTTGTAGTCAAAAACCCATTTCATGGACAACATTGCGCCGAGCAGGTAACCGGCGCTGGAATGCTGCACGCCCTTGGGTCTTCCGGTAGATCCCGAGGTGTAGAGGATGAATAGCGGATGCTCAGCGCCCACCCACTCGGGTTCGCAGTGGGTGGACTGGGAGTTGAACAGGTCGTGATACCAGACGTCCAGTCGATCGTTCCAATCGACATGGTTTCCCGCACGGCGATAAACGATGACGCTGTGTACGGATTCGCATCCGCCGGTGGAAAGCGCTTCGTCCACGATGGGTTTCAATGGTATCTGTTTGCCACCGCGCATTTGCGCATCGGCGGTGATGACCGCGCAAGCTTGCGCATCGGTAATACGCTCATGCAGGCTCTTTGCAGAAAACCCGCCGAACACCACCGAATGGATCGCGCCGATACGTGCGCAGGCCTGCATTGCAACCACCGCTTCGATACTCATCGGCATATAAATGATGACGCGGTCGCCTTTCTTGATGCCGCGCGACTTCAGGCCGTTGGCAAATTGACAGACACGCCCATGCAATTCGCGATAACTGACCTTGCTGACTTTGCCATCGTCAGCCTCGAAAATGATCGCGATCTTTTCCGGCTTGTCAGCGAGATGTTTGTCGAGGCAGTTATAGGAAACATTCAACTCGCCGTCTTCGAACCATTTGAAAAACGGCGCATTGCTTTCATCGAGTGACTTGGTGAAGGGTTTTTTCCATTGCAAAGTTTCGCGTGCCAGATTGGCCCAGAATCCCGGGTAATCCTGTTCGGCAGATGCACAAAGCGCTCGATATGCCTGCATGCCCGACACATTTGCTTGGCTAACGAATTCGGCTGAAGGCTCGAAAACGCGTTTCTCATTCAGTACAGATTCGATGTTGGACATATGAACTCCCGAATTGCGGTTTGATGTTGAGGATGAAATTGATGAAATCCAGAGTGAGGAAATGTAGTTTTTTTCTGTGCTGTCTGTCAACCCGGAACAGGAAATTCTGGTGGCATCCTGATCATCGAATCAGTGTTTTCCGGCCATATCCGGGCTGACCGTGATCCGAATCAGTGTATCAGGGCTGTTGTCCGGTTGAATATTGGAAAAGGTCAAATGTCCCTCACCGTTGTAATATGCCTCGGTGCGCTGGGTATCTCCGCCAAAATAGAACGGCTGATATTGTTTGCCGGTAATCCGGCTATCCGAGCGGTTTGGCGGGCCGATCAGTAGTGTCACCTGTTTCAGTGTCATGCCGATTTGCAGCCGGGAGAATTTGCTGGAAGGGGCCGGCGTGCCAACGATTTCACCCTTGATCAATCCATCCGCGGACATCGCCGGTCGCACTGCCGACTTTGCAGCAGACGGGGGGCGCGCACGTTTCAGCGTGGTTGTTTCGGTTTTATGTTGTGATGCGCAGCCAAACAGAAATATCACATTGATGGCGGCTATCAACCAGGGATTGCGATTCATGCGAAGTATCCCCATCAGGACGTGTTGCGAGGAAGTGGTGTTCAATTCTACCCTGAATCGGCACAGTGCAGAACCCGGCGTGATGGTGAAGGGCTGAAACCGCAATATTGTACATGTTGGCACTGTTCCCGGCAGAATTGGATTATAAGGATTCTAGATGCTGTGGGCTATTTGCAACGGGATGTATAATCAGCGCGGGTTATTTCCAGTCATGCAAATTATTCGGCTTGCCTGCCAATGTCTGCTGTCCATCTAATTTCGCTTGCATCTGGGACCGCTGCCTATGCCGTGGAAATTCTGCTCGAATCGGTGTTGCCGAGCGGCCGAGCGCTTGCCGGTTACCAGAAAATTCTTCGTCTCTCAGAAAGTCGCAATAACTGTTCTCTGAAATCATTGTGTAACAACGATCAATACCGGAGACCAAGCTTGGCAAAACCACTGAATTCGGCAATCGGGCAGGCAATTCGGTCAATAGCAGCCGCATTGACATGCTCGAATATGCCCAATAGAGATCGCCAGACTTGTCCTCCTTCGCCTGCACTCATCTCCCGGCAATATTTCCAGCGCCATGAAACTTTCTGACCATATGAAACCAACTATCGGTTTTAAGCTGGGGATTTTGCTTGCCGCATTCGGTATCCTGGCAACTATCCTGACCGGTTATTACTTCTACATCTCCAGCAGGAATATGCTGACCCGGGCGGCGGAACGCGACTTGCTGACAGCGACTCAGGTAGTGGGCCGGAACATGAAGATAACCATCGATGTGATCGCCGAAGACGCGCAACTACTGGCTGCTCTCCCCCTGTCCCGCAATGTTTTTCTTTCCCGGGATCAGGGGACTGCCAAACAGGATAAACAGTTAGTGGCCGATACCTTCGCTGCAATGCTGTCCGCGCATCCTGAATATTTCCAGATCCGCTTGATAGGCATTAGCCAGGGTGGTCAGGAATTGGTTCGTGTCGATCGTAATGGCAAGAGGCTGACAAGAGTACAGGGCGGCGATTTAAAGAAGCGTGGGGGCTATCCATATGTGGTGGGTACTTATCGGCTGGCCAAGGGAGATATCTATTTGTCCGATATCGCCATTAACCATGAAAAGGGTGCGCATTCGGGAAGGGATAAGCCGACCGTAACGGTATCGACGCCGGTTTTTGCTCAAAATGGCAAAAGACTCGGGTTGATTGCAATCAATGTCGATCTTAACGGGTTGGCCAGAATGTTAAAAAGCAATTTGCCGAGTTCATATAATCTGTACCTCAGCAACCAGTCGGGTGATTTTCTGATACACCCCGATCCGAGCAAGACCTTCGGCTTTGATCGCGGCAAGCGCATCCTGATCCAGGATACCTTCAAGCCGGTTTTGGCCTTGATTCAAGGCAAGGCCATGAATCTCGTGACGCATGTCTATGAAGGGCAGCAACAGGAAGGACAGCAACAGGAAGGGCATGTTGCTGCCTTTGTACGCCTGCCGTTTGGAGACACGATAGACAAACGCTTCGTGATCCTCGGTTTGTCACAGCCGATAGCGAATATTACGCGAGAAACTTCCAGGCTGGGTTGGGATACCCTGCAGATCATCCTGGCATTCAGCGCGCTTGCGTTGATCCTTTCCGCGCTGGTATCACGCATCGTCACCGGCCCGCTGTATGCAGTAATCGAGACGATAAAGAGCTTCTCGAAGGATCATGCAGTCAGCACGATGCCGCTAGCCCGTAACGATGAGTTCGGCCTGCTGTCGCGCAGCTTTCACGATATGCAGACCCAAATCGTGGCACATCTGGCCGAGCTGGACGAGCATCGAAAGGCGCTTGATCATCAGGTCCGGCACGACACGCTGACCGGCTTGCCCAACCGCAGGATGTTTTTCGATCGCCTGGAACATGCCATTACCAGTTCGCGGCGTACCGGCATGCATCTTGCCGTGTTGTTTGTTGATCTGGATCGATTCAAGGAGATCAATGACACGCTGGGTCACGCGGCCGGAGACAGTGTATTGGTTAACATTGCAAACCTGTTAAAATCTGCCGTGCGTGAAGCGGATACGGTGGCTCGTCTGGGTGGCGATGAATTTGTCATTTTGCTTGACTCGATCAACGATCCCCAACAGGCCATGATTGTGGTGCGGAAGCTGCATGATCTTTTCCAGGTTGCGATGCAGATCGACGGACATAAATTGATCGTCCATTGCAGCATCGGGGTCAGTATCTACCCTGAAGATGGCAAGAATACCGACGAATTGGTGCAAAACGCCGATCAGGCGATGTATAACTCCAAGAAAGAGGGCGGAAATACAACCGGGCTCTGCAAGTCCGGGTAGAAACAGGAAACGGTCTGAACGATTCTGCAGGGATTGCCGCCTTGTTAAAGTGACCGACATTCCAATGGTTCGTACGGCCCGGATAAATTCACCCACTAGATATTCTCCTTGGCCTAATGGTCTAGAATTAGGCAAACAACTACGCGCAACCCCAAAAACTTTTTAATCATGCAAACTACTCAACCTTACCCCGCGCGCCATCAGAACCTGAACCTCGCCTACGGATTATCATTCAACGATCTTTACGAACGCGAGGGACTGATTCGTATTGATGCTGCTTTCCGGGAATTTCTCGAGGAAGGCAATCAGGGTTTGCGTGTACAACTCGAATCCGCCCGGCTAAACCCAAGCGAACTGCCAAACAAGGTCCAATCCGGACTATTGATCGCGTTGGCGCCCCACCTGGAAGATTTTCTGGCGATCTTGTTCGGCATTGAAACCCAGGTACAGGCATTGGCCGGGCGCCATCATGAACTGGCGCCGCTGTACAGTTGCAAACGTCTGTTCGTGCAACGCCGGGCGATGACCAAGGTGAAGCCTGAAGAAGCCGCAACCATCGACGGCCCGGCACTCGAAGCCGAATTGACGGCCCGTATCGGAACACCGTTCAGTGAACTGGCCTATGCCAGACAGGTCGGTCTGTGGCTGGCTGATGAAGCGGCCCATGCCGGCGAATTGCAGCTCGCCACGCGTTACGCGGCCTGGGCGGTGCAAACTCCTGCCGGACGCGAGCGCCATCACGGTGGCATCCTGTTCAAGGCGCCGGTTAAGCTTGATTTCGAACAACTGGTTCCGCTGCAAACGATCAACCTGGATGGCATCATGGCCTATCGTCTGGGCGGTGGACATGGGTTGCGCCGCCGTGAGGGTTTTGCGCTGACCGATGCCGGAACCGATCTGACCGGTGCGCTGGATCAGGCCAATTACTGTATCTGGTGCCATGAACAGGGCAAGGATTCCTGTTCCCATGGGTTCAGGGAAAAAGCGCCCGCCGATGGCGGCGTGGCTGCGTTCAAGAAAAATATTTTCGGCGTCAAACTGGCCGGCTGCCCGCTAGAGGAAAAGATCTCCGAGTTTCATAAAGTCAAGACCGAGGGTCATGCGCTGGGGGCGCTGGCCATGATCACGGTCGACAATCCCATGGTCGCCGCGACCGGCCATCGCATCTGCAATGATTGCATGAAGTCGTGTATCTACCAGAAACAGCAGCCGGTAGACATCCCGCAGGCGGAGACGCGCACACTGAAGGACGTGCTGGAACTGCCCTGGGGCTTCGAGATATACAGTCTGCTGACGCGCTGGAACCCGCTGAACCTGCAGCGTCCCTATCCAAAAGCCCCATCCGGCCGCCGTGTACTGATCGCCGGGATGGGACCTGCCGGTTTTACGCTCGCCCATCATTTGATCAATGACGGGCATACCGTGGTCGGCATCGACGGCTTGAAAATTGAGCCGCTGCCTGCGCACATTGGCGGTGTGGCTGCCAACGGTGAACGTGCCGCATTTGTCCCTGTTCATGACATAGCCGAATTGTATGAATCGCTGGATGACCGTGTGCTGGCCGGGTTTGGCGGCGTCGCCGAATACGGCATTACGGTGCGCTGGGACAAGAATTTTCTGAAGCTGATCCGCCTGGTGCTGGAGCGGCGCAGCCAGTTCGCGCTGTTCGGCGGCGTGCGCTTCGGTGGAACGCTGACAGTGGACTCGGCATTTGCCTACGGGTTCGACCACATCGCGCTGGCCAACGGTGCCGGCCGCCCCACCGTGCTGGATATTCCCAACGGCCTGGCGCGCGGCGTGCGCACCGCCTCGGATTTCCTGATGGCGCTGCAATTGACCGGCGCCGCAAAACAGAACTCGATTGCCAACCTGCAGATACGCCTGCCGGTCGTGGTAATCGGCGGCGGCCTCACCGCGATCGACACCGCAACCGAGTCGCTGGCCTATTATCCGGTGCAGGTGGAAAAATTCATGCACCGCTATCGGATACTGGTTGCCGAGAAGGGCGAGGAAGCGGTCCGCCAGCGTTGGACTGCGGAGGAGTGCCAGGTCGCCGACGAATTTCTCGGTCATGCATTGGCAATCGAAACCGAGCGCAGCAATGCGGCTGCAGAAATTCGCGAGCCGCGCATTGCGGAATTGCTGCAAAGCTGGGGCGGGGTAACGATCGCCTACCGCAAGCGCCTGATCGACAGTCCCGCTTACACGTTAAACCATGAAGAGATTGAAAAAGCCCTCGAGGAAGGGATCAACTTTGCCGAGGCACTGAACCCGACGCGGATCGAGGTCGATATATTCGGTGCGGTGCGTGCGATTCGGATGTCGCAACAATTGCGCAACGGGGCAGGCGAGTGGCTTTCAGGTGCAGAGATCGAAGTCGCGGCGCACACAATTCTGGTTGCCGCCGGCACCCAGCCGAACACCGTGTTGGCCCGCGAAGACCCGGCCCATTTTGAACTCGATGGACGCTATTTTCAGGCTTGCGACGAAGACGGTGCCCCGGTACGTCCCGAGTCGGCCATCTCAAAGCCCGAGCATGTTCGGGTGCTGCTGTCCAAACAGGCCGATGGCCGCTTCATCAGTTTTTTCGGCGATCTGCACCCTTCCTTCTTTGGCAACGTGGTCAAGGCGATGGGCGGCGCAAAGCAGGGCTATCCCTCGGTCAGTGCAGTGCTGAATCGTTTGCGCCCGGCATCGAATTTATCGGATGCAGAGTTTGTTGCGCAGATCAATGGGGAATTGCGCGCCACCATCCACGAAGTCATAAGGCTGACGCCGAATATCGTCGAGGTCGTCATCAAGGCGCCGCTGGCCGCGCGGAGTTTCAAGCCCGGGCAGTTTTACCGTCTGCAAAATTACGAGGCCCATGCGCTGCAGGTCGACGATACCCATCTGGCGATGGAAGGCTTGGCGTTGACCGGCGCCTGGGTCGATCCGCAACGCGGGCTGATCTCCACCATTGTGCTGGAAATGGGCGGATCCGCCGATCTGTGCGCGATGCTCAAGCCCGGCGAGCCGGTGGTGTTGATGGGGCCGACCGGCACGCCGACCGAGATACCCGCAGATGAGACAGTGATGCTGGTGGGTGGCGGACTGGGCAATGCGGTGCTGTTCTCGATAGGCCAGGCATTGCGCGCAGCCGGTTCGAAAGTGCTGTATTTCGCCGGTTACAAAAAATTGATTGACCGGTACAAGGTGGCCGAGATCGAGAATGCCGCCGATGTGGTGATCTGGTGCAGCGACGAACAGCCCGGTTTTTCGCCTTCACGTCCCCAGGATCACCGCTTCGTCGGCAACATCGTCGAAGCGATGACTGCTTATGCGAAAGGCGAACTCGGGACGCAGCAGATCCCGTTCGCCGCCACCGACCGCATCATCGCGATCGGCTCGGACAGCATGATGGCGGCGGTGGCCGCGGCGCGCCATGCGGTGCTGAAGCCCTATCTGAAGCGGCATCATTTTGCGATCGGTTCGATCAATTCCCCGATGCAGTGCATGATGAAGGAGATCTGCGCACAATGCCTGCAAAAACATGTCGATCCCAACACCGGCAAGACCAGCTACGTGTTTTCCTGTTTCAACCAGGACCAGCCGCTGGATCGCGTCGACTTCCCCGGGCTGAAAGCCAGATTGCGGCAGAATTCGGTCCAGGAAAAGCTGACCGCACAATGGATAGACCATTGTCTGGTTCGGTTGAATTTGCGCCGTGCCGCGGCCGCATGAGCCGCGCTATTCAGATAGGCAACAGGCACGGATTTTCATTTGTGTACCGAACAACTACGCCAAACATGGCAAAATGCGCCGTCTGGAAATAACGAGGTAGAGCGATGGAGGTATATTGGATCTGGTGGCTGGCAGCTGTAGTGCTGATTATTGCCGAGATAAACAGCGGCACGTTCTATCTGATTGCGGTGGCGTTTGGCCTGGCCGCTGCCGGATTGTCGGCTTATCTGGGTATGGCGTGGGGTGGTCAGGCCGCCATCGCAGCGTTACTGTGTACGGTTAGCGTGGCTGGAATTTATCGCTGGAAACAGGTACAGGGACCGGCGCTGGAACAGGCCAATCTCGCCTATGACATCGGACAGACCGTGCAAGCAGTACGCTGGTCGGACGAGCGTCATGCAAGGGTCAGTTATCGCGGCGCGGAATGGGATGCTGAATTGGCCGGGACAGCGTCAGCAGATACGGCACGGCAAAACTGGCAGATCAAGGAAATCCTGGGTAGCCGCTTGATCATCGAGTAGGTTTGGACCGTCAACTAATCAGTCATCAAGCAGGAGAAGAGCGTGGATATATTTGTAATTGTACTGGTCGTTTTTGCGGCATTTCTGGCATTTCAAACGATCAAGATCGTGCCGCAACAGAACGCATGGGTCATCGAGCGATTCGGCAAGTTCAACAGGACGCTGGAACCCGGCCTTAACATAGTCATTCCGTTCATGGACCGCGTTGCCTATCGCCATCGTCTCACCGAATTCCCGATCGATATCGAACCGCAGGTGTGTATCACCCGCGACAACACCCAGGTACAGGTGGACGGCGTGCTGTATTATCAAGTTACCGATGCGGCGCGGGCCAGCTACGGTACATCGAATTACCTGGCCGCCATCACCATGCTGGCGCAAACCGCGCTGCGTTCGGAATGCGGTAAGCGCGATCTGGACAAATTGCTGGAAGACCGGGAAGCGATCAATCGTACCGTGGTATTCGCGCTGGACGAGGCCAGCCCGAACTGGGGCGTGAAGGTGCTGCGCTATGAGATCAAGGACATCACCCCGCCGCAGCAGGTGCTTGCCTCGATGCAGAAGCAGATCACTGCCGAGCGTGAAAAACGCGCGTTGATTGCGCAGTCCGAAGGCAAGAAACAGGAAGAAATCAACATCGCCGAAGGCAAGATGACCGCCTCGATCCGCGAGTCGGAGGGCTCCAAGCAGGCCGCGATCAACAACGCCCAGGGGGAAGCAGAGGCGCTGTTGCTGGTCGCCAACGCCACCGCCGAGTCGATCAAGGTGGTTGCCAATGCTATCCAGAACGACGGCGGCATGGTCGCCGTCAACCTCAAGGTCGCCGAGCGGTTTGTCGATGCGTTCGGCAACATCGCCAAGCAGGGCAATACCATGATTCTGCCCGGCAACGCCGCCGACATAGCCGGAATGGTGGCGACCGCGATGCAGGTGGTGAAAAAGAGCTGATTGCCTGACTGGCGGGAAGGTGAATCAAACGGGGTTGCTGCACGTCAGCCGTTTAACACGAGAATTGCAATGGAACTGAAAGAGACGCAACTGGATTCAGAGTTGATGTATGACGGTGATTTCATCCGGGTACTCAAGGACAGGGTGCGCCTGCCGGATGGTGCGGTCAGCAGCCGTGAATACATCACCCATCCCGGTGCGGTGGCGGTGCTGGCATTGCTGGACAACGGCAATCTGGTCATGGAGCGGCAATACCGCTATCCGTTGCACCGCGAGTTCATCGAACTGCCCGCCGGCAAGATCGATCATGGCGAAGATATCCTGGTATGTGCCCAGCGCGAGTTGCTGGAAGAAACCGGTTATGTGGCGAAACAATGGATACACCTGACCACGGCATGGCCGTGCATCGGCTACGCGGACGAACGCATGGAATACTTTCTGGCGCGCGGGTTGACCCACCGGGGCAGCCAACTGGATGAGGGCGAATTTCTCGAAGTATTCGAATTGTCGTTGCCGCAGGCGATCGAGTGGGTACGGCAGGGCAAGATCAACGACAGCAAAACGATCGTTGGGTTGTTCTGGCTGGAAAAATATTTCAACGGCTGGCAAGATTGATAACTCCCTCGGGAGTGACGGGCATTAATTAAATAAAACAAAATCCGTACCGGGTGCGGTACGCGCAAGGGGAGAAGTATGGAAGATCTAAGAGTCAGCAATGACACGCTGTTCATCTTGCTGGGCGCCATCATGGTGTTGGCAATGCACGCCGGTTTCGCATTTCTTGAACTCGGGACGGTTCGGAAAAAAAACCAGGTAAATGCGCTGGTCAAGATATTGACCGACTTCGCGATGTCAACGCTGGCGTATTTTTTTATCGGTTACATGATTGCCTATGGTACAAATTTTTTTACCGGGGCAGAGCAGCTCGCGCAAAAGAGCGGCTATGAACTGGTAAAATTTTTCTTCCTGCTGACTTTTGCCGCGGCGATTCCCGCCATCGTTTCCGGCGGCATCGCAGAGCGTGCGAAATTCCAACCGCAAATGGCGGCGACCTTCATGCTGGTCGGATTCGTTTATCCGTTCTTTGAAGGCATTGCATGGAATCATCATTATGGAATCCAGGCCTGGCTGAAAACGACATTCGGCGCGGAGTTCCATGACTTCGCGGGATCGGTGGTGGTGCATGCGGTGGGTGGCTGGATCGGGCTGGCGGCAGTGCTGCTGCTCGGCGCGCGGCGTGGTCGTTACACCAAGGAAGGGCGTATCTCGGCACATCCTCCTTCCAGTATTCCGTTCCTTGCCCTGGGTGCATGGATACTAACGGTGGGATGGTTCGGTTTCAACGTGATGTCGGCACAAACCATCAGTAACATCAGCGGGCTGGTTGCGGTGAATTCGTTGATGGCGATGGTGGGCGGAACGCTGGCCGCGCTGTGGATGGGCAAGAACGACCCCGGCTTTGTGCACAACGGCCCGTTGGCCGGCTTGGTGGCGATCTGCGCGGGCTCCGATGTGATGCACCCGATCGGCGCATTATTTGTCGGCGGTGTCGCGGGCGTGCTGTTTGTGTCGATGTTTACGCTGACGCAGAACCGCTGGAAGATTGACGATGTGCTGGGTGTGTGGCCGCTGCATGGTTTGTGCGGTGCCTGGGGAGGGATAGCGGCAGGGATATTCGGGCTCAAGGCGCTGGGTGGCCGGGGCGGCGTCAGTTTCATGTCGCAATTGTGCGGCACCCTGCTCGGTGTGGCGATTGCTTTTGTCGGCGGTCTGGTGGTGTACGGCGTGCTGAAAAAGGTTGTAGGCATACGCCTGACTCCGGAAGAAGAATTCAACGGTACCGACCTGAGTGTACACAAGATCACGGCGACACCGGAACGCGAGTCGGGTTGGTGAGTGTCGGTGTCGGCCAGTTGATTATTGTGCCGGATATGGCTGGCTTTGATACATGCGCCGGGCTACGTCGCAAAACGGCGAGACAGCTTTTCGCCGGTTCTGCTTGAACCCCGGTTTATGGATACAGGCCGCGCCGGTCGCGTGCCGCCAGCACACGGGTGCAGGCTATGATGAAAGCGGCGGTGCGCAGCGACACCTTGCGTTCCACGGCCAGTTCGGCCACTGCATGGAACGCGGCTGACATGATGTTTTCCAGCCGGGCATTGATTTCCTGCTCGGACCAGAAAAAGCTCGAGAAATCCTGCACCCATTCGAAATAGCTGACTGTTACGCCGCCCGCGTTGGCAACCACATCGGGCACCACCGTGATGCCGCGTGCAGCGAGTACATCGTCGGCTTCGGGCAGTGTCGGGCCGTTGGCCCCTTCGACGATGATTTTGGTGTCGAGGCGTTCCGCGAGCGCCGCATCAATCTGGCTCTCAAGTGCTGCAGGTACCAGAAAGTCGCTGGGCACCAGCCAGAAATCGTCTGCACTGATAACTTCCACGCCCGGCATATCGACAAGCCGGCCGCCGGTTTTGACCAATGCAATGGCAGCCTCGACATCGATACCGGCCGGATTGGCCACGCTGCCGCTGGCGTCCTGGAGCGCCACGATACGCGCCCCGGCAGCAGCGAAACTTTGCGCGGCCACCGAACCCACATTACCGAAGCCCTGTATCACCACTCTGGCCTCCTTCATTGCTACACCCTGCAGCAAGCCTGATTCGCGTGCCGTAACAAAGACGCCGCGTCCGGTTGCTTCGCGACGCCCCAGGCTGCCGCCCAGGCTGATAGGCTTGCCGGTCACGACGCCGGATACCGTGGCGCCCTGATTGACGGAATAAGTATCCATCATCCAGGCCATGGTCTGTTCATTGGTGCCGACATCCGGTGCGGGAATATCCTTGTTCGGGCCGATAAGAATGCCGATCTCCGAGGTGTAGCGGCGCGTCAGTCGCTCCAGTTCTGTCGTCGACAACAATGCCGGATCTACCCGCACGCCCCCTTTTGCACCCCCAAAGGGCAGGTTCAAGGCGGCACATTTGATGGTCATCCAGCCCGATAGTGCCATGACTTCATTCATGGTCACGCCCGGATGGAAGCGCACCCCGCCCTTGCCGGGACCGCGAGAGAGATTGTGATGGACCCTATAACCCTCGAAATGTGCCAGCGTACCGTCATCGCGATGGATCGGTATACCGACATATAGCGCCCGTTTCGGATGTTTTAGGGTTTCCAGCCAGTAGCCGAGTTCTCCCAGATGGGGCGCCACACGATCAATCTGCTCGATGAAGCTGGCCCATGGCTGTGGCTTTGCAGGATCCAGAAAAGACAGTATGTTGTTGGTCGTTGCCCCAGTCATGATTTATCCCCCATCCACCCTGTGGTATGTTCGATCGCACAACATTGCAGTTGCGAACGTTACATCATGTTACTCCTTGCAGGCACGATTGGATCAACATTTCCGGCGTAACGAATTCGGGGTGGCTACCGGAATGGTTTCCTTTGGAGAATGCGCAATTGCATTTGCACCAGGCGGCAGCGGATCAGGTAATGGAAAGCCCTCGTCCTGTTTGCATCGAGTTGTTATTGCTGTCCGGGGTGATCCGGGCTATTTTTTGCGCAGCCGTCACCTGCTAAAATAGCAGCGCACAGGCTATTTTGATTTTCTCCCGTCACGCAAAGGTGTAGCATGTCGTTTATTCAAATTAAAAGCATGCCCGAGATTTGCAATGAATAAAAAACGTCCAAAACACCTCGCGCTGCATAAAATCAAATTGCCGCTTCCCGGTGTCGTATCCATACTTCATCGCATCAGTGGATTAATGCTGTTCATTGCATTGCCGGTGTTGTTGCTGATGCTGCAGTACAGCCTGAACTCGATTGCGACCTATACCTCATTGATGACCGTGCTTGCATACCCAGTGGTGAAATTGGCATTGCTGGGCTTGTTGTGGGCGTTCCTGCATCATTTCTGCGCCGGCTTGCGTTATCTCGCAGTTGACCTGCATCTGGTGAGAAATCTCGCCCAGGCGCGCAACAGCAGCAAGGTGGTGATGTTGGTGAGTCTGGCGCTGACGGTATTTCTGGGAGTGAAGCTATGGTGAAACGTGTCGTGGTCGGTGCGCACTACGGACTTCGCGATTGGCTGATGCAGCGCATCACGGCAATATTGATGGCGCTGTACTCGCTATCAATCACCGGATATCTGCTGATGCAGCCCAATCTGGATTACAACAACTGGACCGGCCTGTTCTCCAGTCAGATAGTGCGCACTTTCACGTTGTTGTTCCTGTTGAGCCTGTTCTATCACGCCTGGGTCGGCATCCGCGACATCGTGATGGATTACGTCAAACCAGCTGGTGTGCGTTTTGTCATTCATGTGCTGGTGATCCTAGCGTTGCTGCTGTATGCGATATGGTCGGTAGAAATTTTGTGGGGGATGTAATGGCAGTGGCTAAGAGAACATTTGATGTGGTAGTGGTCGGCGCGGGCGGTTCCGGAATGCGCGCGGCGCTGCAATTGGCGCATGCCGGGCTGAAGGTGGCGGTGTTGTCCAAGGTGTTTCCGACCCGTTCCCATACCGTGGCGGCACAGGGCGGTATCGCCGCCTCGCTGGGCAATATCAAGGAAGACAACTGGCACTGGCATATGTACGACACGGTGAAAGGTTCGGACTACCTCGGCGACCAGGATGCGATCGAGTTCATGTGCCGTGCCGCGCCGGAAGTGGTCTACGAACTGGAACATTTCGGCATGCCGTTCGACCGCACCGATGCCGGCAAGATCTACCAGCGTCCGTTCGGCGGTCACATGCAGGATTACGGCAAGACCCCGGTAGATCGCGCCTGTGCGGCGGCCGACCGCACCGGGCATGCGATGTTGCACACGCTGTACCAGCAGAATGTAAAAGCCAACACGCATTTTTTCGTCGAATGGATGGCACTCGACCTGATCCGTGACGAAGACGGGGATGTGCTCGGCGTGACCGCAATGGAAATCGAAACCGGTGAAACGATGATATTCCAGGCGCGCGCCACCTTGCTTGCGACCGGTGGTGCGGGGCGGATATTTCATTCCAGTACCAACGCCTATATCAATACCGGTGACGGACTGGGCATGGTTGCGCGCGCGGGGATTCCGCTCGAGGATATGGAGTTTTTCCAGTTCCATCCGACCGGTGTGTATGGTGCGGGGGTACTGATCACCGAAGGGGTGCGCGGCGAGGGTGGTTATCTGGTCAACAAGGACGGTGAGCGCTTTATGGAAAAGTACGCGCCGAACGCGAAAGATCTGGCCAGTCGCGACGTGGTGTCTCGCGCGATGACGATCGAGATCAACGAAGGGCGCGGCTGCGGCAAGCACGGCGACCACGTCATGCTGAAGCTGGACCATCTCGGCGAGGACGTGATTAAGCAGCGTTTGCCCGGCATCCGTGAGATTTCGCTGAAATTTGCCCATGTCGATCCGGCCAAGGCACCGATCCCGGTCGTGCCCACCGCCCATTACATGATGGGCGGCATACCGACGAATTTCCACGGCCAGGTCGTCGCGCCCTACAAGACCGGCCCCGATGAAGCGGTGCATGGACTTTATGCAGTCGGGGAATGTGCCTGTGTGTCGGTGCACGGCGCGAATCGCCTGGGCTGCAATTCCCTGCTTGACTTGATGGTGTTCGGTCGCGAAGCGGGCAGGCAGATTATCGAGGATCTGAGCAATAATCCGCATCCCAAGCTCCTGCCCGCCGATGCCGCCGAGCGTCCGCTGGGGCGACTGGCGCGCCTGGAAAACCAGAAGAACGGCGAGCGTGTACCCGAGGTGGGCGATGCGATGCGCAGGACCATGCAGAAGCATTGCGGGGTGTTTCGCTTTCCGGGCTTGCTGGCCGAGGGTGTGGAGCAGATCAGGAAAATCGCCGAACGGGTTGCCAACACCGAGATCCGGGACAAGAGCAAGGTGTTCAATACCGCACGCATCGAGGCGCTGGAACTTGACAACCTGATCGAGGTCGCACAAGCGACCATGGTCGCCGCAAATGCGCGCCAGGAAAGCCGCGGCGCCCACGCCCGGGATGACTTCCAGCAGCGCGATGACGTGAACTGGCTCAAGCACAGTCTGTATTTTCGCGAAGGCCGCCGGCTGGACTACAAGCCGGTGCGGTTGAAGCCATTATCGGTTGAATCGTTTCCGCTCAAGGCGCGGGTTTATTGATGGCAACTGGCCGGTTATAAGTGTGATCGGTGGCCAGTGGTTGCGTATAGGAGCAAGTTATGAAGTTCAGTATTTACCGCTACAACCCTGACACAGACGCTGCGCCGTATATGCAGGACTACGAGCTGGACATCAGGCATGATGACAGCACCCAGGGCAAGATGCTGCTCGACGCGCTGCTGATGATCAAGGAGCAGGATGACAGCCTGTCGCTGCGCAAGTCTTGTCGCGAGGGGGTATGCGGCTCGGATGCAATGAATATCAACGGGCGCAACGGGCTGGCATGCATCACACCGCTGCATACGCTCAAGGAACCGGTCGAATTGCGTCCGCTGCCGGGGCTGCCGGTGATCCGCGACCTGATTGTGGACATGACGCAGTTCTTCAAGCAATACCATTCGGTCAAACCCTACCTGATCAACAACGAGCCGCCGCCGGAAACAGAGCGGCTGCAATCACCCGAGCAGCGCGCACATCTGAACGGTCTGTATGAATGCATCTTGTGCGGTTGCTGCACCACGGCCTGCCCGTCGTTCTGGTGGAACCCGGACAAGTTTGTCGGTCCGGCCGGATTGTTGCAGGCCTACCGCTTTGTCGCCGACACGCGCGACCAGGCGACCAGCGAGCGCCTTGACGACCTGGAAGATCCGTATCGCCTGTTTCGCTGCCACACCATCATGAATTGCGTGGATGTGTGCCCCAAAGAATTGAACCCGACCGAAGCCATCGGAAAAATAAAGGATATGATGGTCAAGCGCATAGTATGAAGAACCTGGAACGAATACGCTGGCGGAGCAGACGCGGATTGCTGGAACTGGATATCGTGCTGGGCCGCTTCATTGACAAGCATTATGCCCAGCTTGACGATGCGGGGCAAAGGGCTTTCGAGGAATTGCTGGATACGCCCGACAATCCCCTCTGGGATATGATTGCAGGCCGGCAGGAAGCAACACAGGAAAATCATCAGGCATTGCTGGAAATGATCAGGGCGGCTTGAAAGCACGTATACACTGGAGGAATATCGATGGAGAACAAACAACGTATCGCAACACTGACCCTTGACGACGGGCGCAGTATCGAGCTGCCCATCCTGTCCGGTACCCTGGGCCCGGATGTGGTGGATGTGCGCACCATCAATCAACTGGGTGTTTTCACCTATGATCCGTCATTCACGGCCACTGCCAGCTGCACGTCAACGATCACCTTTATCGACGGTGATGCGGGGTTGCTGTATTACCGCGGTTATCCCATAGAACAGCTTGCCGAGAAATCAGATTTTCTCGAGGTTTGCTATCTGCTCAAGTACGGGGAATTGCCGAACGTGCAACAAAAAGCGGCTTTCATGCATAAGGTCACCAAACACACCATGGTGCACGACCAGTTGAACCGTTTCTACAACGGCTTTCGTCGCGACGCGCATCCGATGGCGGTAATGGTGGGTGTGGTGGGGGCGCTGTCGGCGTTCTACCATGATTCGCTGGACATCAATAATCCCGAGCATCGGGAGATATCGGCTATGCGCCTGATCGCCAAGGTGCCGACCATCGCCGCGATGGCATACAAGTACAACACCGGCGAACCGTTCATGTACCCGAAGAACAGTTTCAACTATGTGGAAAACTTCATGTACATGATGTTCGGCGTTCCGTCGGAGGATTATGTGCAGAATCCGGTTCTGGTGCGTGCACTGGAACGCATCTTCATTCTGCACGCCGATCACGAGCAGAATGCTTCCACCGCTACGGTGCGCTTGGCCGGTTCAAGCGGGGCCAACCCGTTTGCCTGTGTCGCTTCGGGGATCGCCGCGCTGTGGGGTCCGGCGCATGGCGGTGCCAACGAGGCCGCGTTGAATATGCTGGAAGAGATCGGTGATGTATCGCGCGTGAAGGAGTATGTGAAGGGTGTAAAGGACAAAAAATACCGCCTGATGGGTTTTGGTCACCGTGTCTACAAGAATATGGATCCGCGCGCCAGCGTGATGCGCCAAACCTGTTACGAGGTGCTCAAGGAACTCAAGCTCGAAAATGACAAACTATTCGAGTTGGCGATGGAACTGGAGCGAGTCGCGTTGAGCGACCCGTACTTCATCGAAAGGAAATTATATCCAAACGTGGATTTCTATTCCGGGATCGTGCTGCGCGCACTGGGTATTCCGAAGAACATGTTCACGGTCATCTTCGCGTTGGCGCGCACCATAGGCTGGGTGTCGCAATGGAACGAGATGGTGGGGGACGCTGAACAAAAGATCGGCCGACCGCGCCAGCTCTATCGGGGTGCCACCAAGCGCGATTACATTCCAGTGGAGAAGCGTTGAACAAACCGGTCAATTTCATGCAGTGGATGCAGGACAGTTCGCTCCTGTACGGTGCCAATGCGCCCTTTATCGAGGAGCTGTACGAGCAATACCTGGTTAATCCCGGTTCTGTTACGGATGAGTGGCGCGGCTATTTCGACGCGCTGCCGCCACTGCCAGTGGGCGCACATGACCAATCGCACAGCCAGATTCAGCGTTCTTTTGCAGCCCTGCCCAAGACGGCACACGGACCTTTTTTGACACCGGATGCCGAGCTGGAGCGCAAGCAGGTTTTTGTGCTGCAGCTTATCAATGCGCACCGCTTCCTAGGCGTGCGTGTCGCCAATCTTGATCCGTTGAACCGTTTTGCCAAACCGGTGGTTGCCGAGCTTGACCCGGCTCATTACGGTCTGGCCGAGTCGGACATGGATAGCACCTTCGACACCGGTTCACTGGTGGGCGGAGTACGCATGACCCTGCGTGAAATCCTCAAGTTGTTGCGCCAGACCTATTGCGGCAGTATCGGTGCGGAATATATGTATATCAGCGAGGTCGCACCGAAACGCTGGGTGCAGAGCCGCCTGGAAAGTTCCCGCGGAGAGGCCGGCTATGATGCCGCGATGCGGCGCCGTATCCTGGAGCGTATCACCGCCGCGGAAACGCTGGAACGCTATCTGCACACCAAATTCGTCGGACAGAAACGCTTCTCTCTTGAAGGCGGGGAAACATTGATTGCATCGCTTGATCATTTGCTGCAGCGTGCCGGCGGGAACGGGGTGCAGGAAGCCGTGATCGGCATGGCACACCGCGGGCGTCTGAACGTGCTGGTGAATATTCTCGGCAAGCAACCGGGCATGTTGTTCGCTGAATTCGAGGGCATTCATGCCGAGCATTTTACTTCCGGCGACGTCAAATACCACCAGGGTTTTTCCGCAGACATAGCAACGCCGGGTGGTGAACTGCATGTCGCACTGGCCTTTAATCCATCCCATCTGGAGATCGTCAATCCTGTGGTGGAGGGTTCGGTGCGCGCACGCCAGCATCGCATCAGGGATTTGAACGGATCCAAGGTTATTTCGATACTGATCCACGGGGATGCTGCATTTGCTGGTCAGGGTGTGGTGATGGAAACACTGGCCATGTCACAGACACGGGGATATGGAACCGGCGGCACAGTGCACATCATCGTCAACAACCAGATCGGGTTTACCGCATCCGACTCGCGCGACGTGCGATCCAGCACCTATTGCAGCGATGTGGCGAAAATGATCGACGCCCCGATTTTTCATGTGAATGCGGACGATCCGGATGCGGTTTTGCTGATCACCGAGATTGCGCTGGATTACCGCATGCATTTCAACCGGGATGTGGTGATTGATCTGGTGTGCTTCCGTAAACTCGGTCACAACGAGCAGGACGAACCGCTGGTCACACAACCGTTCATGTACAGCTTCATCCGCCAGCATCCCGGCACGCGAGCAGTGTATGCACAGCGTCTGGAGGAACAGGGTGTATTGCAATCCGGTGAAGCGGACGCGATGGTCGCGACATACCGCAAGGCGATGGATGCGGGGCGTAATTCGATTCAGCCCGCTCTGGAAGGCGGCAAATCCAAGCATGGGGTGGACTGGTCCAAGTTCCAGAATGATGTGCCCTGGGATGAGGGAGTTAATACCGCGGTGCCGCTGGCGCGTTTGCAGCAACTTGCGATCCCGCTGATCACCGTTCCGGATAATTTCATACTGCAATCGCGCGTGCAGAAGATCGTCGAAGATCGTGTTGCGATGGCAAACGGCGATTTGTCGCTGGACTGGGGCATGGCGGAAAACCTCGCTTACGCTTCGCTGCTCACAGAAGGTTATCCGGTACGTCTGACAGGTCAGGATACTCAGCGCGGCACATTTTTTCACCGCCACGCCGCATGGCATGACCAGAAACACGTGGTAAACAGCGATGGTGTTTACATACCCCTGCAACATCTCGCGCCCGATCAGGCCGATTTTGTGGTGATTGACTCGCTGCTGTCCGAAGAAGCAGTGCTGGGTTTTGAATACGGTTATGCCACAGCCGAGCCGAATTCCCTGGTGCTGTGGGAAGCGCAGTTCGGCGATTTTGCCAATGGTGCGCAGGTGGTGATCGACCAGTTCATCGCCGCCGGTGAAGTGAAGTGGGGCAGGAAGTGCGGGCTGGTGATGCTGTTGCCGCATGGTTATGAGGGGCAGGGTGCGGAGCATTCCTCGGGGCGCGTCGAACGATATCTGCAGCTGTGCGCCGACTACAATATCCAGGTGTGCATTCCATCAACGCCTGCGCAGATGTTCCACCTGTTACGCCGCCAGATGCTGCGGCCGATGCGCAAACCGTTGATCGTGTTTACGCCCAAGAGCATGCTGCGCAGCAAGGAAGCGGCATCGCCGCTTGCGAGCCTTGCTCAGGGACAATTCCAGGCGGTGATTGCAGAAGTCGACACTTTGGTTGCGGCCAAGGTGCGCCGCATTATCGCGTGCAGCGGCAAGATCTATTACGAGCTGCTTGCCGCCCGCCGCGCCAGGGAAATAACGGACATGGCAATCATACGCATTGAGCAGCTTTACCCGTTCCCGCACGATGACTTTGCCGCGCAGATTGCAGCGTATCCGAATGCCACAGAAGTTTTGTGGTGCCAGGAAGAGCCCGGAAATCAGGGCGCATGGCATCGCATCCAGCATTATCTGTTGCGTCATTTGCGCAAGGGTATGCGTCTCGACTACGCGCTGCGCCCCTCATCCGCTGCCCCTGCCGTAGGCTATCTGGCAGTGCATCAGGAGCAGCAAAAAGCAGTGATCGAAGCGGCGTTCCGCGACGATCTCGACATCAAACCCAATCCCGGAGCATCACACCATGGCCATCATTGACGTCAAAGTACCAGAACTGTCCGAGTCCGTATCAGAAGCGACGCTGCTGAACTGGCACAAACAAGTTGGCGAGGCTGTCACCGAGGGAGAGAATCTGATCGACGTTGAGACCGATAAGGTAGTGCTTGAATTGCCCGCTTCCAAGAGCGGCGTGCTGAGCAAGATCATCAGGGGAGATGGTGAAAAGGTAGGAAGCAATGAACTGATTGCGCAGATAGATACGGCGGCGGTTGCTGCGAAGCCGGGGCCATCTCTGGCAGCTGCCAAACCGGTGGCACCGCAGGTGGCTGCCGCTGCTGCGGCCGTGCCGCCTTCGGTGCGCAAGCTGGCGCGCGAGCATGAGATCGACGCCGGCAGCCTGCAGGGCAGCGGCCGCAGCGGGCGCGTCACCAAAGAGGATGTGCTGAATGCGATGCAGCAGGTTTCCCGGGTGGAAATTCCTGTTAACCGGGAGCCGCAGGCCGTGCCTGCCATCGCCCCGTCGGGAAATCGTCCCGAACAGCGCGTAGCAATGACGCGCATCCGCCAGCGTATCGCCGAACGCCTGCTGCAATCACAGCAGAATGCCGCGATCCTCACCACCTTTAACGAAGTCAACATGCAGCCGGTGATGGAGCTGCGCAACCGTTACAAGGATGCGTTCGAAAAGAAACACGGCGTTAAACTCGGTTTTTCCTCGTTCTTCGTCAAGGCGGCGTTATTGGGCTTGCAGAAATTTCCCATCGTCAATGCCTCGATTGACGGAACCGACATCATCTACCACGGTTATTTCGATATCGGCGTCGCCATCGGCAGCGAACGCGGACTGGTCGTGCCGATCATCCGTGATGCTGACAAGCTGTCTCTTGCCGACATCGAAAAACAGATCACCGATTTTGGCGCCCGGGCCAAGGTGGGGAAACTGACGATGGAAGAGCTCACCGGCGGCACCTTCTCGATTTCCAATGGTGGCGTGTTTGGCTCGATGCTTTCCACACCCATCATCAATCCGCCCCAGGCTGCCATTCTTGGCATTCATGCCACCAAGGACAGGGCGGTGGTGGAAAACGGACAGATCGTGATCCGGCCGATGAACTATCTTGCGGTCTCCTATGATCATCGCATCATTGACGGACGCGAAGCGGTGCAATTTCTCGGTACCATCAAGGAGGCCCTGGAATTTCCCGGCAGAGTGCTGTTGGATCTGTAATGGCTACCTTTCGCGCTTACCGAATCTTCGAGCAGGACGGCAAATCCGCCGGACGTTTTGTCGACCTGACGCTGGACGATCTCGATCCGGGTGAGGTGCTGATCCAGTCCCGATATTCCAGCGTCAATTACAAGGACGCGCTCGCCGCCACCGGTGCGGGCAAGGTGATACGACGTTTTCCCTGTGTGGGGGGGATCGATGTCTCGGGCGTGGTGAAGGATTCATCAGACGCGCGCTTCAGGATCGGAGACGAGGTTCTGGTCACCGGTTACGACATGGGCGTGGCGCATGACGGCGGTTATGCCGAATATGTGCGCGTCCCGGCCGACTGGGTGGTGCCACTACCGCAAGGGTTGACGCTGTTCGATGCGATGGCTTTGGGTACGGCGGGATTCACCGCGGCACTGTCCATTCATCGCATGGAACAAAACGAGTTGCGGCCGGGGAATGGCAAGGTGATCGTAACGGGTGCGACCGGCGGGGTGGCGAGTCTGGCTATCGTAATGCTGGCACAGCTGGGCTATCACGTGGTGGCACTGACCGGCAAAGATGCCGAGCATGATTACCTGAAATCGCTGGGAGCAGCCGAGATTCTGTCGCGCAGGGATATGGCAATGGGCACACGCCCGCTGGAAAAATCACTGTGGGCAGGCGCGCTGGATGCGGTGGGCGGCGAGACGCTGGCATGGCTGACCCGCACCATGCGGCTGAACGGTGTGATTGCAAGTTTTGGCAATGCTGGCGGTATGGAATTGAATACCACCGTGCTACCGTTCATCCTGCGCGGCGTGCGCCTGCTCGGCATTGACTCGGCCGCAACGGACATGCCGGTGCGCAGCCAAATCTGGCATCGTTTGGCAACTGATTTGCATATCGGTCAGCTGTCCAGAATTGCGCATACCGTCCAGTTTCCGGAGCTGCCGCAAGTTTTTCCAATGATGCTGGAAGGCAAGCAGCACGGGCGATCGGTGATCGAAATAAACGCGCCCGGTTAGTGAAATAGCTGCTTAGTGATATAATCCCGCCCGAAGCTGGAAGCAAACAGCGCGAAAGTGGCGGAATTGGTAGACGCACTGGATTTAGGTTCCAGCGCCGCAAGGCGTGAGAGTTCGAGTCTCTCCTTTCGCACCAGGGGATAGTTTCAGGAAGTTTCGGTAAGTTTCAATAGCATATTTAAAGCAAATAAAAACATATACTTAAAAATATTTTTCGTGTCATGCCATACCACTTGATTCCTTGACAGCCTAGGACTTTTTGGTAACATTGACGGTAACAAAGGATTCCTTGTTACCAAAAAATGCCAAAGGTTGTTTCTCCCCTTACGAATACTCAGATCAAGAACGTAAAACCTTCTGCCAAACCGATAACAATGTTTGACGGAATGGAAACAGGCTTGCATCTCTTAGTTCAGCCTAACGGCACAAAGACCTTTCGTCTTAAAATCCAGATTAATGGCAAAGATCGTCGCCTAACAATTGGTACATTCCCAGATATGTCTTTGGCTGAAGCCAGAGAGGAAGCCAGCAAAAATAAGAAGTTGGTTAAGCAGGGTATCGATCCGACCACGCCGATCGTTGTTAATTCCTTTGAGAGGGTCGCGAACAAGTTCATCGAGTGGAAAGGATCGGTGTTACGCGCTGAGTCAACCATACGAAAATACAAGGAGTGCCTCAAAAACGACCTGTTGCCAGTAATCGGTAACAAAGACATCGCAACTATCCATACAGCCGAGATTGTTCCGCTGCTTGAACGGATCAATAAGCGCAGCAACAGCCTAGCGATAAAGAATCAAGAGTTGGTAGGCATGATAATCAAATATGCCGTGCAACGCGGATATCGGCCACCTTATACACAATTGGATTTGTCTGGGTTAATTCCGCGGAAACCACGCACGCCAAAAGTTATTCCCAAAGATATTCCCGCGACATTCAAAAGAATTGACGAGTATCCCGAGAGCGTAATGAGTTATGCCATGAAGCTTCAGTTTTATGGTTTTCTGCGTTCGAGTGAAACGATGGGTGCTGAGTGGAAGGAATTCGACTTAAATATGCAGGAATGGCACGTTCCGAAAGAGCGCATGAAGATGAGACGCCCTCATGTTGTGCCTCTAGCCAAGCAGATGATCAGCCTTCTGAATGAGCTGAAAAAGATCACGGGTGTAACGCCTTACTTGTTTCCGAGTTTGCACAATCAAAAGGCAATGAGTGGGGATGCGCTTTCAAAGGCTTTTCGAAGTATCCATCTTGTCATTGTGCCACACGGATGCAGGACCGCTGCTGGGACATGGTTGAGGAATAATAAGTTTGCGCCGCATCTAGTGGAATCGCAGCTTTCTCACGTCGAAAAAAACGAAGTAGCAGCGGCATATCAACACGAGCCGCATCTTATGTACTTGGAAGAGCGCCATCACATGATGCAAGCCTGGGCTAATTATCTTTTTTCGAAGTAGATTTAACTTGCTACTAGGGTGTTGAGCATTCGAATCGATAAGATGGTTTCAAAGAAGAACAATGCGTAGTGCAGGAGTATTCAAAGTGCAAGCCATTTATTCAATGCATTTTGAAGTACCGGTACTCGGCCAAAGCTGTCGTTGGGTCGCGTCACGGGTTATGTCAGCAATGTCTCCGATTGCAGACGATGATAGAAGATTGATTGAAATGACTGCCGCGCTTTCACTTTGTCAACCAGATCTACGACTTTGCCGCCGAGTACCACGCTTGGACTGCCATCACCATCGCAAGCGTATCAAGTTCGCAATATCGAAGAAGTGCGCTAACGATTGCTTGTCTGCGCGCCGGAGGCATATCCTCAAACTGAAGGCGGCCGTATGCGGCCATAGCCGCGCCGCCTTCACGTAGTTCATCGGAAAGCCCCTCCTCGGCTGC